>JYMV01038458.1_pt1 | contig 27832 bp, 33 predicted proteins | sample 338911 | NCBI WGS metagenome assembly JYMV01 (sample SAMN03354496, study PRJNA234377) | hydrothermal vent metagenome | biome: Deep sea; feature: Hydrothermal plumes at the Eastern Lau Spreading Center, Western Pacific Ocean; material: Seawater | place: Tonga | collected 2009 | depth 2000 m m
TAAATAATCGGTCGATCATTGAGCCCCCGACGATAGTGATCAAGAGTGAACTGCTCCAATCATTCTCGAAACGAGCCCAAATGATGCCTTCGGCATCTCAGATACGGAAATAGACGCCCCCGGTTTCGAAGCACCAGTCAGCTAGCTGGCGATTAATTTTAATTGAAAAACACCGTCGAGATCCTTCGCAGGACTTGACGACACTCGTGGGTCCCAGACAATGAGGTAATGGCCTTATTAGCCCTAACCCGCCCTACAGTCTCCAATATTGCAGTCGCTGCATCCTTCGTTTCGATGTGGATCCACTTGGCGACGGTGCAGGCGAGCACTGCTGAAAGCCCTGCTTAAGAACGTGCTTGGAAGCATGTTCAGACGGTGTTGATGTCTCCCGAATATGGTGGACATTCTGGATTCGTCGCGCGTTGGAGCAGTTCACCCTTGATCACTATCGTCGGGGGCTCAATGACCGACCGATTATTTATTGAGGAGCTAATCGTAAACTGGAATCAAATTCTTGTCGGCACTCCTATTCAATTGGAGTACGGCGAAGAAAATCAGACCGATATTGGTATCACTTTCTCTGAACGAGCAAACTTCGCCAAAATTTCTGCAAAGTATGGTTTTCAGATAGTCGATGGTGGTGTTGGATTTGCAGACATGATAGTCGACCACCGCCATCACGCTCGCATGGCCCTTGTCTTAATTGACGAATCATTGCCCGTGCATGAACGCAGAGCCACTATTGCTCAAGAACTGTATCACACGCTTGGGCCAGTTAATGATTCGCCGTATTTTCCCGCCAGTGTATTGTTTGAAGACGGTGAAACCGCCTCAAGCGCGATAGAACTAGCACTGGTCGATCGGAAACTAATCAAGTTTCTCTATACGTATCTCGAGCGAGGAGACCAACAGCACAAGATGCGAGACACTTTCAACAAATATTGGGACGATTTGGAGTAGCCATAGGCTGGAAAACCGTACACGAAACTGGGTCCAAGACTAACGAAAATGACCGCAAATATGACAGACAAACACCTACCTGCACTCTCCAGCGGTTATTGGAGAGATCTCACGACCACGGATTTTACGAATATAGATCCCACTCGAACAATCGCGCTTCTACCCGTGGCAGCCATTGAACAGCATGGGCCACACCTGCCGCTTGACACCGACACCTGCATCAATGAAGGCCTGGTCAACAACCTTTTGTCAAAACCACTTGCGGATGTCATTCTTTTGGCTCTCCCGCCAATGTTAGTTGGCGAAAGCACCGAACATAGTGATTTTCCCGGCACGTTAACCACGACAGCTGAAACTCTGATCAAACTCTGGACCGAGATCGGAGAACAAGTTTGTAAAACGGGAATCCACAAAATGTTGATTCTTAATAGCCATGGTGGTCAACCCCAAATCGTCGATATCGTCGCGCAACGTCTCCGCGCGCACAAACAGATGCTCGTCGTCGGAGTAGACACATTTCAACTCAGCACACCACCTGGTCTTTTCAGCATTGATGAACTCCGTTATGGGTTACACGCTGGAGAAATAGAAACCTCGATGATGCTCCATTTGCGGCCTGAGTCCGTGCGCATGGAACATGCGCAAAATTTCGTACCTAGCTCTCTGAAAATGGCCAAGCCATACCATCGACTAGCACCGCACGGACCGGCACGATTCGCCTGGCAAGCACAAGATTTACACAAGGCTGGCGCATGTGGCGATGCTGCTAGTGCCGACGCTAAACGGGGGTCGGAAATCATCAAACATATGGTAGATGAAGTGGTGCTGATTCTGCGCGATATGGCCCGATTCCCGCTTGCTAACCTGCAATATGAACGCTGAACCCACAATCGACACCGACGGTGCATGGGTATCAGTTCGGAACCATCTTGTTGGCGATACTTCAGGTGCTATCACGATTGATAGTTCAGGTTTCTGGCACTGCAGCCGAGCCCTATCCGACGCAGCCACACAGTTGCTCGATCTCTATGCACCCCTGCTTGCTAAAAACAAAACCTCTGGACTGGTGGTTGCACATCTTGGTCAAACCCTGGACGGATTCATCTCTACTAAGAGTGGTGCCTCACATTACGTTACTGGCCCCGAAAATATCATCCACCTTCATCGGATGCGTGCATTGTCCGACGCAGTTCTAGTTGGAGCAAACACCGTCTATATTGATGACCCAAAACTCACAACGCGGCTCGTTACTGGCGACAATCCGGTTAGGGTCGTTATAGACCCAGAACGCAGGCTGCAACAAACCCACACATTATTCACGGATCCGTCAGCACAAACATTAGTACTTTGCACACCAAATGCCGCGAACAAGGGTGGTTGCGTGAGGCCCCATGTGGAAATCGTACTGGTGCCTTCAAAAACACGACACCTGAACGCAAGTGCGTGTATAGAAGCGTTACACGCACGCGGCCTTAACCGCCTTTTCATCGAGGGCGGTGGCGATACGGTTACGAGGTTCGTTAAAGCCGACGTTGTGGATCGTCTTCAAATCACCGTTGCTCCGGTGCTTTTCGGTGCGGGTCAACCTGGGCTGCGCTTGGCCTCGACAACAACCCCTGACCAAGCATTCCGTCCACAGTGTCGTCAAATTCGATTAGGAAACGACATTTTGTTCGATTGCCAACTCTCTTAAAGCATGGGTTGAGTTAGTTGGGTACACGCATACTTATCACCGTTCCGGCCATGCCCAAAGGTCAACATGGCCGACGTTGAGGTATGATTGACATGCTTCAATTGCAGCTAACCGAAAACTGCGCCAGCGGGACACTCGCTCAGAGCATTCCTCGCCTTCGCCTCCAGCCAAGTTGCTCCAGCCCCTAACTAATGTCCCCTGAAGAGTACCGTTATCCGGTCCAAGTAACCATGGACTTGGGGCTGTTACGGATTGGTAGCCCACTATCGCCAGCTCACGGAGCAATACGCGAATAGCATCAGATCCAAGCGCAGGACCCATGCCTTTGTCACGCCGTTGATGTTGGTTGATTGCATCGCATACATCGTGATCATCAGGATGCGAAGGGGTGAAATGAAATTTCCCATCATAATTGAGGCACGTGTAAAGAGTAGCCCCCACCACAGAACACCACCTTGCTAGATCTCGGCACCAAACCTCAGAGACTAGGTCAAGGAGCGCCGAAACAGTCACCAGGTCGACAGGCGGAGCTATATTATTAAAACCAGCTCCCAAATCCCGCGCGTCAAAGACAACCCTATAGTCTACCCCCTTACCCATCGCCCGCCAACAATTGTGCATCTCTTGGGTTGATAACCCTCTATCGTGCCCCCACGCTGAGAGTCGTGTGTTTGCCTCCTGCAGGAGCGTGCCCGAACGGTCAATTAACCTCCAAGTCTGACTTGAGACGATGTCTGGCGCAAGCGCACGCAAGCAACTCCCCGTCCCTGCACCAAGGTCAACCACTGCAATATGTTCACATCCATCCGACCATTGGACAAGTCGCTCAATCAATTCAGGTGCACGCGCCGCTACATCAGCTGGCTCACGCAAATCGAGCCACTCGGCAGAAAAAGCACTCATCCCGCCATCAATTCCCGCAACTGTTTTTCCAAGCAGCGCGCAGCAACATCCCATGATCTGCCCCGTAGTCGGCTAGCTCTAGCACCTGCCTTTAGCCTCATACGGAGCCTTGGCTCATCAAAAAAACGCATAAGGGCAGAAGTAAGATCCCGACTACTTCCCGGTGGAACCAACAGACCAGCGTTAGTCGGCACCGTGACTGGAATAGCTCCAACGCGGGTCGCAACGATTGGCACGCCACACGCCAACGCCTCCGCCAGCGCCATACCATAACCTTCATGCTGCGAAGCCAACACAAACAAATCAGCGGAGTGGTATTGTCGAGCCAACGCAGATTGGCCGAGCACCCCTCGGAATTTTATCCGGCTTTCAAGTCCAAACCTCGCAACACATTTTCGCACGTGGGCGGTGGTCACCGGGTCTCTTTCTAGATCACCAACACAGGACAGCCTCCATGACTGTTTACGGAGCGGTGCCAGCGCGGCGATTAGCAAGTCATGTCCCTTACGCGGCGTGACGGTGGCGACGCTGAGGAGATTTATGACGGCCTTACGCGGCCCTACCGCAGGCGGTGCTGCATCGACTCCCGGCTCAATCACGACCAGCCGATCTGGACCAACCCCATAATTTGAGGCCAATGCGGCCGCGGTTGTTGAACTTGTAACCACGACACGAGCACACATTGCCAAGACGCGTCGTTCTTGAACCCAAAGCAAAGATTTCTGCGCGGCGGTAATACCTGTCTCTTCGGCAAGCGGATGGTGAATCAATCCAATCAACACGAGACGTGCGGAGTGCCTCTCGATCAACTCCACCATGGGGGCCAATGCCAACCCATCAATAATGACAAGTCTATCGTCCGGGATTCTCCCCAACACTTCGGATGCTTTATCCAAGGAACTGGCATGTGGGAAAGGAAAACCGTCCGGCAGTATATGTCGACACACTTTCCAGCCACGGTCCCATAATCCATCGACAATTCGGTTATCGTAGATGTACCCCCCGGTCAAAGTCTCAGGATCGCCGGGAAAAATGAAGTGAAGCTCAAACATCCTTAGGCGACCTAGGTCAGATGCAAAAAAAATTACAAGGGCGGCCGAGTCAAGTTTACTAATGCTGACATCTTCAATCTCGTGAAACACCAAGTGCGGCCTCATAGCGTGCCCATGCAATATGCGATTCATGCAAGGTGACTGACATCGTCGTCAAACCGGAAGCATCGGCACCGAGCGCACCTGCTTCAACGCGTTTGGAAATCCGTTCAAATACCACCCCGGCCAACATCTCTGTAGTGGTATTGGAGCCCAAAAAAGACGGCTCCTCATCAAGATTACGGTAATTCAGCTCGTCTAACACCTCCCGCAAAACGACACTGGCTAGTCCGATGTCGACTACTAATCCGTTGCCATCGAGATCTGGTCTCTGAAACACGACATCAACCACATATGTCGCACCATGTAACCTTTGTGCAGGCCCAAACACCTTACCGTCGAAGCTGTGTGCAATCATAAAATGATCGCGAACCGACACGCTGTACATTACTCAACCTCCTTGCATTCAGGGACGTGCATGTCAGCACCAGGATAAATAATTCGGTGACACAATTCCCCGCTCGGATCCAACGCAAGCCTTTCCATTGTTGTAGGCAAATCCTCAAATTGGCTCTGCCCCGAAAACAAATGATCGAACACATCATCAGCAAGGAGGTCTAACGCCAAGGCAAGTCGGCGGCCACGATTCCAACGTGCGCGCTGCATTACTCCCACCATTCCCACCTGTGAAGATTGCAGCGTCACTCGTTTTACGTGAAACGATTCCCCTAAGGGTAAGGGAACGGTTTGGGTTCCAAACCAACTCATCTCTAAAACCGTTGCCTCAAAACCGGCCAAACGGAGCGCAGTGTTCAAGCCCTCCGGGGCGCCAGATGCATGAATCACCAGGTCCGCTTCTCCGACTACCGAGTCGACCGACACAAACCGCACCCCAAGCGCCTCAGCAACCGCTGCCTTCCTCAAATCGATGTCAACCAATTGCACGTCAACACCGGGAACTCTGCTAACAAGATAAGCCATCAAACACCCCACCACGCCGGCGCCCACTACAACAATTTTCCCACCTATTACCGGAGGTGCATCCCATAATCCGTTGATGGCGGTTTCCATGTTCGCTGCCAAGACAGCACGCGCTGCTGGGACCGTCTTCGGGACCGGCACCACGTCATCCAGTGACACCACGTAATGATCTTGGTGAGGGTAAAGGCAAAATACGAGGCTCCCGAGAAGATTCTTCGGCCCTTCCTCAATCTGGCCGATATTCGCGTAACCAAATTTGACCGGACCAGGGAACTCCCCGTCTTGGAAGGGTGCGCGCATGGCCTGGTATTGGCTAACCGGGATGTCTCCAGCGAAAACCAGTCGTTCCGTGCCAAGACTGATTCCACTGAAAAGAGTGCAAATTCGAACTTCGCCTGCTTTCGGCTCCGCCAATGGCATGGCAACCAACTCACCCTTCCCCGGTTCCTGCACCCAGTAAGCGCGTGCGAAAATTTGGTCGTTCATAGTTTCATGCCTTGCGGATTATAATTGTGCCAGCACTTATGAACTGTACCACGACTGCAGCCATGAACTCTTGCGTTGGCCCTAAAATCCACGGCATGCTGACTATTCTGAACCAAGACTGGAGCCATCTTGCCACCACTTATTAATATCTGGATCACCCGTTCACTTCCGGCCAGACCCATCATAAGTCCAATTGCTCATTTTGGTCTCGGCATGCTTGGAGTCATATTCGGGATTCACATATTTGCGACAGAATGGGGTCTTCCTTCCCAATCTTTGCTTCAGGCACTGGGGATATACAGCGGGATAGGCTTACTAGTAATCATCCAACTGCCGAACCGCATGCCTCACCCGAGCTTTGGCATAGCAAATCGAATAACGCTCATACGAGCGATTATAGTATCTCTCCTTGCAGGAATGGTCGGACATTCATCAGTTATCACTGAGTCAGGCCTTTGGTTGATATTGTTCTTTGCCGCGGTGACGCTGACACTGGACGGAATCGACGGCTGGGTTGCTCGCCGATTGCACATACAAAGTATGTTTGGTGCATGTTTTGATATGGAGGTCGACGCCGCTTTTATTCTCGTTTTAGCAGTACTGACCTGGGAACTTGAGAAGGTTGGTGGCTGGGTGTTGCTAGCAGGGGCTATGCGCTATCTGTTCATGGTCGCCGGTTTGCCTATGCACGCGCTCCGACGACCTCTACCTGCAAGCCGGCGACGCCAAATCGTGTGCGTAACGCAAACGATGGCGTTGTTATTTGCACTGTGTCCCTCCGTTGGACCCGTGACCGCTAGCACTTTAACTGGCATGGCGTTGTTCCTCCTCATCATATCCTTTGGGCGAGACGTTTCTCTGCTACTTGCGACTACACCCTCGGCAGGAGATCACTCATGAGTACAATTTTTCGGGTTTCAAATTTAGCGACGCTAATATTGATCCTGATCTTAGCTCTGGGAATTAGAATCGGTCACCCCCAAGCAGCGCCGGCGGAATACACTATCGATCCGGACCATTTCAGTGTTGGGTTCCTTGTTGAACACATCGGTTACGCAAAGATACTCGGCATGTTCCTAGAAGCGGAGGGCCATTTTATTTTCGACGAAGAAGCTGGGTCATTATCAGAACTTAACATTGTTATTTACACTAGGAGTGTATTCACAAATCACAAAAAACGAGACAACCATTTGCGTGGCCCCGATTTTTTGAATGCAAAAGAATTTCCGAACATGACCTTCAAGGGCACTTCCAGTGAGCAAACTGGTGACCGGACCGGCCAAGTGCATGGTCTTTTAACTCTACTCGGCAAATCTTTACCGCTGAGCCTGGACGTGACCTGGAATAAAAGCGGCATATACCCGTTCGGTCACAAAAAACATACCATCGGCATTTCTGCTCGTAGCAGTTTTCGGCGCAGCACATATGACATGAATTATGCAGTAGGCAATGGTTGGGTGGGGGACGAAGTCGAGTTAATCATTGAACTTGAAGCAATCCGACAATAGCTGTTATCGCACCATATCCGAATCGATTTGCTATGCCGATTTGGACAAAAGTGCTTGGAATTGGTTTTGCTTTATTAGCACTAAATGCCTCCCTTAGTTTTCACAATATTTGGCCAACACTTTGGGTTCATCTTAGACCGGAATTATCGGTAGAAGCAGCAGCAATTTTGCTGTTCGTTGCCATACGAAGCGCTTGGTTTGGTGCTATGAGCATGCCGACGAGATATTTGATTGCAACGGCTCTTTTGTTTTTGGTACTCGGCCGCTACGTAGATGTAACTGCACCGGCATTGTATGGGCGCCCAATCAATTTCTATTGGGATGTGCAACATATACCGCGCGTTGCCGCGATGATCCTTAAAGATGACCATGCTTGGTTGGTCATCATTAGTATGCTCGCTTTAACCTTGGTTGCAGTATGTTTGTTCATGGGGCTTTCCTACGTGTTGGCTGTACTCTCGCGTGCCGTACAAAGGCCTCAGACACGACTTTGTCTCGGTAGCCTCGCAGCGTCAGTATTGACACTTTACGCAATTGGAATGGCAAGCCGTGAGGTCGCCACCGAAAGGTGGTTTTCAATCCCCGTAAGTTGGATGTATGTCCGTCAACTTAATTTTGCCTATGCTGCTCTTGTAGGCCACCCATCGGACGGCCGCTTTGCTCCAGGTCAGAGCCTGAATTCGGATTTCGCCCAGCTGAAAGGGCGTGACGCCTATCTAATTTTTCTCGAGTCGTATGGCGAAATCGTATTCAACGAGGCCACCATCGCGCAAGCATTGGTTCCAGCTTTTAAAGCCTTATCAGAAAGTGCGGAGAAAGATGGATGGCATGCTGTCACAGCGTCGTACGAAAGCCCCACCTTTGGTGGCGCATCGTGGCTCTCACATGCCACCCTAATGACGGGCGCATGGATTGCTGAGCAAGACAAGTATCAACTTTTATTAACCACTGATCGCCGAAGCCTTGTTCAGCACTTCCAAGACGCAGGATACCGCGCAGTCGCACTGATGCCGGGCCTGAAAATGGCGTGGCCAGAGGGTGCATTCTATAACTACGACAAGATTTGGAATGCTACTGCACTCAAATACCGAGGTCCCACCTTCGGCTGGTGGCGCATTCCAGATCAATATAGTTTGGCCCGCTTTTATAACGCTGAGGGGGCTAATAATGATCGCCAGCCCTTATTCGTTTTCTTCACTACGATAACAAGCCACATGCCTTTTATCCCCACACCCCCCTATCAAATCGATTGGTCGCGACTACTCTCGTCCACACCATATGACGAAGACATGCTCTCATCAGCACTAGATGTCTCCCTTGATTGGGACGATTTGCGAACTGCTTACACTAGAGCCATAGAGTATGACCTCCACGTACTTGGGGATCTTTTGAGAATAACAGCCCATCAAGAACCAATCATTATAGCACTCGGCGACCATCAACCTCCGGCCCTTGTGGCCGGCGCTGGCGCCTCTTGGCTCGTACCGGTCCATATCTTTGCGCGCGAAGAGGCAATTCTACAGCCATTCATCGATTCTGGTTTTCGAAGAGGGCTTCGTCCGAAAGGACCTGCACTCGGTCGATTAGATCAATTGCATGGACTTATTTTGCGAGGCTTTGATTCCGGCTGGCGGAAAGAAATTTATGACTAACACGCTTTTCGGGAATAAAGAGTCGTATCTAAAACAGTTTAAGGTCCTGACAATCGGAAATTTAGCAAACGGTTTTGCAATCTTCATCTCTGCATTGGCCAGCTTCGTCTTGTGGAGCACGCTTCACCGGACAAGTCTGCCGCCTGATTGGAATGATTTAATCGATGGGCTTTCCTACAGCCCCTACGAACGTTGGCAAAACCCAATTGATGCGCTACCACAAACAATAACCATTGCTCATGATATCGAACAGCTGGCCGGGATTACAAGGATGCTCCGTACCTATAGCGTGCTGGGCCCAATCGCTGATCTAGCAACACAAGCTGCTGATGCCGACATACAACTTTTAGCAGGAGCATGGACAGGCGTTAGTCCGAGACATGACGAATACGAACTTTCGGCTTTAATTGAACTCGCCCTGGATCACGAAAATATTACTCGCCTATTAGTCGGCAACGAAGTACTGCTCCGCAAGGCGCTCCCAGCGGATACACTCCAAAATCACATTGAAATGGTTCGTTCTGTCACGGGAAAACCTGTGAGCACCGCCGAACCGTGGCATGTTTGGCTCGACCATCCGGCGTTAGCTGATGCCGCTGATTTTCTTGCGGTCCACATCCTCCCCTATTGGGAAGGCATCCCCGTTGATCGAGCAATCCCGTACATCGATCGTCGTCTGCACGAGTTGCAAGAAACGTACCCCAACAAATCTATTTTGCTAGCAGAGGTCGGGTGGCCGTCCGCCGGCAAGCGCGTTGGGGCCGCGAAACCTTCCCGTGTTAATCAAGCATATTTCGTCCGTACGTTTCTTTCCTACGCCAAAGACAATAATATCGACTATGTCCTGCTCGAAGCCTATGACCAACCTTGGAAGATAGCTGCAGAAGGCCGCGCGGGCGCGCACTGGGGTGTGTTTGATGCTCACCGGCAAACGAAGAAGTGGCCTCTAACCGGCTCGGTGCGTGAGTTACCTAATTGGCCGTACTGGGCAGTGTTCGCCTTGTTAATAGGGGCACTCTCCCAGGCAATTTATCTTCACCACTGGCCCGACCTCTCAATTGTCCGAGCTGTTTTATTTGGGCTTTGCTTTCAGGCGTGGGGAGCCGGATTGCTATGGCCATACATATCACTCACCAATCATTATTTAAGTGGGCTTGGATTAACAGTTTGGCTGGCCCTAAGCGCAATCCAATGCGTACTGTTCGCACTTTTCGCTTCTGATCTCGTTGAACTCGCAAATGTCACTTGGCATAAACCACGTCGCAGTTTTAAGGGTGCCAGATCCTTACTCTCCGACAAGGCCCCATTCATCTCTATCCATGTCCCATGCAGCAACGAACCACCCAAAATAGTAATTCGCACTCTCACCTCGTTGTCTCGGCTGGATTATCCCAATTACGAAGTAATTGTCATAAGCAACAACTGCAAAAATTCGATGCGCTGGCGCCCAGTAAAAGCCGCTTGTGCACAGCTTGGATCCCAGTTTCATTTTATCCACCGCGACCATTGTCCAGGCTTCAAGGCAGAAGCACTGAATCTTGCACGTAACTCTGCTGACAAAAGAACCCAGATCGTCGCTGTAGTGGACAGTGATTACTTGGTGGATTCGGATTGGTTGCAAACCCTTATGCCAATATTTGAAAATCCTGACATAGCAATTGTGCAGGCTCCGCAGGACCACGAACCGCCCGGCCTAAACAGCTTCAAGCGAAAATGTTTCTGGGAATACGCTGGATTTTTTCAGATCGGCATGGTCCAACGCAATGAGGCCAACGCTATCATTCAACATGGCACTATGACTTTGATCCGCAACGCCGCGCTCGAGCAGGTTGGTGGTTGGGGAGAATGGTGCATAACCGAGGATGCAGAACTCGGCCTTCGCCTGCTTACCGCTGGCTGGAAATCTGCTTACGTAGCCAAATCGTTCGGACGTGGACTACTACCCGATGAATTTAATGCATACAAAAGCCAACGCTTCCGATGGGCCTACGGTGCGATGCAGATCCTCAAGCGATACGGGCCAGAGTTATTGGGCTTTCGCCAATGCCGGTTAAGTTTGGCACAGCGTTACCATTTTATCGCCGGTTGGCTTCCGTGGTTTGCAGACGCGGGTGGCTTCCTTTTTACCGTTGGAGCACTGGCTTGGACCGTTGCGATGACAGTCGTCCCTGACCAGCTTCCACCCCCGATAGCATTATTTATGGTACCCGTGTTGTTTCTTTTCCTAGCTAAGCAAGTGCGCGGCTACGCGCTTTACACTATGCGGTTAAATTGCACACGCCTTGACCGTTGGCGGGCTGCCCTAGCTGGGCTAGCGCTTAGCCATACGGTGGCACGAGCAATCCTCACCGGCCTAATTACGAGAAACGCGCCATTTCAAAGGACACCCAAAGACATATCCAATATCAGTCCGCGAGAAGCCCTTACAACAGCAACCACGGAATCTGCCTTACTTATCGCGATTATGACTGTAACCATAGGCTATAGCTTGCGCTGTGACTTAGGCGACCCTTCCAACATTTTGTGGTTGTTAATTCTAACAACGCAGGCGGCTCCTTATATGGCAGCGCTATTGATGGCATCCAGCGACGCCATCGAAAGATGGCGCACCCCTCCTCAGGTCGCTAGTGTTGGTCAAGTTACAGGCAGCGTGAGCAGTGATAGACACGAAATAATAACTTCGATTAGAAGTAAACCGACGAAAGCCACTGCATGAAAGTGAATGGCGTTGAATATCGTACAATCTGGGTCGACGATGATGGCTGGCGCGTAAAAATTATCGACCAGACCCGGTTACCACACGAATTCAACGTCATTACACTAACAACAGCAGATGACGCAGCACGAGCCATCAGCACGATGATGGTACGCGGTGCTCCTCTGATCGGCGCCACCACGGCGTACGGCATATGCTTGGCCATGCGCCACGATGCATCAGACACTGCTCTCGACCAAGCATACAAGTTGCTCAAACACACTCGCCCAACAGCGGTCAATTTGCAGTGGGCGCTCAACGCAATGCGCCAAACACTGAAAAAAGTTGAGGAGACACATCGTGTTGACGCTGCCTACGCCTTCGCAGCTAAAATTTGCTCTGCGGACATCGCAACTAACCAGGCCATTGGCCGACATGGCTTTGAACTCCTTAGGAAAATTGCCTCCAACAAGCCGGCCGGCACCCCGGTAAATATTCTGACTCACTGTAACGCAGGTTGGCTTGCGACTGTCGATTGGGGCACCGCAACTGCCCCAATATATACCGCCCACAACGCAGGTTCATTGGTTCATGTATGGGTCGATGAGACCCGACCGCGGAATCAGGGTGCCGCGTTGACCGCTTTCGAATTCAACCAACAAGGGATCCCACATACAGTTATTGCGGACAATCTCGGCGGTCACCTCATGCAACATGGAGAGGTTGATCTGTGCATCGTTGGCACCGACCGCACAACCGCCCAAGGTGATGTAGCAAATAAAATCGGGACTTACTTAAAGGCACTCGCTGCAAAAGATAATGGAGTGCCTTTCTATGTCGCGCTGCCATCTTCTACAATCGATTGGTCAATCGGTGATGGGTTAAATGAGATACCCATTGAGCAACGTGCATCGGATGAAGTAACTCACATCACGGGCCGAAATGAAGAGGGGAAATTGACCACTGTCCAACTTACCCCCGACGGCAGCGATGCAGCAAACTATGCGTTCGACGTAACGCCGGCACGTTTGATCAGCGGTCTCATTACTGAGCGTGGAATATCTGAAGCCTCTGCCTCAGGATTAGCCGCACTCTTTCCAGAGCACGCCAAGCTTTCTCGTTGACAACAACGCTACAAAAGTCGAACAAAATTCTCTTGTGCAAAAATCTAATCGCTCATTATTCGATGTCGCGAAAACCGCGCCCTTTCTCTATAGCGCGGATATCGGCAGGACGCGAAAATGGCTTCGGGGACGCCTCACCAGGTTGCCTTGGACGACCTATCTCAGCAAAAAATTTGTCCAACCCAGACGGAGTAATTACCCAAAGCATAACTAATTCATTACTAGAATCGTTTATGATTTCGTGACTGACGCCGGGACCCAGGAAACAGGTGGTACCCGGACACAGCGGGTGCTCCTCGCCAGCAACTACTACCCGACCTCTTCCTTGAAAGCAGATCTGTAATTCAAGCTCATCAGCATGCGAATGAGCCCGTATACGCCCTCCCTCAGCAACTGTCTGGAACCCAGCCGATAGTACATCGCAACCGATATTTTCTTGGCTAAGCTTTATGTCGCTGAAGCCATTTGCCGGCAACGGTTGCCAATAAGACGGACCCTCGTCTGGCTGAACCACCACCGCTCGTCCCCGAGTCGCTTCAATATTCATAATTCTAATCCCCCGTATCCCTACAACCCATTTAAAAAAACAAACCGCTGCACCATTTATTCACCCGTCTTTGGCCATACCCCTGCTTGCCCCGCCTCAGGCCAAGCCGCTGGACCACCAGCAAGCTCTGCAGCCTGGGTAACTGGTAATTTCGGGTCCCAATAGCGGCCTATAAATCGACGGCCGTTGACCGCATCGGAATGTTCTGACAGGAGCCATTTAAGCGGTGCTTGCATTACCTCAGGTCTAATCATTGTACTGCGCGCGAAAGGCAATTTTTGGCCGAGCATTGCTGTGTCTGTAGGCCCCCCTGGTGTCAGAACATTAACGGTCACGCCAGTGCCATCGAGTTCTTGGGCCCAAATTGCAGTCGCTGCCTCAAGTGCCGCCTTGGACGGCCCGTACGGACAGAAGCCGAATCGGTACATGGTGTCCATGCTGGTTGTTACATTTACGATACGCCCCCAACCAGCATCGGTAAAATAAGGCAATACTGCCTTCGCCATTAGGAACGGGCCCTTTGTGTTGACCGCAAAAAAATGGTCCCATTGATCGGAGCTTACTTCGTCAAACCGCACCGGTTCAATCATGTGTGAATCCCGTATCACCACCATTCCGATGCCTGCCGCATTCACTAACGCGTCAATATTCCCAAACCGCGCAGCAACATCCTTCACTGCGCTCACACAATCTTCTTCCTTTGCAACATCAGTTGCGCAAGAAAAAACACAATCCCTTTGATTGGGGTCTGTCGCCGCAACAGAGACCCGATCGAGACCATCACTATCACGATCAAGCAAAGCAACCCGGTAACCCGCCTCAAGCGCTGCCGACACCAGCACACGGCCGATGCCTCCTGCTGCACCAGTAACGATAGCGGTCTTTCTGGTATCATCAGCACTCATTTCGATATCTACTTCTAAAGTCGAGGTTTATGTTCAACTCGCTTATTCTCTTCGACAGTAAATCCAAAACGTTGGGCAATCTCATGAATAAGAACATACCGCATCATATCACGTCGATCGTTATTCGATTGACACCAATAAGAGGATGGAGATGGGGCACATAAACTTCATGTCGCCATCACCACCAAGGCAATGAGTCTACAATTGATTATTCCAACATCACAAAAGAATTTGTTTTGAAACTCTAAACCCGCTTGCTCCATATACATCCGCCAACGTCCTGACCGATTGTCCTGGCAGCAATTACAAAATCAGCATACACACTTCGTGGCAAATATTGTCGATAGCTGCATTAACGGCGGGAGGGACACGAGAAAATGGTCGAACAATTACGTGGAGCATTGCTCGACGAGCTTTTACAAACTTTGGATGGGTGGACCAAGGTTGAGGGCCGCGACGCGATATACAAACGATTTGAATTCACTGACTTTAATGTCGCCTTTGGTTGGATGACCCGTATAGCTATGATAGCCGAGAAAATGGATCATCATCCAGAATGGCTCAATGTTTATAATCGGGTCGATGTGACACTTGCCACCCACGATGTCGGAGGCCTAAGTGAGCGCGACATCAAATTGGCTAGAGTCATGGATCAAATTTCAGGCTAGAAAGTCCACGTTTAACAACATGCGCACCGCACCATGGGGAACCCTAGTCGTCGGGTTTGTCGGGTTGTTTGCTTTTTTCACATTTGCCCTAGCGATGGCATTTGGCTCGCCGACTCTGGCCATTACTGCGTATCTTCAATTAATGCACTTTGGCGCTTTGGTGTTAAGCTTCATCGGAGCTGTTCATTGGGGTCTAGCGATCGGCGCTAACGCCCGCGGCATTACGGTCCCTTCATGGTGGTATCTCGCTAGTACGCTTCCTATGGCACTCGGATGGTTGACGCTCGCATTATCAAGCCCGACGACTAAAATCTTACTTCTTTCACTGGGTTTCTTCGCCACTTTTATGCTCGATGTCTCGGCCACCACGCGTGGGCACGCTCCCTCATGGTACAAAAACTTTCGCAAAATCATGACTATCGCAGTTTTAATTGCGCTGACCGTGGCCCTCTGGGCTGTCCGATTGTCCTCCCTTGGGAATGTTCCGTCATGAGTTGCTAGCCACTGGATGTGTGGTCACGGTTCAATGTTTGCGGACTTTGCAGAAGAGACAATGTGACCCTGTTGTGACTCGCGGTGGGTAATATAAACTGAGCTTGACACGATCACTGCTGCACCTACCCACGTCCACAAATCCGGCTTTTCACCGAAGGCCAAGAAGCCGATTAATGCGACAAACGGCAAACGCATGAACTCAAATGGCACTACTGCCGTGGCGTCAGCAATAGCAAAGCTCCTCACCATCAACTGATGGCCAAGGGTTGCGATCATACCAAGGCTAATCAACCAAACCCATTCGACGCCGATCGGCGTTTGCCAAAACGCTGCGGCTGGCGCAAAAGACAGCGGCAAAACTAGAAATACTAGCCAAAATACGATCGCGTTTGGATGGTCCTTTCCGGTCAGGTATTTCACCATTACCTGATTGACCGCCATTAGCAAAGCGGCAGTCAGAATCAAAAAACTACCGGTGGTAAACTCTGATAGTCCAGGTCGCAATACAATAAGAGTGCCGATAAAGCCAACCACAGTCGCTGTCCAACGCCGCCTCCGCATAACCTCTCCTAGCAGTATCACAGCGGCAATTGAGGAAAACAACGGCGTGGTAAAACTGAGCGCCACTGCCTCCGCCAACGGCATTAGTGTAATCCCATAAAACCAGCAGGACATTGCGACTACGGCTACAAGACCCCGAACTACATGAAGCATTGGCTTTTCGGTTCGAAGTGAACTGAATCCAGCCCGCAGCAAAAATGGAGCCATCGCAACTAACCCAAACAGACACCGAAAAAACACCACCACAATAGGCTCAATCACGCCTCCGAGGTGTCGCACGATGCCATTCATCATCGAAAAACACAGACAAGCAAATAACATCCAACAGGCGACGCGAACCATCACAGAATTGAACACCAAACCTAATTGCAACTCGTTACCTCTCCAGCAAGTCGATGTCAGAAAACTAGTCGTTAATTAATTGATTGGCCGGAGGGCGATAGTGATAAACGGGAATCCGCAAATATATCCCGAGCACTACAAAATCATAGCCAAACTTGGGACTATTTTTCCAAAAGGGTTTGGATAGATATAAAGTTAACGCTTGCTACCTGTCTTAACATGGATTGAGTGTAGACCGACGGTGGTGGAACCCTTGTGAGCGAACATAATATGGCGAAGTCTGAACCCTTATGGCAACCAAACGATGACCGTATTGTAGGCAGCAATTTGCACCGATTTATGGCCACAGTTGCAGACCAGACCGGCCTAAAGATCGATGATTACCGGGTCTTACATAACTGGTCTATCACGGATCCCTCATCCTTTTGGCGTCATCTGGTGGATTTTTCCAATTTACGAGCCTCTACGTGGGGCGAGCGTGAACTCGTAGATGGCGAAAAAATGCCGGGTGCCCGATGGTTTCCTGACGCAAAACTTAATTTTGCGGAAAATATGCTTCGCCGCTGCGACGAATCAGACGCGATTGTGTTCTGGGGAGAAAGTGGACTTCGCAAACAACTGAGTTGGCGAAACCTCAACGAACGAGTCGCCATTTTGGCCGACGTGTTCCGTGACTTTGGTATCAAACCTGGCGATCGAATCGCTGGTTTCATGCCCAACGTGCCGGAGACCGTTATTTGGTTTCTAGCAACGGCTAGCGTAGGTGCAATTTGGTCTTCTTGTTCCCCAGATTTTGGAGTAGACGGAGTATTGGACCGATTTGGTCAAATCAAACCACGGATCCTAGTCGCTTGTGATGGTTATTTTTACAATGGCACTCGCCACGAGGCCCTTCCTAAGCTGTCAGAGATTTTAGGCAGCTTACCGACCATCGAGAAGTGTGTAGTTGTCCCCTACGCAAGTGAAAAACCGTCGCTTGTCACATTAGAAAACACAATCTTGTTTGACGAATTCGTTGCCGGGTACAGCGACTGTGAAATCTCTTTCGAGCAACTACCATTTTCGCACCCTCTCTATATTCTCTATTCTTCGGGCACTACCGGTAGGCCAAAATGCATTGTTCACAGCGCGGGTGGAGCACTTTTAACTCATGTAAAAGAACACCGACTCCACTGTGACGTGAAACCCGGAGACCGGGTCTTTTATTTCACCACGTGCGGCTGGATGATGTGGAACTGGTTGGTGTCCGCACTTGCCTCCAAAGCTACACTGGTTTTGTATGACGGCGCGCCATTCCATCCAGATGGAAATATCCTTTTTGATTACACAGATGCCGCCCAAATAACTCTTTTCGGAACATCGCCCAAATTCATCGATGCGCTTTCCAAAGCAGCGCTTTCCCCTATCGATACTCACGATCTGAGTTCTCTGAGAACAATAACTTCGACTGGTTCTCCGTTAGCGCCAGAGTCCTTTGATTATGTGTACCGAGCCATTAAACACGACGTCCATTTAGCCTCCATTGCGGGAGGGACTGATATCGTAGGCTGTTTTGTGGCTGGAGTGCCAACTGAGCCGGTATGGCGCGGTGAAATTCAGGGCCCAGCATTAGCCATGGCAACCGCGGTATTCGATGAGTCAGGTCATTCCCGATTTGGCCAAAAAGGTGAGTTAGTGTGCACCAAACCTTTCCCTTCTATGCCAGTAAGGTTCTGGAATGATTCTGATGGTGCTCGTTATCACGCTGCCTATTTCAATCATTTCCCCGGAATTTGGCGACATGGGGACTGGGCGGAAGTGACCCTACGTGGAAGCTTTATCATTCATGGCCGCTCTGACGCTACGCTCAATGCCGGTGGTGTGCGCATTGGAACCGCTGAAATCTACCGACAAGTGGAACAGCTAGATGAAGTAATCGAAAGTGTAGCGATTGGGCAGGCATGGGAAAGAGATATACGCATAGTGCTATTTGTCATCCTTCGCCCAAGTCTGGTTTTGAACCACAACTTAACCAAAAAAATCAAAGAACGACTTCGCAAACATTGCTCACCGCGCCACGTACCTGCTCGGATCGTCGCAGTAAAAGACATTCCCCGCACAAAAAGCGGAAAAATCTCGGAATTGGCTGTCCGTGATGTCGTTCATGGCCGGCACGTGGAAAACGCCGAAGCCTTAGCAAATCCGGAAACTCTTGATTTTTTTAAAGATGTTTCGGAACTACGAACTTAAATCAGAAGTCCACTAAATTTTATAAATTCTAGAACTCCCATTAATAAAACGAGCCAGATATTACCCATACCCACCATTAGACAGGAACTATGCGGTTATATTCTGTATCGCCTTGCAGCCGATCACAGGAAAAAAATAATAAAAAGATATCACAAGTTCGGTACGAAACAGTTCGCCAAGAACGGATCAACACCCGATGCCCATTGCCAAATTAGTCACGCGTGGTGAGCACCACCTTCCCGGTGGCTTTACGTTCGTATAACAGGGCCAATGCCGCGTCAGCCTTTTCCAGTGGGTAACTCGCAGAGATGTGTGGCGCCAGCCTACCTGCCTCAAACCAATCGATCAGTGTGCTGAGTGAGCGCAACAAGACTTCTGGCTTCTTGTCCATGTAGGGACCCCAATACGCGCCAACTGCGGCACAATTCTTAAGCAGGAGATAGTTAGCCGGAATTTTTTGAATAGTGCCGCTAGCAAAGCCTATCACTATGATCCTGCCTTCCCAGTTCATGCATCGGAGAGCCTGCAAAAAGGGTTCACCCCCAACAGGATCATAAACTACGTCTATACCGCCTACTATTTCCTTCACGCATTTGCGTAAATCATCTTCTACATAGTTTATCAAGTGATCGGCGCCATGGTCCTGCACAATTTTAAGTTTTTCTCCAGTCGAGGCGGCACCAATTACTGTCGCGCCCATAGCTTTCCCAATCTCAACGGCAGTCAATCCAACACCGCCGGATGCTCCCAACACCAAAAGGGTTTCTCCTGACGTGAGATGAGCGCGGTGATCAAGTGCCAAGTGCGATGTCCCATAAGTGACCGCAAATGAGGCACCCGCTTTAAAATCCATCACATCGGGTATTCCCAACACCCTCTGTGCATCGACAACAACCTCCTCAGCAAATCCCCCCTGAGATGACATTCCCAAAACTCGTTGGCCAAGCTCAACATTGGTGACGTCAGGCGCAATTTCTGAGACCACGCCTGCTACCTCCCCGCCGGGAACGAAAGGTAGCGGCGGTTTTGTTTGATATTTTCCTTGCACGATAAGGACATCTGCGAAGTTGATACCGCAAGCATGAACCTCTATGCGCACCTCCCCTTTTCCCAAGGTTGGCACATCGATATTATCCACCTTTAATTTCGGCGGTGTGCTGAATTCCTTGCAAAGTACGGCGCGCACGGCGTATCTCTCCTACTTATCTCAGTTCACCAAAAGTACGCATCATAGGGCGTAGCGGAACAAAGAGCCAAGTTATGACCAACCAACTGCAGCACCCTCGCCCTCTTGGCACCCGAGGCTATTTCGGTATCGGGGTAGAGGGCATATCCAAACCCATGAATCTAGGCAATTTGTTCCGCTCAGCGCACGCCTTCGGCGCAAGCTTTGGCTTTACTATCAATGCCGATTACTCTCGCAAAACAGCAAGATCCGACACCTCTTTGGCGCCGGATAACATCCCATTCTATGAGCACGATCGTCCCGACCAACTGGTATTGGCCGAAGGCTGCAAACTGGTGGGAATCGAGCTTGTTGACACGGCCATTGATTTGCCGAGCTTCCGACATCATCGGTGTGTAGCCTACGTATTAGGACCAGAACGCGGCCAACTAAGTCATGAATTGATGGAACGATGCACCTAAGTAGTTCGTATTCTGACCCGATTCTGTATCAATGTCGCAACAGCGGGAGCCATCGTGATGTATGATCGTTTAATCACCAGTGGCCGGTTCACAGACCAACCCGTTACCCCACACGGCGGAGCCATCGTCTCACCAGTTCATGTTTATGGGGAGGCCCGCCGGCGCCGCCAACGTTGAGCGAACCGCCTCAGTTTCCCTTGAAAGTTACGGAGTAGATTCTAATGAGTTGCAATCTTGTTTACTTTGAAACTATGGACTAACCGTTGATCCTTTGAGGAGTCGAGTGCGCCCATGAACCAGCACCCTAATTTCGTCCTGGTTATTATCGTTGCCCTCATCACACTAAGTACCGCATGTATAGTCGCACGTGCTGAACAAGATGAATGGCTCGGCGAATTCCAGGATTGGACTGCAGTATCATTCATCGAAGACGGACGCCGAAATTGTTATATTGTTAGTCAGCCAAAGAAAGAAGAAGGTAACTACACTCAGCGCGGCCCAGTCTACGTGCAAGTTACTCGCAGGCATGGCGATACCACCGAAGTTGTCAGTTTCCAAGCTGGATATCGATTCAAAGAGGAAAGCGAAATTAATGTTCGTATTGAGGGTGACTCATATAAACTTTTTACCGACTCCGAGATGGCTTGGGCATGGGACGAAGACGGAGACAAAAAGCTGATTGCCAGCATGCGTCAAGGCAAGAAAATGGTGGTGGTGGGCACTTCCTGGCGTGGCACGGAAACAACCGATACCTACTCCCTTTTCGGTTTTACCAGGGCGTACAAGAAACTCTTGGATGCTTGTAGCTAATGCCCATTCCCTTGAGCAACACATGACAAGCACCTCTCCGCCACACTCGGAAAGCCCAAACGCTACGTCCTGCGGTGGTCTTCCCCCAAAAGAGTGCTCGCAAAATACCGACCGCACTTCGTTGATCGGACTCGATCGTGCATGTTTTGAGTCTGCGCTAGTTAAACTTGGCGAACGCTCTTATCGGGCCAAACAAATATGGCATTGGCTATACTATCAGGGGGCACGCACTTTTGATGAAATGACCACTCTTCCCAAATCCTTGCGCACGCGCTTATCAAGTAGTTGCAACATCGACCGACCGACTGTCAACCGCATGCAACAAAGTGAGGACGGTGCCCTTAAGTGGTTGGTCCAGTTTGCAGACGAGCGCGAAGTGGAATGCGTTCACATCCCAGAGGAAGATAGAGGCGCATTATGCATTTCATCACAAGTCGGTTGCACCCTAACTTGTCGATTTTGCCATACTGGTACACAAAAACTGGTCCGTAATCTTGATGCTGGTGAGATTGTGAATCAAGTTTTGATCGCCCGTGACACGATCGGAGAATGGCCTTCGCCGAAGGATGGACGGATGATTTCAAACATTGTGATGATGGGCATGGGTGAGCCGCTTTACAATTTCGACAATGTCGCTCGCGCGTTGAGAATCATCATGGATGGCGAAGGTATTTCACTTTCGAGAAGACGTATCACTCTGTCAACCGCCGGAGTCGTACCCCTTATTGAACGATGTGGCCGCGAGCTAGGTGTAAATCTTGCGGTGTCTCTGCATGCAGTAGACGACGAATTGCGCAATCAAATAGTACCTATTAACAAAAAATACCCAATTGCGGATTTATTGGAGGCATGCCGGCGATATCCGTCCGGCCGTAATTCACGGCGCATCACGTTCGAATATGTAATGCTGAAAGGCGTTAACGATTCCGACTCCGATGCCCGCGCGCTGGTGCGCCTTCTCGACGGCGTTCCAGCCAAAGTAAATTTGATTCCATTTAACGCGTGGCCCGGAGCGCCTTATCAATGTTCAAGCAACAACCGAATGCACTCGTTCGCAGATATTATTAATGATGGCGGTTATTCAGCGCCGATCCGAGTGCCACGTGGCCGCGATATATTGGCTGCATGCGGTCAACTAAAATCAGCCAGCGAGCTGGTTAAAAGAAACCGTACCGGTTTAAGCTGACTATCTAATAAACTTTTTGTTGAAGCGTATTGGTCAGTTCAGAACATGACATGTCAAACCCAATCTAACAACAATTCTTGAAACACTTTTATTAATCCAGTGCGATATCACACTACCAACGACCAATAATGGCACGTGCAAATTACTCTCGAGCACACGACGATATCTCACAATCGGCGTTTCCTACTTCTTGTGTGGAATACAAAGTTGTTTAAGGACGCTCTTGACAGATTTGTTAGGCTCGTGCATTGGCGTCGCCAGCGCGACCAATGGCATTCAATAATTAGGATACGGTAGAGATCAATGGCCGAAATATCCAAAGTTGTGCTCGCCTATTCCGGTGGTCTCGACACCTCGGTGATTCTGCGCTGGCTACAGGAAACATACGGTTGCGAGGTTATTACATTTACCGCTGACCTCGGCCAAGGAGATGAACTATCCGCCGCCCGGGCCAGCGCTGAAAATATGGGTGCAGCTCAAATTTACGTTGAGGACTTGCGCGAAGAATTCGTGAAGGATTTTGTGTTTCCAATGTTTCGCGCTAATGCCGTTTATGAAGGAACTTATTTGCTCGGTACCTCAATTGCCCGGCCACTGATAGCTAAGCGGCAAATTGAAATCGCTCAAGATGTGGGAGCCGATGCGGTCGCCCACGGAGCCACTGGCAAAGGCAATGATCAGGTCCGGTTTGAGCTTGGCTACTACGCACTCAATCCAGACATAAGGGTTATAGCCCCATGGAGAGAGTGGAGTCTCAATTCGCGCTCAGCACTAGTTGATTATGCTGAAAGCAACCAAATTCCGGTCCCGCGCGACAAGCGTGGCGAGCCCCCCTACTCGACCGATGCCAATCTCCTCCATGTCTCCTACGAAGGAAAAGCACTCGAGGATCCTTGGGTGCCCCCCGACGAGGATATGTTCACTCGCAGCGTCGGACCCGAATCGGCACCTGAGCAGCCGACCTGGATCGAGATTGGGTTTGAACATGGCGACCCAATTTCTATAGGTGATAAGACCATGTCCCCTGCCACCCTTCTCGCGGCGCTCAACCAAGTGGCTGGTGCAAATGGTATCGGACGCGCCGATATCGTTGAGGGGCGCTTTGTAGGCATGAAATCACGGGGGGTGTATGAAACTCCTGGTGGGACCGTGCTGCTAGCAGCACATAGGGCAATCGAAAGCATTACACTTGATCGCGCAGAGATACATTTAAAAGATGAACTCATGCCGCGATATGCTGAGTTAATTTATAACGGTTTTTGGTGGTCTCCCGAACGTGACATGCTGCAAGCTGCTATCGATAAAACGCAGGCCTCAGCGACGGGAACAGTCCGCCTCAAACTTTACAAGGGAAATGTTATTGTCGAGGGGCGGCAAGCGCCAAACAGTCTATATAACAAAGACATCGCTACTTTCGAAGCTGATCAAGTCTACAATCAAGCGGATGCTGAAGGTTTCATTCGGATTAACGCTTTACGTTTGCGTGCCCTTAAGGAACAGCGCGGTTAAGTGCAGCGGAGAGAGCAACGGGGTCTCCGCTCACATGAAACCGCTTATGGCGCCCGTAGGCACCGGCACAAAGTGTGACTCGCCTTGGCGCGACACCACATATCTTTGCGAGCTCTTTTATGATTCTCTTATTAGCGTACCCCTTGACTGCTGAAACGGTCACGGAAAGGCTTAGGAAATTTTTATTCTGACAATCTTTGTAAATACCGGTTGCACCCGCGCGCGATGCCTTCGTAGTAGCACGAATAAAAACGGTCACACCATCTTCGGTCGCAATGAATGGCCGACTGGACACGCGATGTCAAACCTGTGTTTGGATGAAAGAATTTAGCTCTGCAGAATCCGCATCAACCAACCCAACACCACGACATCCCGCAGAAAAACTAGCCCCAAGATAGCTATAACAGGGGAAACATCGATCCCACCTAAATTAGGCATCCGTCGACGGATTGGCTGCAAAACAGGATTGGTTAACCGCCGCAGCGCAGTTCCAATCAGATAAACGAAATGGCTACTCGTATTGATGACGTTGAGGGATACCAACCAGTTCAGGATTACGTCGATAATGAACACCCACATGTAGAGTTTAATGCAGTAGGCGACAAAAAAAAGTAGCTCGGGCATGATGCAGCTCGGTGGTTGGCCTATTACGACAACAGGGATTTACGCTCAGTATACACCCTTATATAAATCATACCGTCACCGCGCGGAAGCAGTCCATGGGCGTTTTTGGGAAAATGCAAGACGTCCATTATCCATCGTCAGGGGCCGTAGCTCAGTTGGGAGAGCGCGACGTTCGCAATGTCGAGGTCAGGGGTTCGATTCCCCTCGGCTCCACCACTTCACTCCACCACCAAAAAATACGGTATATCAGCTATTTACGGGGAGCCTTTAGTTACTAGTTCAACTTTACTATCATATTAAACAACAATGAGAAGAGTAAAGCGAACAGCATCAAACATGATGACACCCCCTAAAATGAATCAACTGCTGCCGGCCATTGCGGAATACACCAAGAAAAGTGGGCACGCTCCTCCTCAGAAATCTCAATATAGAACGAATTATGAAATTCTCCCGTAGCAGGCCATTGCAGGCAAGTTTTACGACTGAAACTAGGATAATTACGGACCTCACTACATCCTGCTGCCACACACCAACAAACCCTAACAAAGCTTTCGATTGCAAGGTAACCCGATAATGCGTTTTCGAGCCTTCCCGCCCGGATATTCGTTAGCCCAAATGCGCTTTAACATCTATCCTATAATGGGGAGAATTAGGCGCCTTTGTCGTTGGCGGATGCTAATAGCTGCCTTCTTTCCACTGTTACCCATCACCGCCGTAGTGGGCTGCACAGGACAAGCAACCAAGGTAGAGTCGTATGAATCCCTGCCGGGACCCGCGCAAAATCGGGTCAAAGCCGTAGTCGATAGCTACATCTCATGTTCGGTCAACGTAGCACTCAAGCTTGATAAGGGCCGACGTAACGTGGGCCGCCTAGCATGGACAGCCTCGGAGTCCTGCCCTAATGAGAAACGCGACATTGTCCGCACCATGGTCAAGCAGGGAGCGAGCCACGACGCAGCATTCGCGCACGCCAGTAACAGCCAAGTGCGGGCAACAGCAATGGCCATAACAGCAATCCAAAATAGACGTGCCCGATAGCAATCGTTTTTAAGCTGCTTCCTCGGATCTACCGCGATAAGCCAATGCACAGTGTTCAGCACAGTAAGGACGTCCAGCGATCCTTTGCTTTCCACAAAATCTGAACTCCGGCTCCCCTGGATGGCCAAAAGGCCAACGGCACATACGATCAGTCAGATCTGCCGTGCCTACAAACTTTGGGGAAGGTTCAGATTTGCTCGGATCATTTTGTTTGGAGAGACCCAACCGATGTGCTTTGCCTATCACAGCATTGCGACTAATTCCGCCCAAACGTTGCCCAATTTTGCGTGCCGGCACGCCTTCCAACCACAACATGCGCAACGTCTCTACAGCCCTATCAGTCCATTTCATACTTCTTGCTTTCACCTAAAATGGTTCGATGTTCCCCAACGAATGAGGACGTCATTTTGCCTGTTCATCGTATTGTTTATTATCAGATGTTTCTACTAGCTTGCCGTTACAAATCGACATGGCCTCCTTGAAATAATCCTCCCGGAACCATCAGCATGCAACACCACCTCGGACCTAACGTGCCGCTTATCGGAATCGAAGGCGGGCGCGCCAAACTTAGCACTCCGGCATTGACTTTAGATCTCGCCTCAGCCCAAAAAAACATACAGGCAATGATGGGGCATTGCCAGCGTACCAATCAAAGTTTGCGCCCTCACGCCAAGAGCCATAAGGCGAGCGCCATCGCACAGCGCCAAGTCGAGGCCGGCGCTCTCGGGATCTGCTGCGCCACCATTCGTGAAGCTGAAACAATGGTGGACAATGGTATCCCTGGCGTCCTAATCACTTCGCCAATAACAAGCGAAGCCAAAATCGACCGATTAGTTGCTCTGCACCAGCGAGCTGAAAATCTGATGGTAGTAGTCGACGATTCTTTGACAGTTGCAGCAATCTCAACTGCCCACGAGAAATACGGCAGTCACAACCAACTAGCATTGCTAGTTGATTTCGACGTTGGGCTTCAACGCACGGGTGCCAGAGATGCCCATGCCGCACGTAAGTTGGCACGCTGCATTTCCGATACGGAGGGATTATCTTTTATCGGCGTCCAAGCCTATGCAGGACATTTGCAGCATATTGAGGATTTTGATAAGAGATTCAAACAAATGGCTGGCCAAGCAGAACGGCTTAGACAAGCGGTTAACGGCCTCCGCACCGATGGGCTGGCACCGAAGATCATTACGGGCGGTGGCACAGGCACGTACGACATTGACCATCGGTTCAATTTGTTCACTGAATTGCAAGCAGGATCATATCTTTTCACCGATATTCAATACAACGCTGTCCAACTCAGTCCGAAGTCGACACAACTTTTCGAACCGTCGCTGTTGGTGCAGGCGAGCGTGGTCAGCACGACGCACGATAGCCACGCAGTCATCGATGCTGGGCTCAAGAGTTTTGCAACTGACGGACCGACCCCCGAACTCTTTGATGGCGCACCAAGCGGCGCAAAGTACAGATTCATGGGAGACGAGCACGGAGCAGTAGTTTATCCGGCAGGGGTCAATGAACGGCTGAAAGTCGGCGATATGGTGTCGTGCCTAGTTCCACATTGCGATCCAACCGTGAATTTGTATGACCACTATCATTGCATTGAAGGTGATCGTCTCATCGAGATTCTGCCAATCGATGCACGTGGCAATCCATAACCCCGCCAACTAACCCGCTGGTTCAGCCCCATTCCTTAACCGATAACAACTTGCTGAGCATGGTGCAAGGAAACCGTCGCAGGATATGTGTCATGTCGAAAACATAAGGATCCCGGAAAGCTTGGTCACAGCAGCTAGATGCTTTATCGTCATAAGCCACTTGATATTTGATATAGACTCGAATGCCTAGATTCGGTGTTGGCCAACCCCTAACGCGTAAGGAAGATCTTCGCCTGCTCACTGGCCGAGGTCGATATGTCGATGACCTGTCGTTTCCAAACCAAGCGCGTGCTGAGTTTCTACGTTCGCCCCACGCACACGCGCGGATCGTTCAGATTGATGTAGAGAAAGCAAAGTCGGCATCCGGCGTGTGTGCCGTATATGTCTCGGCAGATATAGCAAACGCAGGTTTGGGTGGACTGCCTGTTTGGTTCATGCCGGAAAATGCTCCGCCGGGCTACGCCCCAGAATTTCTTCCACTAGGCTTTCCAGTGGAGTAAGCCAGAGGCCATTACTGTTG
>JYMV01025092.1_pt1 | contig 27809 bp, 28 predicted proteins | sample 338911 | NCBI WGS metagenome assembly JYMV01 (sample SAMN03354496, study PRJNA234377) | hydrothermal vent metagenome | biome: Deep sea; feature: Hydrothermal plumes at the Eastern Lau Spreading Center, Western Pacific Ocean; material: Seawater | place: Tonga | collected 2009 | depth 2000 m m
CTCGGACTCTGTCCCCAATACACTGATATAAACTTTTGCGTGTTTTAAGTTATTACTCAAATCAACGGTTGTTACTGTAGCAAAACCGATCCTTGGATCTTTCAATCCCCTTTGAATGAGAGCCGAAATTTCTTTCAGGAGTAATTCCTGAACTCTCTCTGATCGTTTAAACCGCATGGCTTTATGAAATCCCGAAAAATCTTATTCAGCTTGGTTCTGGACTCAGTTGAGAAATTTGGGTTTGGCAGTCTGTTATTTCTGCCAAATGCATTTTTTCAATAGCACTCACCAGTTTTCTCGTTTGCCCTTCAAGATACTTTGGGTCCGAATTGATAGCTACAATTCCCATATGTAGGCTTTGCCAAATATCCTGATCGCCTACCTCGGCAACAGAGACATTGAAATTGTTTTTCAATCGGTCTTTAAGAGAACTAACGACACGTCGTTTTTCCTTTAAGGAGCGGTTCCCGTGAAGAAAAAACTTTATAGAGCAACAACTGACGTACATATAAAAACTTAATTTAAAAGTGAACTTTTTGGGATTAAGACATCAGTATTTTAAATTTTCAAATTACGTCCATAAAAAAATAGGAATTAAGTTAAAATATATATCATTTTATCAAGTCTGGATTTCTTCTAAAACAAAAGGTTCTACGACATCCCCTTGCTTTATGTCCTGAAAATTTTCTAGAGAAAGGCCGCATTCGTAACCCTGTTGGACCTCCTTGACGTCTTCTTTAAAGCGTCTTATTGAAATGATTTTTCCCTGATAAACCACAACGCTGTCACGGATGAGCCTGGTTTCCAGATTACGTTCCATTTTTCCTTGCGACACATGACACCCCGCAATTGATCCTATTTTGGGGAGATTAAATACTTCTCTTACTTCAGCTCGGCCAATAATTAGTTCTTTGAATTTTGGGGCTAGCAGACCTTCTAGAGCTTTCTTCATATCTTCAATAGCTTCGTATATTACACTATATAACCGTACGTCTATTTTTTCTCGTGTTGCTAATTCGTCTGCTTTATCCGTTGGGCGCACATTAAACCCGATAGTAATTGCGTTAGACGCACTAGACAAAAGAATGTCGGACTCAGTTATTCCACCAACTCCATCGTGAATTATTTTAAATCGGATTTCTTCGGTCTCTAATTTTGAGAAGGCCTCCTGGACTGCAGCAATCGAACCTTGAGTGTCAGCTTTAATTACAAGATTTAGTACTTTAATTTTACCTTCTGCGATTTGATCGTGAAGATCTTCCATGGTCACTTTAGCGGATTCGGCTAATTGGACTTCCCGTCTTTTTTTGAGTCGCGTTTCACTGTATTGCCTTGCTTTCCGCTCATCTTCAACGACATAAAACTTATCTCCTGGTTGGGGAACTTCAGGTATGCCAACTATTTCTACCGGCGTAGAGGGGGTAGCTTTTGGGGTTTTATCACCATTGTCGTTTATCAGTGCCCGTACTTTCCCAAAATAGGGTCCGACAACAAAAGGTTGTCCTACAATTAATGTTCCTTTTTGCACGATTACCGTGGCAATGGGGCCTCTTCCTTTATCCAGTTTTGATTCAATGACGACACCTTGCGGGCGGAGAGCCGGGTTTGCTTTTAGTTCCATGATCTCAGCTTGCAGGAGAATCAGTTCCAAGAGGTGATCGATTCCCGTACCCTGTAATGCGGAAACCCCTGTGAACATTGTCTGTCCACCCCAGTCTTCAGGTAACAATCCCATCTCGCCCAGTTGCTTTTTTACCTCTTCCGGTTCGGCCCCGGGTTTATCAATTTTATTGATAGCAACCAAAATAGGGACATTACCTGCGTGAGCATGATCGATTGCCTCCTTCGTTTGGGGTTTTATTCCATCATCAGCAGCAACTACTAGAATAACAATGTCTGTTACCTGCGCTCCGCGGGCACGCATTGCTGTGAATGCTTCATGGCCGGGTGTGTCAATAAAAGTAATGAATTGGTCTTTAATTTTTGCTCGGTAAGCCCCTATATTTTGAGTTATACCGCCCGCTTCAGTATTCGTGAGGTTGGTTTTTCTTATAGCATCGAGTAATGATGTTTTCCCATGATCAACATGCCCCATGATTGTCACGATGGGCGGCCGGGGGCTAATGTCTTCGGGATTTTCTTTTTCCTCTTCTTCAAAGTCAATTGCTGATTTATCCTTAATTAATTCAACCTCAAAACCTCGTTGGTCGGCTACTTTTGAAGCAACCTCAAAGCTAAGACTTTGGTTTATGGTGGTCATGACACCCAGACCCATGAGCTCTTTGATTACGTCGTTAGGAGAGCAACTCAACTTTTCTGCCAAGTCACGAATCATTATGTTTTCTGGTAGTTGAGCAATTTCAAAGCTCTCTTCTTTAACTTCTGTAGGCAGTTGCTCTGGTTCGGATAGTTCTGTGGGAGGTTTTTGTTCCGGTTCTTTTTTAACTAGCTTTTTTGGGCTGATTGCAGGTTTATCTTTAGTTTTAATCGGTTTCTTTTTTGCTTCCGGAGGTTTTTCTTCATGCTTTACAATTTTGAGTCCGAGCTTTTTAGCTACTTTAACTGGTTCTTTATTTGCTTCATCTTTTGTCGAAGGTTTTCTGGTAGTTTTAGCGACTTTGGCTGTCTTTACAGTGGTTGTAGATTTTTTTGTGGTTTTTTTCGCTGCCTTGGTTTTTACTTTCGGAGCTTTTGTTTTGGAGGGTTTTTCTTTCGTAGTTTTTTTGACCTTTTGGGATGTCTTTTTTGTGGTTACTTTTTTGGTGGCTTTTGGGGACACCTTTTTAGTTGTGGGTTTAGGGGCGAATAACTCGCGGATTTCATCTGCAATTGCCTCATCTATTGAACTCATATAATTCTTAACAGTATGCCCCTTCTCCTCTAGGGCATCTAAGATCTGATCATTCTGAATATTGAGCTCTAAGGCCAACTTATTAATGCGAATTTTCCCCACAAAAAACCTCCCAAACCGATTTAAAATTTTTATAATTAGTTTATAGCATGTTGCATTCCTTTTAGATTCAAACGCTACTCATCACTAGCTAATTGCTTTTTTGCCTGTTCGACAATTATTGTGGCAGTTTCCAAATCTATTCCATCGATTTCTATCAACTCCTCTTTTTTCGTTACAGAGAGTTCTGCTAGAGTTTCAAATCCGTTTTTTAGAAGGCTCTCTATTGCCGATGGAGAAACTTCGCGTAATTGATCTATTGGAATTTCTTCTTCTTGTTCTTCTTCTTGTTCTTCAGAGGTTTCTGTTATTTGGGTTTCCTCAGCAGTTTTTGCTAAACTCTCATCTTCTCTTTGTTTTTCTATGATTTTTTCTTTTATTTTTTCTGCAAACTCTAGAATCAGCGTTGCTTTTTTAGGCCCTATCCCGGGCAGGGAGGACAACCCTTTTATTCCTTGCTCTATTACGTTTTCAGCAGTAACTACGTTGCCTTCAAAAAGAATAGCTGTGATCTTTTCTCCCAGTCCTTTTGCTGTACTAATTTCACCTAAAAAATTAATACTGGAAGTACTTTTTTTGGTTGTTGGCAATAAATTGGAAATACTTAGCGGGTCATGAGCTCCCGACTGACCTTGGATATCTATTTTCAGCTTAACCAATTTTGCGGCAAGTCGGACATTTTGTCCTTTTTTGCCAATCGCAAGAGAAATTTGGTCATCCGCAACAATAATTGTCATCTGATTGTTCTCGCTATTTGTAATTATACGCGAGACTTTAGCCGGACTAAGGGCGTTTCTAATAAATACTTCTGGGTCGTCTGAGTGCTCGACAATATCAATTTTTTCTCCTCGAAGTTCCTGTACGATAGATTGGACGCGCATGCCCCGCATTCCAACACAAGCTCCAACAGCATCTACGTCACGGTCATTTGTTTTGACTGCAATTTTAGTTCTGCCATTGGGTTCCCGTACTATCCCTATTATTTCTATTATTCCTTCATTAATTTCAGGCACTTCTAGCTCGAATAGGTTCCTAATGAGTCCTATGTGTGTGCGGGAGAGAATTACCGTAGCATTTCGTGCTGTTTTTCCAATATCAAGAATATACGCGCGAATACGATCACCTCGGCTAAATGATTCACGAAATACCTGTTCTCGTCTTGGGAGAATTCCCTCTGCTTTTCCTAGGTCAACAATAATATCTCCACCTTGAAAGTGCTGAACAATCCCATTAATTAATTCGCCTTTTTTATCTTGGAAATCTTTGTAAACGATATCAATTTCCGCTTCACGCACTTTTTGTACGATCACTTGTTTTGCTAACTGCGCAGCGATTCGGCCAAAGTTTTCTATAGCTAATGGGATGAGCAAGCTTTCACCTGTTTTAACCTCAGGGTTAATTGACTGGGCATCTTCTAATGAAATTTCCTCTTTAGAGTTGGTTACTTCATTGACCACAGTTTTTTCAAAGGACACCTCTATCTCACCTGTTTCACGATTAAATTCGATTTGAAGAGGAGAATTCGTCTCTAGTTTTTTACGCGCAGCCGTTTCCAGAGCATCTTTAAGAGCGTCGATTAAAATCTCCTCATCAATGCCCTTTTCTCTACCTATCTGACTTAGAATCTCTAGAATTTCTTTGTTCATAGTGTTTTTAAAATTTGATAATCAATTTGGCCTGAGCAATTTCAGTCAATGAAATTTTCAAAATATCTTTCTTGTCCCCTAAAAATAGAGTACCGTTTACAAAATCTATAACGGTTCCTGCATTTTCTTTTTTATTATTAATGGGCGAATAGGTTTTGATTTGAATTCGCTTCCCCTTATTTCTTAGAAAGTCGGCCGCTTTTTTGAGTGGTCGATCTAGGCCAGGGGAAGAAACCTCTAGAACATAATGGTCGTCGATCAATTCGTGGATTTCAATTAAGTCTTCAATCTCTCGACTTAATTCTTGACAGTCGTGAACCGTCACCCCTTGATTTTTGTCGATGAATACTCTTAGAACCCAAATTTTGCCAGTTTTTTTGTACTCAACATCAACCAGTTCGATGTTACTTCCCCTGAGAGTTGGCTCAATGAGATCAGCAACCGACTGATAAATAGAGGTTTTTGCCATACTTTAACAGCGAGCACATGTATTCGCTTTTGCTTCGACTCTAATTAATACACTCTCTTTTTTTGACATCATGAGTTGGGAATTGACGATCCCCTTATTCTTTCCACGAAAGCAAAAAAAAAAGCGTGGCCTAAGCCGCGCTCTTAGAATAGGAACCAACTCTGTGCACAAACTATACTAAAAGGGGGCAAGTGTTGCAAGAAAAATTTTTTACTATCGAGTAGTTATAATTATCATAGTTTTGATAGAATTTCAGAAATACCTGCGATTTCTTCTGGGAATGAAACTAACAAGGATTCGCTGGTTTTTCTTAGCTTTATTTCTATTTTTCCTTCACTAAGATTTTTGAGGCCGACGACTATTTGGATTGGAATGCCAAGAAGTTCTGCGTCTTTGAATTTTGCACCCAACCTGTCTGAGCGGTCATCAAGTAGGGTTTCCACTCCCAGTCCCCAGAGAGTTTCATAGATTTTTTTAGCTGCTGAACGTACAGTATCGTCGGAAAAATTGACTGGAAGGATTACAGCTTGAAAAGGAGCGAGGGGAATAGGCCAGATGATTCCCTTTTCGTCATGGTTCTGCTCAATGGCGGCAGCAGCAGTTCGGCCTACTCCTATTCCATAACAGCCCATGATCATTGGTTTCTCTTTCCCTTGATCGTCCAAGTATAAGGCGTGCATCGACTCGCTATACTTTTTGCCTAGGATGAAAATATGACCCACTTCGATACCTCGTTTTACTTTAAACTTTCCTGAGTCGCATTTAGGACATGGGTCTCTTTCGTTGACATTTCTGATATCTCCTACTTTTTCAACATTCAGATCTCGGGTAAACTGAACACCGGTCAGATGGGTATCTATTTTGTTTGCCCCTGTAATGCTGTTGTACATAAGTGGGACTTCTTTATCTGCAAAAACGTTGAGCTTAATCCCCACAGGCCCTAAGTATCCGCAGGGTAATCCGGTCGTTTTTGTCACTAATTCTTCTGAGGCAGGGATAAGCCATTCACAGTCGACTAGGTTTTTCAGTTTAAGCGGGTTGATTTCCCGGTCGCCGCGAACGAGGCCAGCAATTAGCCCTTGTTCAGTCTCAAATACAACGGTTTTGATGAGTTGTTTAGGAGATACTCGAAGGAACTGGGTTATCTCTCCTATTGATTTTTTTTTTGGCGTGGAAACCTCCTTTAGGTCTTCCAGTAATGCAGGCTCAACATCCATTGCTAATGTTTTTGTTTCTGCTTTTTCAAGGTTCGAAGCGTAATCGCATGAATCGCAGAACCCAATACAATCCTCCCCAGAGTTTGCGAGTACGACAAACTCGTGAGAAAAATTTCCCCCAATGGTTCCGCTGTCGGCTTCCACCATTTTAAAATCCAGCCCGCATCTCTCAAAAATTCGAGAGTAGGCATTCGCCATGTTTGAATAAGTTTCGCGAGTGCTTTCCTCTGTTGTGTGAAAGCTGTAAGCATCTTTCATTGTAAATTCACGTCCACGCATGATTCCAAAACGTGGTCTGACTTCATCTCGGAACTTGGTTTGAATCTGATACAAGGTGATAGGCAATTGTCGGTAGGATCTTACATTGTGGCGTACTATGTCTGTAATGACCTCTTCGTGAGTGGGGCCATAGCAAAACTCGCGGTCATTTCGGTCTTTGAAACGTAACAATTCCTTCCCATAAAAATTCCAGCGCCCACTCTCGGCCCATAATTCGGCTGGTTGAACGCTAGGAAGGAAGACTTCTTGTCCGCCAATCTGGTTCATTTCTTCTCTGATGATCTGCTCGACTTTCCTAAGCACCCTTAGCCCCAACGGAAGAATTGAATAGATGCCGGCGGCTACTTGACGGATCATTCCAGCGCGGACCATGAGCTTATGGCTAATCACCTCGGCATCTGCAGGCGACTCTTTCAGGGTAGGTATCAGTATCTTTGAATAGTACATAGGGTAATCTTCTTTTAGCTTCTGACTTCAATTATCGCCAGGGTTTTCTGGGATGTTTTTTTGCTCACCCCAAAACTGTTCTCACGAAAAGATGTGTTTAACTATTGGATAGAAAATGATTAGCTAGATCTATGTCTTCTGCACGATGAATCTCTAGCCATCCCTTATGGATTTCAAGAAAATTAGCAACGTAGCCTCGGTCGATCATTTCTTGTATCAGGTCGGTAAATTTAAATTGACTTATATCGTCTGCCTCCTGAAACTTGCCATGATAATTTTTTACGCAGTCTTCATAGGTTTGAAGAAGTTGCTCTGCTCCAGTTTTGGTAAACTTCGCAAGGCCTATAAACTCGTGAGTAGCGGTTTCTGGGTTTAGCTTCGAGCCAATTTTTGAAATAATATTTTCACAAGCAAAACTAATTTTTCTTCGGGTGGGCTGATGTTTGTTTTTACTGATAACGAAATCCTGTATTTTGTTTGCTTCCGGCGCGTGGTACTGCATGGTGTTGTCCACCACAAGGATGATGTCTTCGTGGCAAGTAAGTATTTCCGCCATTATGTGATCTTCAAACAGTATGTCCGAATATAGCATAATGAAACCCTTCGTCATTTTTCCCCGTGCCTCCATCAAGCTGTGTAACTCAGAACCTCTTTTGTAATTTTTATTTTCCTGAAAGATGGTCCCCTCTGCCTGCATCTTGCCACTCTTATAGCCCGTAATCACCGTGATATTCGTCAGGTTATTATTCTTGAGTGCACTGATTTGCCAGTCGAGAAGAGTTTTCCCAGCTACTTCAAACATAGACTTAGGTTTGCCGTTTAGAATTGAGCTTAACGATGGATCTTCACCTGCAGCAGGAATGATTACGGGGGTATTTTTATTGTCTTCATCGAGTTTGTCTTTTTCTTTAACATCTAAGAACCCCACTGTTTTAAATATTTCACGAACAGGGGAACATATTGGATCGGCCTCAAATGATCGTTGATTCAAAAGTATGGTGCGAGCAGTTTCTTCCATTGCCTTATTGGCACTTCTTAAAAGGTGATTGGCGTAAATAACAATACGAAACCCGGCAGTACGTAGCTCATCTTCAGTAAGGGTATTGTATGTTGTTGGTACGCATACCATTGGTTTTTTTAAATTTATTTTTTGAGTCATTTCCTGGTAGCGCTTCGCGAATTCCATGATCTGAGCAGGATCTTTTTCTTTGGAATGGATCATCACACCGTCAGCCCCCGTTTCCAGATAGATTTGAGCTCTGGAGATCGCATCGTCCACACTTTTCCCAGCTATCAGGCTTTCTAGTCGGGCTATGATCATGAAGTCGGATGATATTTGAACACTTTTGCCACGGTGAATTTTTTGGGCGAATACCTCAGGTTCTTGAAGTGTTTGTTGAACTCCTGGTTCCAGACTATTTCGCTTTGGGAATACTTTATCTTCAATAATGACAGCAGAAACACCCGCTCGTTCAAGTTTGGTCACCATATACTCAAAATTATTGGCGTCACCCCCCGTATCGCCATCAACTATCATCGGTTTATGGGTAACAGCCAGAATTTCATTAATAGATTGAAGCCTTGAGTCGAAGCTAACGATTTCTATATCGGGGTGACCTTTTGATGCAGAGTCGGTAAGACTACTTTCCCATATTGCGTCGAATTCTCGTTGGACTGGTACCTCGTTAGACTGCCCTTCAATACAAGCATTATTCGCAATAATACCACTTAGTCCATTGTGGGCTTCAAGCACTCGTACGATTTTTTCTCTATCAAGAAGTGCTTTTAATTTGCCACGACGTGTTTCAGGAAGAATATTATTTAGTAATGTCATGTTTGATTTTAAATAGAATTTTCAGATTCAAGGCGCCCACGGATCCATGGAGGTAGATAAATCGATTCCAGATCAAACTTTTTTAGGGTTTGAATAATGACTTCGCTTTGTTCTTGACTTGAAAGTAAGTTGTCAATGATGATGGTGTCTCTTCCTTTTACCTTACAATGACCACTTTTAATCATAATTTCTGGGTCGAATAAATTACCAGGAATTATATCAATTGAAAGTTTCGATGCGATTTCTTTCAGGTCTTCTAATTGAGATATTGAATCCATGGTGGTTGCAAATACCGACCTTAAAAGGTTATGAATTTCTTTTAATTGATAACCCGCAATATATCATTGTAGAAAGCGAAAACCATTAAGCTTATTAGCATGAAAAGACCTACCTGTTGAGCTAATTCTCGATTTTTTTCACTCACAGGTCGTCCTTTAATTATTTCTATGAGAAAAAACAAAATATGTCCTCCGTCCAAAATTGGAATCGGAAGTAAATTAATTAAACCAAGGTTGATGCTTAACAAGGCGGTTAGTCTAATGAACTCATTGAAACCTTGTTCGGCTTGCTCTCCATAAATTTGAAAGATCAATATGGGACCACCAATTTGGTCTGCTGGGATTGACCCAAACAGCATCTTTTGCACGCTGATCGCGATTAAGGAAGTCATTTCCCAAGTTTCTTTCATTGCCCTTGTGATCGAACCTATCAAGCCATACTTCTCAAGTATCATATGACCACTCATTCCAATGCCGATTTCTCCAATTTCTAAGTCCTTGCCATTCTTATCTTTAATTATTTTTGGAGTTGGAATTAGGGGGATCAGTATTTCTGTGTCGGCACGTTGAATTTTAAAAATCAAGGATTCTCCTGGTTTGTCTATTGCCGCAGGCCTAAGATCCGACCAACCAAATATACTGGTATTGCCTACCGCGATGATACGGTCATCAAGTTGGAGGCCCGCCTTTTCGGCAGCACTTTCTTTTTTGATATAACGGATAGTGTTTGCAAGTGGAGTTATGCCGATTAGGCCAACCTGTTCTGTTTCGCCAAAAAGGTTTTTAATTTCTTCTCTATTAGGTGTGATTTCTAAATTGATGATTCCCTTTGTTAAACGTTCAATTTGGAAATAGAGTTTTTCTCCAGGTGAATCATAGACCCTCTTTTGTAGTTCGCTCCAAAATCGAATTGGTTTGTTGTTAACGGCTATTATCTTGTCGCCTGTTTGAAGACCCGCTTCGAGGGCAGGAGAATTTATTCTTACGGTTCCAATTACCGGGCCTATTGTTTCAACTCCCGCCATATACACAAACACATAGATAGCTAAAGCGAATAGAAAATTGAAGAGCGGGCCAGCAAAAGCTATTAGAAGACGATGATGTGGTGGTGCAGCTGAAAACGAGCCTTCTTCATTTGTTTCCTCACCAAGCTCCTCACCCTTCATTTTGACGTAACCGCCCAGTGGGATAGCTGCAATAATAAATTCAGTGCCCTGGGAAGTTGTCCCGAATAGTTTTTTGCCAAACCCTATGGAGAATTTCTCTACAATGACACCGCATTTTCGGGCGGCAAGAAAATGTCCTAATTCATGGACGAAGATAAGGGCGGCTAAGCCCACTAGAAACGCGAATATTTTAAGACCAAAGGCTGATACAGCATCGAGAGATATGGATGATATTTCAAACATAGTAATTTAAGGTGATTATTTAGGGGCTAGGTGTAAAGTCTTGTATCTCTACTCCGGCGGGAACTTCAAAGTTAAAAACACTTTCCGGTATTTCCTCGTTTATACGGATTGCTCGAAATCTAATATCAGTCTTATTACCCAATCTATCATACACGGTCGCTCCTGTGATTTGGTAGTTATTTTTGTTTGCTCGAAGGACAAGGCGACTTAAACTGCTTTCAGCTTCTTTTGGGGTAAAGACAACGACAAATTTATCTTTTTTAGTTAAAACCTGCACAATATCAAAAGTGTCCGTTAATGTTCCTTGCCCTGCGAGGAAGAGGGCTGGAGTATTTGATGAATATACGTTTTCAATAGGCATTTTTGTCACTTGTCCATCTTCCGGCGTGTAAAGCCATAATTTTTTTTGATCGGTAATAAGAATTTGTGGGTCTGGGGAGTTGTATACCCACTTCATTTTACCTGGTTTTTTGATCTGGACATTTCCGCGGGTAATTTCTGTCCTATTTATCATTTTAACGAAGGCCTTTTGCTCAAAGGCTGCCTTAAATGTGAGAACTGATTCATAATTTTTCTGAATCGCGTTAACAGTGGCCTGCTCGCTACTAAGAGCCCATACGGTGGTATGCCAACCTAAAATGAAAAGAATAAATAAAAACTTGGATTGTCTTCTCATGAACACCTTGGTGGAATATTTAGTGTTAAATGGTTTTGCGCGTTACGGTCTTACTATTTATTTTGATTTGATTTTCCTTGATCATATTGATTGCTTTTGGATAAAGGTAATGTTCCTGCTCAAGTATTCGTTTAGAGAGAGATTTTTCGTCATCGTTGTCGTAAACAGGGACAGCGGTTTGTAGAATAATGGGTCCGCTGTCAATTCCTGAGTCGACGAAATGGACAGTGCACCCAGAGAATTTAACCCCATGTACTATAGCTTGTTTTTGAGCATTCAGACCCGGGAATGCTGGCAGTAGGGAAGGGTGTATATTTATAATTTTTTCTTTAAAGGTTTGTATGACCTCTTCTCCTAGAATACGCATATACCCAGCAAGACAAATAAGGTCAATGGGAAATTCTTTCAACTTCTTTATGAGGACTTTGCCATACTCTTTGCTGTTCAAGTAGACAGTGGGATCGATAAAAATTGTTTTTATACCATGTTTTTCAGCTCGCTTTAAGGCCATAGCATCTCTTGTACTGCTAATTACTATGGAAATATGAGCGTTCAGTTCTTCTCGCTCAATGCTATCGATTATGGCCTGCAAATTAGAACCGCGTCCGGAAACAAGAACGGCCAATTTAAAAACATTCAATGGCATCTGGGATATCGGGTAGTTTTGTTATTTTGTCATGACATTACCTATTCGAGCTTAGCACTTTCTAAAAGCAGGCACAAATGGTTCATAAGATACTATCTATCAGAGATTTTTTTGACTCAGTTTTGAGGTAATAAACTGAGTCAAAAAAATACAGTAGGATCGGATATGTTTTTGAGAGGGTTCGTTTACTTGATGCCGATAAATTTGAGTGAAGCTAAATTTTGGAGGTCTATTAAATTCCTGCATTCACCAAAGTTTTTAGAAGCCCTATATTTTGGGTGTGTCCTGATTTGTTTGCGCGGATGTGACCTCGAATAGGTTTCCCTAAAAGGTAGAAGTCCCCTAGGACGTCGAGAATCTTATGCCGTGGGAACTCATTTTCAAATCGTAGTTCGGTATTGATGACTTTTCCATCACCCAACAAGATAAAGTTGTCCAGATTCCCTCCAGAAGCAAATCCCATCTTTGTTAGTTGAGCGATATCTTCCATGAACCCGAATGTACGCGCAGGAGCAATTTCTTTCTTAAAGTTTTCGCTGTCCACATACTCGAAGGTATGATCCATGGTTCCAATTGGAGCCGGGTACTCCATATGGTAACTAACCTTGAACGTATCGCTGGGCTCGATGCTAATATAGGGCGCACCTTTTTTTTGAGACCCAAATGTATACTTTTTGTCGATGATTAACTCTTGATAAGATTCATCCTGTTCTTCAATCCCCCCATCTTCGATTAATTCACAAAAATCTTTTGAAGATCCATCCATCACAGGAACTTCGTCACCTACTTTTACAAGTAGGTTTGTGATGCGGTACATGTGTAGGACAGCCATGATGTGTTCTATGGTAGCGACGCTAGCTCTCCCTTTGTGGAGCGTAGTAGAATAATTGGTTGATATGATATTCTCAAGTAGAGCTGGTATGGTTTGTTCACTGGAAATATGACTAAAAATAATGCCGCTTTCCGGTGGCAAAGGTTGCAAGATGAGGCCAGTTTTAAGCCCTTTATGAAGTCCACTTCCATATAGTACTACGCTCCTTTTAAGTGTTCTTTGCTGGGAACAATTAAATTTATTAAATTTTATTTTCCTCGGTTGAGTTTTTGGCTGACTGATTTCAGGAGGAATTTGACTAAGAGTAATGCTGTTCTGTGAAGGAGCGACTGCAAGGATGCGGTCTAAAACGGAATGGAGTTCTCTGATATTTTCTGGCCAATGATATCGACATAAGGTCTCAAGTGCTACTGAATCTACTTCTGGGCTAGGCGGCCCATCTTTTTGTGAGACTTTTTCTAGGTGGTTGCGAATTAGCACGGGAATAATGGTTGGATTTTCTCGTAGAGAGGGCACGCTGATAGTTGTGTTACTAAATATTTTTAATAAATCAGGGCTGAACAAGTTTTGTTTAGAAAGTTCATCGAGGTTTTTAGAGGAAGAAATGTATAGGCGCGATGGTAACAATCTTTGTTCTTCAGTTTCATCAGAAGACAATGAAGCGAATAATTTTTTTTGAAGAGTTTGATTCAGGGCATCCACATTATCTAAATATATAACCTGCGATGTGGTTGGGTTCGGATTTGAGTTGTTGCCTTTTTCTCTAGTAGCTTCTTTGTTTGATAGGAACAGAAAAGAATTGATCTCGTGTGCTGGTCTTGACGCACAATTAAGTTTAATAAAAGGAAGATTGTTTTTTGAGCTTCTTTGGTGGATTTCTTGGGCGATATATTCTTTGCCTGTTCCTATTTCGCCTAGAAAGAGCAAGGCGCTGTTTGATTGCGAGTGGGTTTTAATGGCTTTTTGTGTTTCAATTAGCGCAGCAAACCCCAGCAACGCTGGGTTGCTTTTTTTTAAGGGGCGGTTTTTTTTGAGTCCTAGAGCGCTTTTTACAGATTGAGTTAAGCTATCCATTGAGAACGGTTTTTCAATAAAGTCAAAAGCCCCAAGTTTAGTCGCTTTTACCGCTGTGTCGATGGTTCCGTGTCCAGACATGACCAGGACTTCTATTTCGGGATGATAAGTTTTGACAGTTTTTAATACCTCTATTCCGTCCATTCCGGGAAGCCAGACATCAAGTAATAGAAGATCTGGAGGATCTGATTGAATCATGTCCAATGCATTGAGTCCGTCTTCGGTTACCGAAACATCATATCCCTCATCCGACAAAATTTCTTTGAGGGAACTTACGATATTCGTTTCATCGTCAACTACTAAAATGCGTTCTCGAGGCAAATTTAATCTCCGAATTTGAATGTTAAGTGGATTTTACGCTATTTTTTAAATTCCAGATAAAAAATACGTTCCCCTGCACTGATAAACTTTTTTTCATATTTACTTTTAGGGACCCCTTCTTTTTGAGATCGGAATGCACCAAGTTCATTTTTGTTTTTCAAGGTTGGTTCTTTTTCAAAAAAATCAAGAATTTCCATAGCGTAGGCCTCATGATCTGTTGCGATATGAATTTCGCCACCGCAGTTAAGCTTTTCGGCCAGAACTTTGATGAAGCCCGGTTTAATTAACCTCCGTTTATGATGCCTTTTTTTTGGCCATGGATCAGGAAAGTTTATGTAGACTCGATCGAGTTCTTCAGGGTTGAACAAGAGAGGAATTTTTTCTTTCGCATCACCATATACAATACGGGCATTGCAAATTTCATACTTAGCAATTCGAGTAATAACTTTTCGGATTCCTTTGTGGTAAAAATCAATTCCAATAAAGTTTTCATTGGGCTCTCGAATTCCCATTTCTATGATGAAATTTCCTACTCCAAACCCGATTTCTAGATTCAATGGATTGCGGTTTCCAAATAACTCTTCCCAATCAGGTCTACTATCAATGTCGAGAAAGTTAGAGCTAGTTTCTGCAATTTCTTCAAATGAGATAAGGTTTTTAAAAGACATCAGATGCTTGTTTTTTTGTCGCCTTCTAAATTGTCATGGATGGTGTTTACGCGAATGACTTCGTATTCTATTTTTTGATCTGGGAGAGAAATTATAACTTCATCTCCTTCTTGTTTTCCCATTAAAGCTCTTCCGATAGGTGACCCGCCAGAAATTTTACCGGCCTCGGGATCGACATCTTCAGGAAATACTAGTTGAAACTTTTTTTCTTTTCCAGTTTTAATATCAGCAAGGAATAAAGTACTACCTAACCCAGATCTATCCCTTGGTATTTTTTCTATGTCAAGCGAAGTGACGTCACTTATCCTTTTTTGCAATAGCGAAATTCTTGCTTGAAGAAATGTTTGCCTTTCTTTTGCAGCCTTGTATTCGGCATTTTCTTTTAAATCCCCATGCTCTCTTGCTGTTAGTATTGCCTTTGGGATATCTACCTGTAATTCTTTTTGAGATATCAAAAGTTCATGGTCGAGTTTTTTAATAATGGCCTGCTTCATGCAGATTTTCTCCGATTAAATTATGCGGTTTCTGGCATCAGATTAATTTCCCTATGTGTTCAATGCGCATTCTAAAAAACCATTCCATCCTGCGCAAGGTAAAATTAAATGCATTTTTTTAGCCTAATGTTTTAAATCTGTGATGTTTTTGTTAACCTAGAGTGTTTTAGGGATAAAGTTTTTCGTTAGTGTGTAAATATATCCTGTCCCAGCTAACGGTAATAGAAAACATAAATGTTGAATTAGAGCTAGCGCAATGGCCTGCTCGGGTCCTATTCCAAGATGTTGGTAAATAAAAAAAACGGTTGCTTCATAGACTCCAATGTTTCCAGGCGCTAATGGAATAATGGTTGTTAGGTTCAATGCAGCAAGGATCAGCAAGACGCTCCAAATCGGCAGATCTACTCCGAAACCCTTTTGTATTCCCCAGATTGCTGCAGCCTCTCCCAATTTCATTCCATAAGCTAAAATCACACCATAAAAAAAAGTTTGAAAGTTGCGGAGTCCTTCTAATTGATGTCCCCAGCGAGATACAAAGTCGACAGCCCTTTCTTTAAGTGTTCTACCAGAACCAACTCCAATTTCCTTATAATTGTGAAAGCGAAACGAAAAAAATAAAAGAACGCTCATGAATAGAAAAATAATTATAATTAATCCAAGTATTCCTTTTTTCATTAAAGGAGGGAGCGGGGTGATCCAGCTTACAATTAAAAGAACAGTCAATTTGGCTATTCCTTCAGTGAGTTGATCAAGTGACATTACCGAAAGAGCGGCCGAGTGGCCAACACCTTCTTTTTTTGCCAAAAGAAAAACCCCAAAAGCATGTCCACCAGGAAATGGAAGGATGTTCATTGCAGTACTCATGAGCGCATTAACTTTAAACATTTCTTTGAACGTGATAGAAGCTTTGCCAGGTAGAAAAATAATCCATTGTTTGGCCCAAAATATAAAAATTGAAAAATGTCCAGCGATGCCTAAAAAAAGCCATAAAGGGTGAACTTGCTTGATGTTATTCCAGGCTTGTTCTAGCTCTATTTCGCGAAAGCATAAGAAAAGCAGATAGGTTGCAAAACCCCATGCAATTAACAATAGAATTTTCTTTTGTTTTGGACTAGGCACTAAGATTAAATTTTTTTTCAACTAGTTTGAGTTGATTCTCTTTTTGTTCAGAGTGGGTTGCGGTTCCACCTTTAGATAAACTGACTAACAGGTGTGGGTCTTGTCTCATCTTTTCTTATTGGTTTTCCCCTGCCATAAAATGAGCCAGTGCTGTAGTAATTTCAGTGGTTGGACGCCTTGAAATTTCCTCCGTTTAAACTTAGGGGTTTGGTCATGTTGTATTTTTGCTATAACGGTAGCGCCAACGGCTTCCTCTATTACTACTCCGCGTTGGGCATATTCCAGTTTTTTTGATTCGCACTGATCTCGAAATGCAACTACTAGGCGGCAGTCTAAAGGGCGGTCTTCATAAATGATACAGGCATGGTCTTCATCCAAAAAAGGACAGGGTTGGTTGATGACTAGGCGATGCCAGTCGACTTGTTCTAAGCTTTTGTTGGAACGCAATGTTTCGCGTACACGATCAATAGTGCGTTTCGATCGTTCAATAACTTTCTCGAGATCGATCTTATTTTCCACAGCATTATTTAAGATGCCATCCCACTCTACTTGTGTTGCAGTTACACCGGTATGACAGCAATGCGCGCAACCTTTTCCGCATTTAAGGGGAGGAATGTTTTTATAGGAGTTGTTAAGTGCTTGCCAAAATTTACGTAGTGGGGTGACGCCTTCGGAACGTGCAATCTTGATATGATCTTTTGTTAAAATTTCATAAACATTTTGGATGTCCTCTTCTTTGAATTTTCGCTGAAGATAATTAGCTAATTCTTTTGAGTTAGCCATTCCTTCTATGAAGAGTCCGTATGCATCACTTTTAAGTTCCATAGTCAATGATAACTTATAATGTGGGCTTAGAGCGGCACGTTATAAGCGTGAGCCATAATATTATTAATGCTAAGTAGGGAATACGGGAAATTATTCTTTTGTTTTTGCGACGTACTTCACTTGTAATTCGTATATCAGTTGCTCGATAAGTTTTTCTTCGTCTTCCTTGAGGTTGCCTTTTGTTTTTTCCCGCAACATGACTAACATATCGATTGTTTGCTGGACTGCGGGAAGGTTTACTTCTTTCTTGCCAGTGGAGGGGTCAGGCATGTCTCCCAAGTGATAAAAGGCAGACGACGTGAGGGACATGATAAATGTGGAAAAGTCGATCTGGAAAGACTCGGTTTCTTTTTCTTTGGAGGAGTCAGTTTGTTCTTCTTGATCCTTTGTTTCTTGATCATCTAGAAAAGTGGCGGCATCTTCCGAAATTTGGGAGGACCGCTTATCTTTAATAACGAAACCCTCGCCTTCCACAGGTTCTTTTTTACTCATGGGGCTTAACTCCTAGATTCAAGTGATTATTCTTTTTCCTGACCGATTAGGAGCTTTACAGATATTCCCAGCACAGTCATGATAAGCCCAAGCATCAGCGCAAGGTATCCCTCCCCCTCAATAAACTCCATGTAGGATTTTCCTACGATGGGCCATTGCCGGATGATCCCCACTAAGATGAAAATTCCCCCTAGTCCGATCAGGACTTTTTTCATTAGGTTTATACTACGCTCTTCTGTTTTTTGATCGACCTCATTTAGCATTTAGCAAGTCCTTGTGTTAATTTGATCTAAGTGGCCAATCGACCGACGGAAAATCATGGAATAATAATCAAATTTATCGACCTACAAAAACCATTGTGTCATCGTAAGAAATGCTATCAGAACGTAAAAATTATGTCAAAATATAAGCACTTGGGCCATAACATTTATTTGAGCATCGACATATGTTTATATTTGTTATCTTCTGTTTTTTTTGTTTCGTGTTCTACTCAACGTCTGGTCATGCAAATGGCATTCCCAATGATAGATGGACAATATAAGTCTATGCAGAAAGAAGCGAATCTTAGTTTTGCAGCACAACAATTCATCCAAAGTTAAAAATGATGGGAAGAAATGGCGTCCAGGTAATTCCAATGTTATCGGATCTCAAGGAAGAAAAATTTCGTGTGACTGGAAAACAGGTTGTGAAAAAATTGGCAGGCCGGTTGTTTTCAAAAAAAATACTTGATCGAGTTTTGGAATCCACTGAATAGACTATTAAAAACTCCCAGTCGCATTATCTCCGTTGATGATATTTTGCTGTTGCAGCGGATAAGTTGGCTTTAACCCTAAGGTCGGTTGTTTCTGGATACAGAGGACGAAATTTGATGGGAATTAATTGGTTGATGTGGGCCGATTTTTTATCTGTTTTGCTCGTGATGGTTATCTTTCGCGTTTTCCTAAAGTTTTGCAGGTTGCCCACTGAGCAAGTTGCTCTCGAGATATTTTTGCGTTGTGGCGAATATCTACCGGAAAATTTTTGTATATCAGAATATCCTTGATCTGATGGGTATGATTGTATTGGTCTCCCAATGCTAATAATTCTTTAATAAGCGAATTGCGCGCAGAATTATTTTTTAGTTCTCTGAAGTGCTCGGGTTCAATGATGATGACGGGTTTTTGGTTTTCGATTTCTCCTACTCCGACTAAGGCAGACCGCTTTACTTTTGGGTGAGCGTTGAAAACTCCTTCGCACTGGATGGTGAACAATGTTCCGTTGGTCGTGCGAACGCGTTGGCTTTTTCTCCCACAAAACCAGAGACGATTTTTGTCGTCGATATAACCCACATCGCCCATACGGTGCCAAAAGGAATTTCCACGGTCTTTGATTTTTGCTAATCGAGTGACATCGTCACGTTTGAAATAATTTCGAGTAACCCAAGGTCCTTTTACTGCGATCTCTCCAATTTCTCCATGGATTAGCTCGATGGAATCCTTCCATTCGGGAATCGAATTATCAGTGATTTCTATGATTCTGAGTTCTATATCAGGGACAGTTTGACCAACACAAGTGCCGTACCCTTGTTGAGATTTTTTTAAAGTGTCTTCTAGGATTTCTTTGCGTTCGATGGATGTGACAGGAAGCGCTTCTGTAGCACCATATGGTGTGTGGATTTTCGCTTTAGGTTCCAGAATATGATCAAACCTTTTAATTAACGAACCTGGAATGGGTGCGCCTGCCATTAGAATTCGATTAAGAGAAGAAAGGTGTCGATTGTTTGAAATGCAATAACGGCTGATGGTATTCCATAGCGCAGGTGAACCAAACCCGCTAGTTACATTATACTTGGTGATCGTGTTTAAAATTTTTTCAGGATTAACTTTTGCGGGATGAGTGAAATCCATTTCGGGAAGAATTGATGTCATGCCGATCCCCACTCCAAATAATGAAAAAAGTGGAAAGGTGGATAGATCTACTTCTCCAGGTTGAATCTTATAACAGGAACGTAATGCGTCTAATTGAAGAGAAAACATCCCATGGGTGTACACAACTCCTTTAGGAGAGCCGGTGCTTCCACTAGTGAATAAGATTGCTGCGGGATCACTAGAGAGTGTTGCGTTATGCGCGAAACTCGGTTTGTCCATATTCCCGATGTCTTTAAGAGATCTCCCTTTCCATAGCCAGCATGAGGTAGTAGAAACCTTATATTTTAGGCTACGAAAAGATTTTGGGAAAAACTTTGATATCAAGTGAACGATTGGAGTTGCAATGATTCCCTGTGCCTCGGTTTCTCTGATGCACTTTAGAATATTTTTTTTCCCTAGCCCAGGATCAATAAGTATCGGTACCGCTTCCGCTTTGAATAGAGCGAAGACAATAGAGATGAACCTTATGCTGAAAGGAACAAAGAGTAAAACATGGTCACCTTTTTTTAATCCGTATTGGTTTAATCCAGAAGCAACGCGGGAACTTTCCTCACTTAACTCTCGAAATGAAATAGAAGTGCCAGTGTGTGATTCGATAATTGCTGTTTGATTTGGGTGGTTTTGCGCGATGTGCTCAAGCGAGAAAGCTATGTTGTGAAGCGCCTGTTTCATAATTATCTACGGGAGGTTCAAGGTTTCCTTGACCAAGGGCACGGTCACTTTTTTTTTCTGGGCATAAGATTCCTGGTTGATTTTAGTGATCGCATGCTTAATCGACATAAAATCTCTTGGCATGCGTATAAGGAGATATTCTATTACTTTTTCGGGTAAAATTAGCCTAACATCTCTCGCTAGCTTAGTGATTATTTTTGCGGTGGTGTTGTCATCAATGGGCTTGAGTTCGGTAGACATGCCCCACTGAAAACGTGATATTAGATAGTCTCCCGTGTTTTTTAATTTTGCAGGATTAAGATTGCCTGCGAATGCGATTTTTTTTTCTTTTTCAATAAGAGAGTTGATGACGAGATAAAGTTTTTCTTGTGAAGTACGCTTTCCTTCAATGTGGTCTACCGCATCCAGCAGAAACAGGTCTATCTTGGAAAGAATTGATATAAATTCTCCCGAAGAGCCATTCGAACTTTCGTCCGTTTTTTTTACAAAATCTGCACCGTGAACATACAGAGCTTTTTTGTTCATAGAAGCAAATTGATTTCCGATGGAAAGTAGAAGGTGTGTTTTTCCTAGATTTTTACCACCAAAAAAGTAGAGCGTGGTGAAAGAGGAGGAGTCACTACAAAATTGGTGAGCTGCATCAAAGGCGATCTTCGAACCATCCGAAACGATGAAATTCGAAAACGAATATTCCGGTTGTGAAGGGAAGTCCAATATAAGCTGGTGTGACAGGCGATCCTTGTTAGGCATGTTTTGATTGATTTGTGGAGCAGACAAGAGAAGGTGGTTTTTTTACATTTAAGTATGGGATCATTTCGATTGCATCTGCACAGGTCCTATTAGTATTTCTATGTTGGATCTGCTAAAGGATCGTGGTTTGATGATAACGGTACATGTCCAGCCCTCTTTCTGATAATTTAAAATCGTTTCAGTGCTCGCTATGGAATTTATAAGAGTCCACCCTTTATTGATCATTTCATTTTGGTAAAACTCAACAGTTGGTTCTAGGCCCGTGCTTCCACTAAAGAATAGACGCCCAACTTTCATTTCATTGCCCCCGTCGTAAACAAATGATCTGAGTTGGTCTCTATTAAAACCATTGGGAACCGGAACGTCGCTGAAGGGAAGAGCATTATTAATAATTTCAGGTTGAGGGGGGGTAGATCCTTCCCACTGATTCATCGTGGCGCAACCGTTCGAAAACCCAAGGGATAAAATAATGATTATTCTTAAATAAACAGTTGATTGATTATATTTAATTATTTTCAAAGAAAGATCTCCCCAAATAAGCAATTGTTAAGCCAGCTAGCATCAAGGCAAAGCCTATAACTCTTAAAACCTGATCTGGAATTTCACCAATTTTTTGAGCGAAAACTTTCACCTGAGAAGGAGCGCAGAAATACGGGATACCTTCGAAGATCATCATCAGTCCTAAAGCGGATAGAAATAGACCCATGAATGTAGGTGGTTTTTTTTATAAGAGAGATTGCAATGTGATCTCAATAGAGTTGCCGTTCACATGCTATAAAGATCGGTTTAAGTTCCATGTCTAACTATTGTTCTCCGATTGTGCTGTAAGAAAAACATTTGATGTCGCCGACGATTATCTTGAATATAGAAGGTAGAGTCAATAAATATTTAAGTGAATGGGAATAGGGGTTGTCAAGAAATAATTTAGCGTTATATAATGTCAGAATGGTTAGTGTTTGTTAGGTTTGACTTGTTTTCATGCAGGTTTATTAATCTTTTTTCAGTTCGTTGTACAAGACTATCAAGAAAGAAAGTTATCTGGTTTTAATATTAGGTTGTGTTAAGGAAGATAAATGTAAAAGTTTTTAGGGGAAGTATCGATAAATTTTTAAGTGAAGAGAGGTTTCTGATGAGTTTTAATGTCACTAAGATGGTGTTGTCATGGTTTTTTCTGGTGGGCTTGTGCTTTCCTGTTTCATTCGAGGTTGAAAATAATTCTCACTCACTGGTGGATCAGGCGTGGGCTCTGAGTTCCGAATCTATGCCGTTGACGAGTAACATATTCGTCGATATCGCAAAACAACAGAATCCAGCTGTGGTCAGTGTCAGTGCGAAGGCCAAGCCAACGAAAACAGGTAGTCAATTTAGGAACCCCGGGCGCCCAGGGCAGAGAGAGCAATTTCGTGACTTCTATGATAAATTTTTTAGACAACAACCAGGACCAAGGCGAGACGACAGTCCCCGACGAGGAGGAGCCGGATCAGGGTTCATTATTGATGCTGATGGGCATATTTTAACTAACAATCACGTCGTTGAAGGTGCTGATGAGCTTCTCGTTAATTTAGACGGGGATAGGGAATATACCGCGACACTGATTGGTACTGATCCTAAAACCGATCTTGCCTTGATCAGGATTAATAGAGAAGATGGAGACAATACACCTTTTCCTTACCTGCGTATGGGTGACTCCGATAAATTAGAAGTTGGCGAGTGGGTAGTGGCAATTGGCAATCCATTCGGGTTGTCCCACACCGTAACAGTAGGCGTGGTTAGTGCCAAGGGTAGAAATATAGGTGCGGGTAATTACGACGAATTTATCCAAACAGATGCGTCTATCAATCCTGGCAACAGTGGTGGTCCGTTGATAAACATCAAGGGGGAAGTTATAGGTATGTGGCCCTGGTGGTGGAAATGTTGGAATTGGTTTTGCTATTCCCGTGAATATGGCTAAATCGATTTTAACCGATTTACGTGAAAAAGGAAAAGTTACACGAGGGTGGTTGGGTGTGATGATTCAAAAGATCACACCAGATTTAGCTAAGTCATTTTCACTAGCAGATAAGAATGGTGCTTTGGTAGGAGATGTTATCCCTGAAGGTCCAGCGGCCAAGGCAGGAATAAAGCGCGGGGATGTTATCGTTGAGTTTGACGGTCGCGAGGTAAACAACATGAACGAATTGCCCAAAATAGTAGCGCAAACAACTCCAGAGACGAATGTTAGCGTGGTTGTGGTTCGTGATGGGAAACCTATGACTCTCGATGTTCGTATCGCGATACTTAAGGATGGCGACGTAAAAGTAGCAAAGCTTCCGTCTCTGGATTCACTGGGTATGCAAGGGCAGGATATAACGCCTGAATTGGCTCAGAGTTTAAATTTAGACAGCGAAAAGGGGGTGTTGGTGTCTGATGTTACTGCAGGACTGTCTGCTGCAGAAGCAGGAATTAGGCGTGGCGACGTTATTACAGAAATTGATCGAAAGCCGATTAGTAATATGGTCGAATATAAAAGGTCGCTTGGAACTATTAAAAAAGGACGTACAGTTTTATTTTTGATCCAAAGAGGTGGAACTACCATATACATCGCCGTTAGGATCAAATGATATTGTGGCATTTGTTGCCGGTTAAAAAATCACCTTTCTCCCAACGGCAAGCCTTTAGGCTTGCCGTCTTTCGTTTTTCCCAATGAATCATTTTCAGGTTTTCATAAAAGTAATAATTCTATTTATTTTCCTGTTTGGATCTAGTAGTTGGGCGGACGATGGCAATCGCAGAACCCCAATTGTTAAAGCAGTGGAAAAAATAGGTACTTCCGTTGTTAATATTAATACAGAGGAAGTTGCGCCCGCAGGACAAAACCCATTCAGAGATTCGCGGAATCCATTTTTTGATCAATTTTTTAAAGAATTTTTTCCACGTTTAAATAATGACCGGAGGAGTCTGGGGTCTGGTGTAATCATTCACCCTGGTGGATATATCCTCACTAATGAACATGTTGTCGCAAAAGCAACCAGCATTAAAGTAACCCTTATAGACAAGCGTGAGTTTGATGCTCGCTTAGTAGGAGCCGATATTAAATCCGATTTAGCAGTTATTAAAATTGAAACTAAAGAAAATCTACCTCATGTAGACTTGGGCCGGTCGGATGACTTGATGATTGGGGAAACTGTAATAGCTATTGGAAATCCTTTTGGACTTCAGCATACGGTTACCACAGGAATTATCAGCGCTCTTCACCGTAGTATTGAGGGAGGCAAAAACCGAATTTACAGGGACTTTATTCAGTTAGATGCTTCAATCAACCCAGGCAATAGTGGTGGCCCCCTCCTTAATATCAATGGCTCGCTGATTGGGATAAACACAGCTATTTTTAAACAGGCCGAGGGGATCGGTTTTGCTATTCCCATCAATAAAGCTAAGCGAATCATCAACGACCTTATTCGCTATGGCAAAGTGCGGCATGGATGGCTAGGTGTTTCCGTACAGGGTATGACTAAAGAAATGCTCCGTTTTTTTCATATCGATCGGGTAAAAGGTGTGGTTGTTGCTCAGGTTATGGAAGAAAGTCCTGGCGCACGAGCTGGTTTAAAGCGAGGGGATGTTATTTTATTTTTAGAGAATAATGAGGTCAGTGATAAGTCTGACTATAGCGAACGAGTTTCAACTTATCCGGTAGGAAATACGATATATATGAAAATATTGCGGAACGGTGAGGAGAAGACAGTTTCTTTGAAAGTTTCGTTGCTTCCCGAAAGTCAAGTGGCGGACTACGTAAAAATGTGGTTGGGATTTAGTGTAGATGAAATTAGACAATCATTGGTGCAAAGAAATCGTTTGGCAACCAGTCAGGGTGTTGTTGTGACAAGCGTGGCTCCGAACAGTGTGAGTGGTAAGATAGGAATTCGGTCGGGGGATATCATTCGTCAGGTTAATCAGCTAAGAATTAAAAATAAAAAAGATTTTAGGGCGGCCATGGTGAAGGCTGCGGGGCGAGATACTGTTCTTGTTCTGGTTCAAAGAGGACAAAATGGCTACTATGTGACGTTGGAGCCTTGACCTCCCTACATGATCCACTACCTAGACTATTGGAGAAAACATGCGGGTTTTCAATAATCTTGCTTTTGGAGAAATTAACTTGGTTTGTGTTGCTAGTTCACTTCTTTTAGTACACCTGTTATACGCTTTGGAGTTTTTCACCGTTGAGTCCAGTGAACGTTCTGGTATCAGGTGACTTAGATGGTAAACTCCTTCCAGAAAATAGAATCTCTAATATTATGATGATTTTCTGTGTTGATGTTATGCAGTGGTCATTTTTTTTCTTGCTGCAAGTTACTTGCGAAATAAATTATACCTATGTCAAAGCAGGGTGAAGGAAAAATTGATCGTCTGCGTAAGAATATTAGACAACACGATATTCTTTATTACGTAAAAGATAGTCCCACAATTTCAGATCGTGAATACGATTTACTAATGCGGGAATTGCAAGATTTGGAGGGAAAATTTCCCGAGTTCATTTGCAAGGAGTCTCCGACTCAGAGAGTGGGTGGTAAGGTATCTGAAAAATTTAATACTGTGAGACACAGTACGCCGATGCTTAGCCTCGATAATACATACAGTGTTGATGAGTTGAAGGACTTTCATGCAAGGGTTCTTAAAGGACTAGGGAACTTCCCATCGAAAGACATTGAGTATTTTGTGGAACTTAAATTTGATGGTCTGGCGGTGGCTCTTACTTATGAAAAGGGAGTTTTTGTTCAAGGAGCGACGCGGGGAAATGGGAAAGAGGGTGAAAATATAACAGCCAACTTGAGAACCATCAAATCTATTCCACTTACCATTCCAATGGATAAAGAAAAAATTAACTTCTTGGAAGTGCGAGGAGAAGTATTTATGCCTCGCGAAAGTTTTCGTGAACTCAACAAAATTAGAGAGGAAGATAATGAAGTTTCGTTCGCAAACCCTAGAAATGCTGCCGCAGGATCATTACGTTTGTTGGATCCCGCGATCACGGCTTCTCGAAGACTTGATATCTTTGTTTATGGTTTGAGTGCGGAACCTGTTCCCATTAAGACTCACAGTGAAACTCAGAACATGTTACAAAGATTGGGCTTTAAACTGAATATGAATCACTATATTTGTGGATGTTTTGAAGATGTTTTGCCTTATGTTGAAAAATGGAGGGCTGAAAAAAACAACCTAGAATATGATGTTGATGGGCTAGTGATTAAGGTCAACTCTCTGAGTTTTCAAAAAAAGTTGGGTGCGACTACTAAGTTTCCACGATGGGCCGTGGCCTACAAATATGAGGCAGAAAAAGCCGAGACAAAGGTGGAAAACATTGTTTGTCAGGTTGGACGAACGGGAGCGATAACTCCTGTGGCGCTTCTTACCCCTGTATTTATTTCTGGTTCAACAGTAAGTCGTGCCACCCTGCATAACGAAGATGAAATCAAGCGAAAGGATATACGCGTTGGTGACCGAGTAGTGATAGAAAAATCTGGCGAGATCATTCCAAAAGTAGTTAAAGTGATCCTATCCACCAAGGTGAAACGAGGCGCCTTGTTTAAAATGCCTGCGCAGTGTCCGGAGTGCAGGGGTGTTTTATTCCGTCCTGAGAAAGAAGCGATATTGCGTTGTGTCAACTATGGTTGTCCTGCACAGCTAAAAGAGCGGTTGCTTCATTTCGCATCAAGAAATGCTATGGATATAGATCACTTAGGGCCGTCTATCATTGAACAATTGGTAGAGAGTGGTTTGGTTAATAATTTTTCAGATCTTTATAAATTAGACCATCGTAGTTTGGCCAAATTAGAACGCATAGCCGATAAATCGGCTAAGAATTTAGTAGAGGCGATACAAAAAAGTAAATCCGTAGGACTGGCGCGTTTGCTCCATGCTTTGGGAGTTCGTCATGTTGGTCAAAGAGCCGGAGTTATTTTGGCTAGACACTTTCACTCTATGTTAAACCTTCAAAATGCAAAGATAGAAGAATTACAGTTTGTTATGGAGATAGGGGAGACCGTTGCTAAAAGTTTGGAAGCTTTTTTCAGTCTGCAATCTAACAATGAAGAAATAGTACGCTTGAGAGAACTTGGCGTGGGAATGAAGGTGACAGGGGAGACTGTAGGTGATGAGCTCCTTGGGAAGCAGTTTGTTTTGACAGGTTCGTTAGAATCCTTTACCCGCGACGAGGCAAAAATGAAAATTTCAGCATTGGGTGGTCGCGTTACTTCTAACGTGTCAAACAAAACAGATTACGTTGTTGTAGGAGCAGATCCGGGTTCTAAAGCCGATAAAGCAAGAAAACTTGGGGTAGCAATAATCGGCGAGAGGACACTTAATGAAATGTTGAATAAATAAAAAGAAAAAGTATGGCTAGGTAGAGATTATTTGTCTTTCTGTACTACTCAAGAGCACGTAAACATTTTTTCTATTTTGTTTGGTTATGTTTTTTTGAGAATTTTAATGGTGTGCTTTTGAGGAGGGACGGCGACTTTGGCTCTTAGAGTTACGGCTAGTCCGGCTTTGGTGTAGTTTCCCAGTTTGGTTTCGACTGCCTGTTTTTATTGGAGAGCGCCTTTTGAGAGATGGAGCACCTTCCTTTGCAGGTAAGAATAATTCTTCTTCGGCCCACTCAACCGGAATTTTATTTTTTAAGTATTGTTCAACACGATCAAGGTGGAACGCATAGTTTTCACAGCATAACGTAATCGCTGTTCCTTTCGCGCCAGCTCTTGCGGTACGCCCGATTCGATGAACATAATCCTCGGGGTCCTGGGGAACGTCATAGTTTATGACGTGAGTTAT
>JYMV01031977.1_pt1 | contig 27795 bp, 19 predicted proteins | sample 338911 | NCBI WGS metagenome assembly JYMV01 (sample SAMN03354496, study PRJNA234377) | hydrothermal vent metagenome | biome: Deep sea; feature: Hydrothermal plumes at the Eastern Lau Spreading Center, Western Pacific Ocean; material: Seawater | place: Tonga | collected 2009 | depth 2000 m m
GCGGTCCAGCGCGAGCTCTCGAGCGGAATCGTCCTCAGGATCGATCCCGGGCACTGAAAGCGATCTTCCCCTTCCTCCGGTTTGGCTTCCTCGAGGGGCAGGTCAAACAGGTCGATGGCGAATCCAGAGGAGCGACCCGTGCAGATCAGACGGCCGCCGCCGCGAACAAACTCCTCGATGGCGATCACTCCCTCCGGGGCCAGTCCTCCGGCTAACTCGGGAAAAACAGTGCCCCTCCTCCTGCCGTTGTTGATCGTCGCGGACCCCACATCGGGAAGTACCAGCACATCGATGATTTCAGAGAGTTCACCAGCTCGGATCTGCTCATTTCGAATGCGCTGATACGGCACCTCGTAATGGTCGAGAACCCAGCGTAGCCAGCCTTCATCCATGCTGGCACTCCATGGCGCATAGACTCCAATGCGGCTTCCCGGCAACTCGAGCCCCTCGAGGGCCAGTTCTGTGGCAGGCTCCTGTGCGGGGACCTCGACGGCCCAGTTCCCATCGGTGGTGCAGAAGATCCGGGTGCCCGCTGATCGCGCAGAGAGCAGTTCCGGGATGCGAGAGGTGTCCAGCGAGGAGATCTCTCGGACATGAATCGCTGGCTCCTCGGAGATCTTCAACAGGGCCATGCGGTCGGGGGGGGCAGGTGAATGGCGAGAGATGACGGCCTCGCTGTCGGTGATCGGCTCGGTGGCGACCGTCATCTTCTCGAGCACCTCAACGCGTCGTAGGCCGAACAGCAGCGGAAGCGTCCAGCCGGCAACATCGTAGGGTGCAGGACCATCGGGGTAGCGCTGCACCTCGAACAGATCCTTGAGCAAGGCGCCGTAGGGTTGTTCTCGCTGTAGCACCAGCGTTCCTGCCGGATAGGGGCGGCCGTCCGCTTCGAATGGGGCGGTCGCCTCGCCAACTTCGAGTCCCTGAGCGAGCAGGATCTCGATGAACCTGTGGAGCGCATCGGGGTCCTTCTGGCCGCGGGTGATCAGCCAGCCACGGGGCGCTTCCTCGCGACCCTTTCGCACAACATCTCGGGCAACATTCAGCGAGTTGCTGAGCCATGTTCGAGGTTCACGCGCGATGCTCCCCAGCAGCGACTGCGCCAGCGCTATTTCGTACCGATGGATATCACCGACTCGCCACCATCCTCCTGGCCACGGTGCAGGGAAACGGTTCGACGGTGCGTATCCTGTCTCGATACCCCTGGGCGGCGAGAGGCTAGCAGGCGACACCCAGATCGGGCTGGCCAGGTTTGCCGATGCGGCCTCGGAGAGGAGGCCGACGATGTTGTGTCGCACGGGTACATTTCTGTTTCCACCGTTCCACCACATATCGTAGGTCACTCCAGAGGAGATTCCCGTGTAACCCCAGGAAGTCAGATCGAGCATCGCTCTCGCCCCGAGTGCGCCGATCCCGGAGATGGTCACTGGATGAAGATTCGGATTGAGGGGATCGCGAAATGGAGGCACGAAGAGCCGTTCTCTTCTCGATCCCTGCTGGTGGACATCCCAGTAGATGGTCGGGAACCATTTCGTGTAGAGGAGACGGGTGACGATGCGAGTTTCTTCCAGTGATAGTGCGAACCAATCTCGATTGTTGTCGTGGCCGGCGTACCACTGATAGAGTTCCGGCAAGGAGGTACCATCGTAGGATGTATCCACGATCCTTCTGTACCAGGATACGACCCTATCGAGGCCATCAGGGTTCATCGTCGGAATGATCACCGTGACGACATTATTTCTGGCACTGACCCACGGCTCTTCGGAGGATGTCGCCAGATTCCAGGCCAGGGTCATCGACATCTCTGCTGCGGCGATCTCGGTCGAGTGCATGTTGCAGGATACGAACAGGATCGGCACTGCCTGGTCGAGCAGAGCTTCTGCGGCCTGGCCCGAGAGTTCTCGGGGATCTGCAATGCGCCGACTCATCGCCTGGATTGCGGGCAGACGTTCCAGGTTTTCTTTCGATGAAATGACACAGATTCGAAAGGGCCGTCCCTCTGTGGAGGTGCCTACCGTCTGCGTGGTGGCAGAGGAGTGCAGTTCGCCCAGTTGATCGAACCAGCCACCGATGGTATTCCAGTCCGCCAGTTCAAAGTCGGTTCCTGGGGCTCTTTCAAGCCAATCTCGGGGTGAAACCGGCTGCGCCGAGGCGAGCGGGGAAAGCCACCAGAGCAGCATCGTCACGGTCAGGAATGATCTCAATTGGGTCTCCTCCCGGGCCCGAATCGGCCTCTTGGATGGCAGCATGGGGATCCAGCGGGGAAGGTGCAACCCGTTGGACCTCGATGCCGCGAGTCGGGTAGCGGTGTATGATCCGGGAATGAACGATTCAGAGACTTCCAACCCTGGCTACTGGAGTCCTCCGCACAGGGACGGGCAGCCGATCGAGGTGATCGGGCATGCCGATCTGGTCGGCTCAAAATCTGTGTCTCAGCGGGTGATCTTGTTAGCAGCTCTGGCGAAGGGCGGCAGCGAGATCATCGGTGCTCCTCTCAATGAGGACCTGCAGGTCTTCATCGATGCCCTGGTTTCACTCGGACTCGAAATTTCTGGTGAGTTGCCAGGACCACTTCATGTACAAGGTTGTGGCGGCCAGCTTCCAGCAGGAGATCGGCGAGTCGATCTGGGAGCCAACGGCACTGGCCTTCGCTTCATCACCGCGCTGGCTGCACTTCGTCAAGGCGAGACCATCGTCGATGGCGTTTCCCACAGGCCAATATTGCCGCTGGTGAAAGCACTGAGAGACCTGGGCTGCAGTGCAAGTTGCACCGGGGAAGGGCCTCCTGTGAAGATCGAGGGAGGCTCGCTCACGGGCGGCCGCGTGGTTCTTCAGGCAGCGGTGTCGAGTCAGTTCACCAGCGCGCTGATGCAGATAGCACCACATCTACCTGGTGGATTGCAACTGAGGTTGACCGGCCCCATCTCGTCACGACCCTATATCGAATTGACCGCAGCGTTGCTGCGGGCATTCGGAGTCGCTGTGGAGTTGACTCATCGGGAGATCCGTATCCAGAAGGTGGAGTCTCTTCGATCGGGTCGCATCGAGGTCGAAGCGGATGCATCCGCAGCGGCATTTCCGCTCTGTGCGGCAGCCATCCAGGATGGAGATGTTACCGTCAATGGAGTCGGCACCAGGTCGCTTCAGGGTGATCGCAGTATCGGGGAGATATTGAAAGAGATGGGTTGTCGGGTCGATGTGTCAGAACGATCGATCCGGGTCCATGGCCCACCCGTTCGGGCGATTTCCCGGAGCATGGAAGGAACACCGGATCTGGTTCCTGCAGTCGCGGTGGTGGCTGCCTTTGCCCGCGGCGAATCTGTGATTTCCGGAGTCTCACACCTCAGGGTCAAGGAAACCGACCGGCTAGAGGTGCTGTGCCGTGGCATGACCTCGCTCGGTATCCGGGCAGAAGTACGAGGAGACCTGCTGCGAGTGGTCGGTAGTGACGGTCTCGACCTCAGAGGTGCCGATCTCGATCCTGCAGGAGACCACCGCATGGCGATGGCTTTTGCGCTGCTGGCACTGCGTATACCGGGAACGAGGGTCATCGATCCCGCTTGTGTGGCCAAATCGGATCCCGGTTTCTTCACCCGAATCGAGGCGTTGATCGGGCAGCAGGAGACTACCAGATGACCCACCAGGATGCAGAAGTTGTCGTGGTGGGGGGAGGTCATGCCGGATGTGAAGCGGCTCTGGCGACCGCTCGGATGGGCCGAGAGACGCTGCTGGTGACGCTGAGTGAGGACACCATCGGTACCCTGTCTTGCAACCCGGCGATCGGAGGCATCGGTAAGGGCCAGTTGACACGAGAGATCGACGCCCTCGGCGGAGCCCAGGGCTGCATCACCGACCTGGCTGGCCTGCACTACCGGATGCTCAATACTTCCAAGGGGGAAGCGGTTCAATCGCTGCGAGCTCAGGTCGACAAGGACCAGTACTCGACACAGATGCGAAATCTGATCGCAAGGCAGCCTCACCTTCGAGTGCTGGCAGGGTCTGTCGAGGACATCCACATCGATGCGGGGTCGGTGGCGGGAGTGAAACTGGCAGACGGATCCATCGTCTGCGCCCGCAAGGTGATCCTCACCAATGGTACTTTTCTGCGTGCTGTCATGCATGTCGGTGAATCGATCTCCGAGGGTGGAAGGGTGGGAGAGGGCGCCGTGCGACAGTTGACCGGTGCTCTCGGAGCTCTGGGGCTGGAGACCGGTCGCCTCAAGACGGGAACTCCACCGCGTCTCGACCGATCATCGATCGACTGGGACCAACTGGAGGTCCAGCAGCCCGACCCGGATCCGCAGGGATTCAGCCACTGGAGTACATTGCCTCGTCGCGAGTGGATGAACTGCCATGTCACTCGTACGGATGAGTCGGTTCACGATGTGATCCGGAAGCACCTGCATCGAAGTCCTATTTACTCGGGTCAGATCGAGGGGGTCGGTCCGCGCTACTGTCCGTCGATAGAAGACAAGGTGGTTCGATTTCCCGATCGCGATGGTCACACAGTCCACCTGGAACGGGAGGGTCTGAACAGTGACTCGGTGTATGTCAACGGCATCTCGACCAGCCTTCCTGCAGAAGTTCAGGAACTACTGGTGGCCAGGATCAAAGGACTTGAAAAGGCGCGATTCCTGCGCCACGGGTATGCGGTCGAATACGACTTTTTTCCACCGCATCAGATCGCCAGAACATTCGAGTGTCAGGCGCTCTCCGGGCTCTATCTCGCCGGTCAGATCTGTGGCACCAGCGGTTACGAAGAGGCCGCAGCTCAGGGGTTTCTCGCAGGGGTCAATGCTGCGCTCGCTCTTGCAGGAGATGCTCCCTTCATTCTCGGTCGCGACGAAGCGTACATGGGAGTACTCGCTGATGATCTGGTTCGCTGTGATCCGAGAGAACCCTACAGGATGTTCACCTCGCGAGCGGAGTTCAGACTGATGCTCAGGCATGACAACGCAGACTTCCGACTCTGCGACAAGGGTGAACAACTCGGACTCATAAACTCGCAGTGTGCCGATCGTGTTCGCTCCCAGAAGCAATCGATGTACCAGGTGTTGCAACGATTGCATCGAGAACGCCATGGCACCCGTACACTGCACGAGATGTTGAGGATCCCGGGGGCCACCTGGAGCGGGCTGGTCGGCGAAGTGGCTTCTGTTGGTGAGTGGGACCTCGATGAGAGTATGCAGGAACGAGTCCGCATCGAAGTTCGCTACGAAGCCTACATCGCGCGCCAGAAGGACGAGGTCGAGCGGATGCGGAGGCAGGAAAAGTGGGCACTTCCTGCGGACTTTTGCTACGAGCAGATATCGGGGTTGCGCTCAGAGGCGAGAGAAAGCCTGATCCGCCTGAAGCCGGACAGTATCGCCTCGGCGCAACGAATCGCAGGAGTCAGTCCTGCCGATATTTCGTGCTTGATGGTGGCGCTCAGATCAAGGGCCACTCCGGAACTGCTGGAGGAGAGTTGATCGGAGATAACACCTCCGCAACCAGCATCCGATGGATGTTGAATCTGTGGCCTCCATTCATCTTTCAGGGAATCCGCGTACTCGAGTTCGATCCAGGGTTCCGGTTTGCCGTGATTCGCGTGCGGAAATCGATCTTGACCCGAAATCTCATGGGCACCACATTTGGCGGTGCTCTTTCCGCCGCTGCGGACCCCTTCTATCCGCTGCTCTACTGGCGCAAACTCTCGACGGATGGAGTTTCCACCAACTGCTGGATCCGCCAGCAACGATGCGAGTTCATCCGTCCCGCCGATGCCACTGTCGAGTTGCGATTTGCCATCGAGGATCAACAGCTGGCCATCGCCCGGGCCGGAATCGAGAAAGATGGACGCGTCGACCTCGAGGATGTCGTGGAAGCCCTGTTGCCCGCCGGTGAGGTTGCAGCACGCTTTCATATCACCACCGCACTGAGGGCACGCGGTAGCGGATCCACTCCCCTTCTCGATCAGGATTCGATAGACTGATCTGGCTCCTGTTCTTTGCCGGATGGCCGGTGGAGTGGGAGCAGGAAATGGCGTGACGAGATGAACCAGTCCGAATCCGGGTCTGATCGATCCCCTGAAACATCCACTGCACTGGAACAGCCCGGATGTGGGTCCAGGAGGGATCCTCGTTTCGAACCGGTCGAGGAGATCGAGGCCTATTGCGGGGCGAGGTACCGGATGAATCTGCTGCGCGAGAGGTTGCCAGATCAGCGAATCGTCGATCGCGATGTGCTACGGCATCCGGGTGCTGCGGCGATCTTGCCGCTACTGGACGACGGTTCGGTGGTTCTGATCGAGCAACATCGAAGCGCAGTGGGGCACAACTTGCTGGAGATCCCTGCAGGCCTGATCGAGCCCGGAGAACGGCCGCAGGACTGCGCAGATCGAGAGTTGCGTGAGGAGACCGGTTATGTGGCGAGTTCTCTGGTTCACATGCTCGATTATTTTCCTGCGGTAGGATTCAGTGACGAGCGGATGTCGATCTTCCTCGCACAGGAACTGGAGTTCGTCGGTCAGGAACCAGATGAAGACGAGTGGGTAGAAACGCACATCTGTAGCCGTGACCGCATCGAGCAACTCCTCGGATCGCAGGAACTTCTCGACGGCAAGACGCTCGTGGCACTGCTCCACTGGCTGGGAAGCGATCGATGATTCCCCGCATCGCCATCGTTGGTCGACCCAATGTCGGAAAGTCGACCCTGCTCAATCGTTTGGCTCGAAGGATGGTCAGCATCGTCGATGACCGACCAGGTGTCACTCGTGACCGGATCAGCGTAGAGGTCGAGATCCTCGACCGAATGATCGAGTTCATCGATACCGGGGGAATCGGCATCACCGATGAGATCTTGCTCGATGCAGACATTCATCATCAAATCGACGTGGCCATCGCCAGTGCCGATCTGATCCTGATGCTCGTCGATGGGAAAGATGGACTGCACTCCCTGGATGAGCAGGTGGCAAAACGCCTCAGGCCACTGGGAAAGAAATGCCATCTGGTGGTCAACAAGTGTGAAGCGAATCGAGAAATCGAATCGATATCGGAGTTCTGGGGGCTGGGGCTGGGCGATCCATGGCCCATCTCAGCCGAGCACGGAGATGGTGTCGCCGAGTTGATCGAGAGATTCGTGATGGATATCCCGGATAGTGGTGAAGAGGCAACTCAGCCGGCACTCAAGATCTCCATCGTGGGACGAAGGAACTCCGGAAAGTCGACCTTCATCAACGCGTTGATCGGTGAGGAGCGTGTGATCGTCAGTGATATCGCAGGCACGACAAGAGATGCTGTCGATGTCCGCTTTGAAAAGGACGGCAAGCCCTTCGTTGCCATCGACACCGCAGGAATGCTGCGTAGAGGCAAACTGAAGGACTCGGTGGAGTTCTATGCACAGGCCAGGACACTCGCAGCGATCGGCAGATGCGATGTTGTGATCTTCTTGATAGATGCAGTGCACGGTGTTTCTCAACTGGATATGAGAATCGCGCGTGAAGTGATGAATCGTCACCGGCCCTGTGTCATCGCGGTCAACAAGTGGGACCTCGCCAAAGATCGTACGACGATGGAGGAATACGAGAAGTATCTGGGATTGAAACTGCCGGGGATCAACTTTGCTCCGGTGCTCTTCATGACGGCCAAGGATGGACGGAATGTGACTCGTTGCATCTCACTCGTCCAGTCCCTTGCGAAACAGGCCAATGTCAGGGTAGGGACCGGTATCCTGAATCGGGCGATCGATGCGATTCGAAAAGGACCCAGACCCAGGGTGAAGCATGGCAAGGAGCCGAAGATCTTCTACGCTACCCAGGTTGGTGTGATGCCACCGACCATCGCCATGTTCGTGAACAAGCCAGAGTTTTTCACTCCTCAACTGAAGCGAGCAGTAGAAAATCGCCTTCGAGAATTACTCAAGGTCCCGGAGGTGCCGGTACGAATCTTCTACAGGGAGAAAGGCAAGAAGGATGAGTGACTCCACGTCGATTCGCATCCTGGGAATCGACCCCGGGCTCTCCAAGATGGGCTGGGGGGTTGTCGATGTAGATGGCCCTGGATTCTCGCTGGTCGAGTACGGGTCACTGAAGACCTCGACCGATCAGCCACATTCTCAACGGCTGCTGGAGGTCCATCAGGAGGTCCGTCGAGCCATCTCGATGCACTCCCCGGATATCGCAGCTGTCGAGGAGGTATTTCACGGAAAAAATCCTCGCGCGTCATTGCTCGCGGGAGAAGGACGAGCGGCGTGTATCCTGGCCTGCTCGCTGGGACAGTTGCGGGTGGTCGAACTCGCCGCCTCTGCGGTGAAACTGGGTGTGACCGGCAGTGGTAGGGCGAGTAAGCAGCAGGTGCAGGCGATGGTGAAGAGGATACTGGGACTCGATGAGGTACCGAGGCCAGTCGATGCTGCGGACGCTCTGGCCGTTGCGATCGTCTTTGCCCAGCGAAATAGGTCCCGTGTGGTGCTCTCGCAGCACGGGACCGGTGGCGATTCCAGTGGTCCCCGGCTAGACTCACGCGCTGAGTGAAGGCGGGCAGTATCCCGTCACCTGGAGGAGAGGGAGTCGTCGACTTCCCCCGATATGAGGATCATTTACGACAATGAGAGGACGCGGATGGCCAAGGAGGAACCGATCGAGGTCACGGCGATCGTCAAGGAGGCGTTGCCGAATACGACCTTTCGGTGTGAGTTAGATGCGTAAGCACTACATTCGTATCAATCCTGGCGATAGCGTCACGCTTCAAATCTCGCCATATGATCTGACCAAGGGTCGCATCGTATACAGGGAAAGATGATCGTCTTGGCACCATTTGCACGCACCCGAATCAACCACCGACGAAGTGATTTCCGGGACATTCCAGGGACTCGATCCATCTGGATGCTGGTACTCGGGATTCTCATTCCAGTATTACTGGCCCCACTCGTCGAAGCTCAGGGGATATCTCCGGGCAGTCGGAGAGACAGGAGCGCACGCCTCTCGCCCGATGTAAAGCACGCCGCTCGCTCCATCACGAGCCGCGAAGCGATGGAACATGTTCGCTGGCTCGCAGACGATCTCCGTGAAGGGCGCCTGGCAGGTACCGTAGGATGCCGCGATTCCGCAGATTACATCGCGAGGAAGTTCGAAGAGATAGGGGTACTGCCGGCAGGTGATGATGGCACTTGGTTCCACAATTTCATCATCCCCGGACGCGTTGGACTTCGCGGAGCGGTTGAGAAAGGCAACAGGATCAAACTCCTGGTCTCCGAAAAAGCCACCCATGAGGTCGTGCTGAAGTTCCGTGAAGAGTTCTTGCCTCATCCTCGTTGCCCGGACGCTGAGATCTCTTCGCTGTGTACATTCATGCTGGAGCCTATGCAGTACATCGGTGATCTGGAGCGCGACCCGCTGAAGGATCGGTTGGTGATTCTTGCAGTCGATGAGCCGATCTCGCAAGAGGTGCTGGAGGCTATGTGCAAGGACATCCATGAGCGTGGGGGCAGTGGATTGCTGCTCATCGGCGAAGCTTGCCGACCTTCCCCGTCCGAGGTATGGCCCCCGGAAGACGCCACGGAGTTGTTACCGATTCCGGTGATCCGGATCCACGGCGAGGGCATTAAGAAGATCTGGAAAATCTCTGGAAGGCCGCTTCGCTCGTGGAAGAGACAGTCATCGGATGACGGCGCGATTATCATGGGAAAGCCCCGTGTCACCATGGAAGTCAACCGCGATGGCCGAGACCTCAGCCTCGGTCGCAATGTGGTGGGTCGACTGCTGGGTACCGATCCTGATCTGAGGCACGAATCGATCGTCATCGGCGCTCATTACGACCACGTCGGTCGAGGAAGGTCTCCAGGACTGTCTCTCGGAGGAGAGCCCGGAGAGATCCACAATGGAGCCGATGATAACGCTTCAGGTGTTGCAGCATTGCTGGAACTGGCGGAAGCGTATGCTCTCAATCGACTGCGCACCAAGCGGTCGATCCTGTTTGTCGCATTCGATGCGGAAGAACTGGGCATGCATGGCTCCAATGCGTTCGTTGCTGACAGTGGATTCAAGCCGGCTGAGATGGCCGCAATGGTCAACATGGACATGATTTCGCGAAATGCCACGCGGGTGGTCAAGGTGGGACGCAGGGCTTCCGATGAAGATCTGGGTCAGATCATCTACGAGATGGCCAAATTGCTGGATCTCCAGATCGACGAGACTGGAATGGATGCTGTCCTGAACCGTTCTGATCAGGCAGCATTTCTGCGAGAAGGTGTGCCATCGGTATTTTTCTTCGGTGGTTTTCATGAGGACTATCACACTCCCTCCGACGATGTTGAGGATCTGGTGCCTGTCAAACTGCAGAACATTGCCCGTCTCGCGTTCCTGACCTCCTGGGGGCTTTCACAACTCCCTCCGCGAGGCGATGATGCATCTGAATCCGCGGGTAGCGACGACTGAGGTCGCTCTCGGACCCGAGCCTCTGTTGCTGTGGTCCTCTCTCGCGGTGAAGCAGACCTCGAGAAAGGAGATCGGATGCGGTTCCCACACTTTTTCATCCGTTTCACCGTGCCACTTTGCGCGCTTCTCATCGCCTCCTCGGCGCCAGCGCAGGTCATCGAGGGCACTGCATCGGGAGTCGGTGACCGTGTATGGGAGATCCTGCTGCTTCATGACGACGACTCGGATGGCATCATCACTCGTGCAGAATTTGATCGCGACTCTCGGGCCTTTTCGGGCTATGACCTGGACCAAGATGGTCGGCTGAACCGTGCAGAGATCGTGCGCTGGGCATCGTCGCGTTCGCGAGCACGACCAGGCAGAGGAGCAGCCGGTTCCCCGCCAGCAGGCTCCCAGAGAGGCGGTGCAGCCCGCAACCGTGTTCGAGGTCCGACTCGCATGATTTCTGCACTCGGCGACCTGGACGCAGATGGCATCGTGACCGAAGACGAATGGAACCGTGCTCTCGATGGGATGACCACTGAGGGGGTGATTCCAGTCGACACTCTCCGCACTCGGCTCGCCGAGAAAGGGGTGACGCGAATGACCCCGTTCATCATCTCCCGATGGGATCCCGATGGTGAAGGGTTCATCGATCGACGGTCGCTGGAGGAGATGTTCAGGCGAGTCGATGCTGACGGTGATGGACGCATCGAGGTGCCGCCCACCGAGGGCCTTGCGAGGCCTGCGAGCCCGCGTGATGGTGCCGATCGGCAGCGGGGCGAGGCCGGACTCTTCCGTGGCGGGACTGCACCGGTCGTGGGAGATCGGGCGCCCGACTTCACCCTATCTCGTTCAGATGATCCTCAAGTACAGGTTCAACTCTCCAGTTTCACCGGCAAGAAACCGGTAGCCCTCATCTTTGGCAGTTACACCTGACCGCCCTTTCGAAGGTCAGCCGGTCGGCTTGCTCAGATGTATGAACAGTACGGTGACGAGATCGAGTTTTTCATCGTGTACATCCGCGAGGCACATGCCCTCGACAGCCCGGTTCCCAACCTGCAGGGGCCCTTGCTGGAGGATCCCATCTCCTTCATCGAACGTGCCTCGACTGCGAGCCGTTGCACCGAGGACCTTCATCTACCGATGCCAGCACTCGTCGATGGCATGGATGACCTGGTCAATCGGAACTACCAGGGCCACCCTGACCGGCTATATCTGGTCGGCGTGGATGGTCGGATCAGTTATGCAGGGGCCAGGGGGCCGAGAGGCTTTGTGCCTGACGATCTTGAAGCGGCCATCGAGGTCGAACTGAAGAGAAGTGATCGTCCTCGTCGCCGTGCCAGCCTCTGATTTCAGTGATCCTCGCCGGCCTGATCCGTGGCTCCATCCCGGATGGCCTCGACGATATCGGCGTTGGCGAGGGTGGTCACATCCCCCAGTTTTCGTTTTTCCGAGATATCTTTCAACAGCCTCCTCATGATCTTGCCCGAGCGTGTCTTGGGCAGATCGGGCGTGAAGACGATACTTGCAGGCTTTGCGATGGGACCGATCTTGTTGGCCACATGTTTTCTCAGTTCGACGATCAACTCGTCGTGCCCCACTTCTGAACCGCGCAGTACAACGAAGGCGGCGATCGCCTGCCCGGTTCTGTCATCTGCACGGCCGACCACTGCGGCCTCGGCAACCGAAGCATGATCCACCAGGGCGCTTTCCACCTCGGTAGTGGAGATGTTGTGGCCAGAGATCAGCATCACGTCATCGATTCGACCGAGCAGCCACAGGTAACCGTCCTCATCGATCTTGCAGCCATCTCCAGGAAAGTAAGTGCCCTCGAATCGACTCCAGTAAACTTCCTTGTAGCGCTCCGGATCGCCATGGATTCCCCTCAGCATCGATGGCCATGGCGAGTCGATGACGAGAATTCCGCCGTGGCCCCGTTCGACCCTGTTGCCGTCATCATCCACCACATGGGCATCGATTCCAGGATAAGGGGTTGTCGCAGAGCCAGGTTTGGTCGTCGTGATCCCCGGAAGCGGCGTGATCATGATCGAGCCGGTCTCGGTTTGCCACCAGGTGTCAACGATGGGGCATTGCTGCTGACCGATGTGTTCGTGGTACCACATCCACGCCTCAGGGTTGATCGGTTCTCCGACCGATCCGAGCAGCCTGAGGCTTGTCAGATCACAGCCGCCGGGGAGTGACTCTCCCCATTTCATGAAGGTACGAATCGCAGTCGGGGCCGTGTAGAGAATCGTCACCCCGTACTTCTCGATCAACTTCCACCATCGATCTTGCTGCGGGTGGTCCGGGGTCCCCTCATAGATCAAGCTGGTAGCGTTGTTGGCGAGCGGGCCGTAAACGATGTAGGAGTGCCCCGTGACCCAGCCACAGTCGGCGGTACACCAGTAGAGGTCATCGTCCTTGATATCGAAGACATTTCTGAAGGTGGAACTGACACCGGTCAGATAGCCACCACAGGTATGTACGATTCCCTTCGGCTTGCCGGTGCTGCCTGATGTGTAGAGGATGAACAGCAGGTCCTCGGCATCCATCTCCTCGGGTTCGCAGACCTCAGACATCTCCGGGACCACTTCATGCCACCAATGATCGCGACCTTCTTGCCAATCGACCTGGTTCTCGCCGCGGCGCAGCACCAGCACATTTTTTACGGTCTGCTGACCGATGAGAGAATCGTCAACATTTTTCTTGAGGGGGAATACACTGCCTCGTCTCCATGATCCATCCTGTGTGATGACAGCCTTGCAAGCACAGTCATCGATTCGTTCACGCAAGCTGTCGGCGCTGAATCCACCGAAAACTACCGAGTGAGCAGCTCCGATTCTGGCGCATGCGAGCATCGCCACGACGATCTCCGGCACCATCCCCATGTAGATCGCTACGGTGTCTCCCTTGCCGACTTCCATCTTCTTGAGAGCATTGGCGGTGCGGCAAACCTCTGCCAGCAACTCGCCGTAGGTGATGGAGCGGGAGTCGCCCGGTTCGCCCTCCCAGTGAAATGCAACCCGATCCGGATTGGCTGCAACATGGCGATCGAGACAGGACTCGGTGACATTGAGGGTGCCGCCCACGAACCAGCGATAAAAGGGTGCCTCGCTGTCATCGAGTACCTGGTCCCAGGGCTGCTTCCACTGCAGTTTCTTCGCCTCCTCGACCCAGAATGCCTGAGGATCAGCGGCGGCTTCCTGGTGGATCTGAGGTCGAGCATTTGCCTGACTGGCCAGAGCCTCGGGTGGCGGGAATGAGCGTCCCTCCTGGAACAAGTTTTCGATCGTTTCAGACATTCAGGACTCCTTTATTGTTGAGAAAATCCGGCCCGGGAGAATTTGAGGATACCGGGCCTTCAATATCGGATCGAGGGGGTTAGTTTCCCCATGTCTACTTCCTGTTAGAATCAGACCTGTTCCTGTTAGAATCAGGCCTGCCAGGATTCAAAGAGATCCTGAATGGTCTCGAATAATCGAGAGAGAGGCCCCGATGGGTCGTGTCTTACGACGCGTTGCCCGTGCCATCATCCTCTTACAGATGGCAGCCGTTTGCTGGCTCAGTACCGGTCCGATGGTTTCGTCGGCTGCTGAGCCGCTGGCCTCTGCCGTGGTGCTGCCATCTCTGACCCCTGTCGGTGCCAAGGAGTTCATCCGTAAGGGAGTTCCACAAGGCATCTTTGCTCCTGATGGGGGGTGGACCGCCAAGGATGGGAAGTACACCGGGTCGGGCAAGAACTGCATCGCATACGCCGATCATTCTCTCGGCGATGGTAATTTTGACATCGAAGTCAAGCTGACCCTGCACAAGGTGGGAGCCAACTATGCTGGCATCCAGTTTGGTGGCGGACGCCTCATACTCGGTGGGGATGGCGGCAAACTGATCTTCAGGGGATTGCCGAAGCCAGATCACCGGGTGGATCTCGGCCCCCTTTCGGACCGGGTCCAGAAGGACGAGATCATTCAGGTACGCATCCGGCGTCGAGGTACCAACTTGCTGATCTTCATCGATGGAAAACGGCTGCATATAATTAAGGGGATCGGTGGTCCCCTCGGAGAGATCGGAATCATCGCCGGGGATGGCCCTGTCGATGTCGATTCGTTTCGAGCCTCAGGAAATTTGCGGTCGAGCGGACGGAAGCAACGTATCAACAGGGAATCCTTGAAGTCTCTGAGTCGCGATGAACGGATCACCCGGAGCATTGAAGGGGGCATCGACTTCATCCTGGATAAAGCTCTGGAGGATCCTGCTGGAGTCAGTCCTTCTCGCCCGGAAGCGATTCCTGGCGCTCGAGCGCTGGAAGCCTATGCCCTGATCGTGGCTGGAGTCGATGTCAACCATCCGGTTGTCCGATCTCACCTCGAGGCCTGTGCCAGTGCTTTGCCGAACCAGCGACGCATCTACGATGTGTCCTGCTGGAGCTTTGCTCTGGATGCTGCCATCTCCCAGGCGGAACAAGACGCATTATTGATCGACCCGGATCTGGATGATCTCCAGTTGTTGCGGTTGGCCAGAGATCATAGAAACAACTTGAAAACTGCCAGCGATATCATTCTCTCCGGACAGAACTCCACAGGCGGTTGGCGATATCTGCACAGTTCAAGCGATGCAGACACTTCCGTGACCCAGTTTGCTTCGCTGGCGGTCGGTGTGTTCGCTCGCCGCGGTATCGAGATCTCCGATGAATGCTGGACCGGAATGGTCAATTACTGTCTCTCTGTGCAGATGCCAACCGGTGGCGAGGTGAAGCCGAAAATCGTACTGGAGCCTGAAAGAGTGATTCGAAGAAAAAGGGGCGATCCGCGCGATGGGACAACGGTTGCCGAGCCTGTCGATCAGGCGAGGCCGCTCACTGCACAGGAGATGCAGACCGCATGGAAGCGGGGGTTCCACTACGCAGATAAAAATCCCAAATCTGGCAACTGGAACATGTCGTGTGCAGGAGTCTCCTCCCTGCTTGTCGCGTTCAGGTTTGGCAAGCAGACGCTCACTGATGAACTGCGCCAGAAGGTGCGGGAGTCGCTCAGAGATGGCGTCGCCTGGATCGAGGCGGACTGGAAGCCTCACCATAATTTCTACGGTATGTATAGCCTCGAGAAGGTCGGAGATCTGGGCGAGATTCACAGTTTTGGCGAGCACATCTGGTACCCGGAGATGAGTGACTACCTCCTCGATAGACAGCAAAATGAAGGCTCCTGGGGCAAGGGGAGTGGCTCCTACCACGGAGAGTCGGATCGACTCAACACGGCGTTCGCTCTGCTGATCCTCAAGCGTGCCAGTGCAATGCTGACGCGCGGACCTCGCGATATTGTCATCTACACGGGCGGTGACAGTTCAGATCCAGAATCGGCAGATGAGTGGGTGCTGATCCCGCGGCTGGGCACATATGTACATCTACCGAGTCTGGTCCGAACCCTGCGACTACGGCCACGGCCGCAGATGCTGAAAATCTTCGAGGAGATGGTCGAGGCTCTTCCGCGCTGGAAACGTCCAACGGTGGTTCCTTACCTCGCTCTGGTCAGGGAACGCGCCATCAGCCGTGGTGTGAGAAAGATCATGGAACGATGCGAGGAACATATTCGTCCGACGGGATTCGAGGATTCCGCCCACATGGCAGAGTGGTATCAGACCTGGCGACGCGCTCGAGAGATCGGTATCGAGCAACTGCCAGAAGCGGGTGATGAACTGATCGGAATCGCCAAGGCTGCTGCCGACGACCCGGTGCTACGCGAGACTGCCATCCGGTCTGCGCTCCAGCTCGGGCTGCAGCAATCCGCGCTGCTGATGGTCGAGGACCTCGCATCTCCACATCGAGACCTGAGGCTTCTCGGATACCAGGGGATCCGATCCCTCTTCTCCGACACGCCTCCCGAGTTCGATCCCGATGGTGATGAAAAGGCCAGGGAACAGCAGATCGACAAGGTCCGCAGCTGGGTCAATTCTCGTCTGTAGGTCCCTGCTGCGCTCGATGGATTCAGCACTCTCTCCAGATTTCCGGGTGTTCTGCTCCGTTGCGTCGGATCGCAACCGGGGCAATTTCTCGCGGTTGTTATCAGAGTGACTCGATGAGGGGAATCGCGCCAGTTACCATCAGGTCCTGATCTGACCGATGCCCTTGAGCTGAAGAGGGGCAGGCACGATTGACCACCAGGGAAGCAGAAAGGGGCCACCATGCCCACCCAGGAGACTCGCCAGGGAATCGAGTATCGCGTCAAGGATCTGAACCTCGCGAACTTTGGTCGCCAGGAGATTCGGCTCGCCGAACAGGAGATGCCTGGCCTGATGAGCATCCGTGAGGAGTACCGAGGCAAGAGTCCTCTCGCCGGTGCCCGGATCTCCGGATCGCTTCACATGACGATCCAGACCGCGGTTCTGATCGAGACACTCGTAGATCTGGGAGCAGATATACGGTGGGCTTCCTGCAACATCTTTTCGACCCAGGACCATGCCGCTGCTGCAGCGGTGGTCGGACCGGAAGGCACCATCGAGGAGCCAAAAGGCATCCCGGTGTTCGCATGGATGGGGGAGAGCCTCGCGGAATACTGGGAATGCACGGTTGCGGCGATGACATGGCCGGATGGTCCACCCAACATGATTCTCGATGACGGTGGCGATGCCACGATGCTGGTCCTGAAGGGGCACGAGTTCGAGCAGTCGGGCGTGGTACCTGAGTTCATGGCCGGGGACCCTGAAGAGTGGAAGTACGTGCTCGATCTGATGCACGCCAGCCTCAGGGATACTCCGGGCAAATGGAGCGCGATAGCGGAGAACATCCGGGGAGTGACCGAGGAAACCACTACCGGCGTACACCGGCTCTACCAGCTGGAAGAATCAGGATCGTTGCTATTTCCGGCGATGAATGTCAACGACTCGGTCACCAAGAGCAAGTTTGATAACCTCTACGGCTGCCGTCACTCCGTGGTCGATGGACTCTGCAGAGCCACGGATGTGATGTTGAGCGGTAAGATCTGTGTCGTGCTGGGATTCGGGGATGTCGGCAAGGGATGTGCTCAGGCGTTACGAGGTCAGGGTGCCAGGGTCGTTGTCACCGAGATAGACCCGATCTGTGCCCTGCAGGCAGCGATGGAAGGCTACCAGGTAGTACGCCTGGAGGACGTGGTTTCCGAAGGAGACATCTTTGTCACCACGACAGGCAATCGTGACATCATCTGCGTCGAGGATATGAAAAAGATGAAGAACAACGCCATCGTTTCCAACATCGGTCACTTCGACAACGAGATCGACATGGCGGGGCTTGCTGCGGTGCAGGGGATCACCTGCGAAAATCTGAAAAATCCCGAGCAACATCAGAATCAAGTCGACCTGTGGAGATTTCCACAGGGGCATTCGATCATCGTGCTGGCAGAAGGCCGCCTGATGAACCTGGGTTGTGCCACGGGGCACCCATCCTTCGTGATGAGTGCGTCATTTACCAATCAGGTGATGGCGCAGATCGAGTTGTTTCAGGATCCAGGGAAATACGCCAACAAGGTCCATGTTCTGCCGAAGACCCTCGATGAAAAAGTCGCCCGATTGCATCTCGCCAAACTCGGGGTCCGACTGACCGAACTGACGGATGTTCAGTCGAATTACCTGGGGATCGCCAAGCGGGGACCGTACAAACCGGACCATTATCGCTACTGATCGTGTCCAGTGAGTCGTTCGTGCTTCGAGTCAGTTTATCCAGGGAGGAGTGGCGTCCGGGTCAACATGATGGCGCTCGATGGCAGCATTGACCTGCGCCGCCTCGATGGTTCCCGATCGAGCCAATGTGGAGAGCGCTGCGATCTCGATGGCTGCCTGATCGATCTCGAAAAAGCGTCGCAGTTGTTCGCGCGTATCCGATCTCCCGAAGCCGTCCGTTCCCAGACTGGTCCACGGACTGTTGACCCATGGCCTGACCATGTCGGGCAACTCCCGGATGTGATCTGTCACTGCAATCACAGGATCATCACATCCGCCAAGCAGTTCAGTGACCCTGGGAACTCGCGCTGTTTCCATGGGGTGGAGCAGGTTCCAGCGGTCCACCTCGAGAGCGTTTCTTCGCAATTCGGTGTAGGAGGTTGCAGACCAGACCTCGGCCAGGACCCCATGGTGTTGCCGTAGCGAATCCGCAGCTGCTCTGGCCAGCGGCAACAGCGGCCCGCTCCCAAGCAGGCGTACCCCGGGTCCATCCCCATCGGGGCTGGGTTCGACGCGATAGAGACCGTCGAGAATCCCCTGGCGACATCCTTCGGGCATCGGGGGCATGTCGAGGTTTTCGTTGTAGAGAGTCAGGTAGAAGAACACATCTTCCTGCTCTCCGACCATCCGTCGCATCCCTTCCTCGATGACGACCGCAACCTCGTAGGCGTAGGCTGGATCGTAGGAGACGCACGACGGGTAGGCGCCAGCGATGATGGGGCTGTGACCATCCTGGTGTTGAAGTCCCTCACCATTGAGAGTGGTACGACCAGCAGTGGCTCCGAGCAGGAACCCACGGCCACGTCCATCGCCGAGTGCCCAGATCTGATCCCCGACTCTCTGAAATCCGAACATCGAATAAAAGATGTAGAAGGGTAGCGTCACTTCCCCATGAGTCGAGTAACTGGTCGCTGAGGCAATCGTCGTGGCGAGCGATCCACATTCGCTGAGGCCCTCCTGGAGGATCTGACCATCAGCCTTTTCGGTGTAGGAGAAGAGTAGCGAGTGATCCACAGGTTCGTACTTCTGTCCTCCGGGAGCGTAGATACCCACCGCCTTGAAGAGAGCTTCCATACCGAAGGTGCGAGCTTCGTCGGCGAGGATCGGGACTATTCTGGGGCCGATCCCATCCGCTTTGAGAAGATCTCGAAACAGACGAGCAAACGCCATCGTGGTCGACGCCTGGCGTGAACCGCTCGTGCCTTCATGGAGTTTCTCGAACACCTGCTTGTCGGGAAGCGCGGGGACGGTGGCGCTGGAGTTCCTGCGGGGCAAGGAGCCGCCCAGCGCTGCCCTCCTTGCGAGGAGGTATTGAATTTCTGGAGAGTCGGGACCGGGGTGGTAGTACGGCGCTGACTCGACATCATCATCCGAGATGGGAATATCGAGCAGGTCCCGAACAGCTCGCACCTGCTCCCCTGCGAGTTTCTTCATCTGATGGGAGATGTTTCTCGATGCCGTTTGCTGACCCAGTTGATAGCCCTTGATGCTCTTGGTAAGGATCACGGTCGGTCTTCCATCGGGTTGACAGGCGAGATGATAGGCGGCGGCGACCTTGCGTCGATCATGACCGCCACGACCAAGCTGGTGCAATTGATCGTCACTCCAACTGGCAAGCAGGGCCTCAATACGGGGATCGTCGCCAGTGAGCTGCTGTCTGAGCCATGCACCATCCTCGGCGACCGATCTCTGCCAGACTCCATCGACGATCGTGCCCATCCTGCGGGTCAGCAATCCCTCGGTGTCCTGGTCGAGAAGCGGATCCCAGAGTCGATCCCAGATCACCTTGATCACCCTCCAGCCGGCACCGTGGAAAGCTCCTTCGAGGTCCTGGATGATGCTGGAGTTGCCCGTGACAGGGCCGTCGAGCCGCTGGAGATTACAGTTGACCACGAACACGAGGTTGTCGAGACCTTCACGTGATGCGATGCGAATCGCACCCAGCGTCTCTGGCTCGTCACACTCCCCGTCGCCGAGGAATCCCCAGACCCGCTGCTCGCTGGTGTCCTTGATTTTTCGAGCAGAGAGGTATCGATTGAAGCGAGCCTGGTAGATGGCATTGATGGGTCCCAGACCCATCGAAACGGTCGGGAATTGCCAGAAGCTGGGCATCAATCGTGGGTGAGGGTAACTGGAGAGTCCGCCACCGCGCACTTCCTGTCGGAACCGATCGAGTTCGGATCGGTCGAGGTGACCTTCTAGAAAAGCTCGTGAATACATCCCCGGACTGGCGTGGCCCTGAAAAAACACCTGATCACCGCCACCGGGGTCATCCCATCCTCGGAAGAAATGCTGCTGTCCCACCTCGTAGAGCGTCGCAGCCGATGAAAATGTCGACAAGTGTCCACCGAGACCATCATGGAGAGCATTGGCTCTCACGACCATCGCCATGGCGTTCCACCTGACGATGTTCTCGATTCGATCCTCGAGTTCTTCATCTCCCGGATAGTCCATCTCGGATGACGCGCAGATGGTGTTCTGATACGGGGTCACGGCTGTCGAACCGACCGGCAGGTGGCGCAGTCGAGCGTGCCAGAGGACCTCATCGAGCAAGGCACCCGCCCGATCCGCCCCGGCGGACTCTACCACCGAATCAACAGACTCCAGCCATTCCGAGGTCTCGGCAGCATCGTTCGCATCTGGAAGATCTGGCATGGATTCGATTCTCCTCTCCACCGGACTCAGTCCTGGGGGGAATCTTCCGATACGGGAAGGATCACGGGTATTCCGTCGACGACAGGGAAGATCCGCTCGCAGCCGGTGCAGCCGAGCCCATCATCGCGCTGCTCCAGTGCACGATGCTCGTCGCAGGGGCAACAGAGCAGCGAGAGCAGTGCCGGATCGATCCCTGGAAGGGCATCGTCTGGTGTTGCCGCGCCGGAGTCGGTCATCGGGCTGCTCCTATCGACCATCGCGATCCTTCCGGAGCGGGAACCGGGGTGGCACTCAGCGCTGCGGATCTCTAGAGTAGTCGATTCTCCGAGAACCTCACCTGAGGGCAACCGAATCGGCGACGACCGCCCACGAGAGAAGAGGACATCGTTGCGATCTGCGTCGATCTTGAGCCGATTTTCGGGGATGCGAAGAAATTCCAAATCGGTCTCCGGAGCCTGCTGATGGCCACTCTCCAGCTGGTCGAGGGCGTCTTGTTGCGACGCTACAAGAGATTTCTTGCCGACTGTCATCTTCCCGATCATGGCGAGGTGCTTGCGCACTGCCCCAACCCTGGAAGCATGAAGACCCTCATCGATGGCGAGCCGCGTGTCTGGCTAAGACATGTTCCAAAACCTGAACGAAAATTGAAGTGGACACTGACCTTGATCGAAGTGGGCCAGGGTGGCCAGGCACTCGTCGACACCTCGCTACCCAACGGCATCGTCTCCGATGGCATCCTGGCGAGACAAGTGCCGAGGATCGAACCGATCGGGCACCTTCGTCATGAGGTAGTCATCGGGAAGGGATCTCGTCTCGATATTGTCCTGGGCGACCAACCACGGCCGGACCAGGTTTCGGGCCAGATCTTCATCGAGGTCAAGAATGTCACGATGCGATCATCACAGGAACCAGGCCGCGCGGACTTTCCCGATTCGGTGACTGCTCGGGGCAGAAAGCACCTCGATGTACTGACTACCATCGCAAGGTCGGGAAAGCGATCGGTGCTGTTTCTGCTGCTGGGTCGGACCGACTGCCATCGAGTAGGATTTGCCTGTGACATCGATCCGGAATTCTGCGAGGCCCTCAGCAAAGCGGTTGCGGCCGGGGTAGAGGTGGTGTCGCACCGAATCAGCGTCAAGAACGCCGAAATCACCCTCGGAGATGAGGTTGAAGTGGACCTGCCCCGATGACTCGGCACCAGAAGCCGCTTGGCCTCGAAGCCACTTGTGCCGTATTCTCTTCGATCCCCCCTGTCTGGAGGCGCAGTTGAGTGAAACAGAGAGTGAAATCTCCATCGAACTTCTACGCGAACTGAGTCTCGCGTCAGCACCCCCTGGTGCAGAGGACGAGGTGCGCGCGATCGTCCATCGAGAACTGGGATCGCTTGCCAGTCTCCAGCACGACGCGCATGGAAGTGTCATCGTGGAAGGATCAGGGCAAGGGCCCCGCGTGGCGCTGGATGCGCACATGGACGAGGTGGGATTCGCGGTGCAATCGATCGACGATGAGGGAAGGATTCACTTCGTGCCCCTGGGAGGCTGGTGGGGACATGTGTTGCTGGCGCAGAGGGTAGATATTCTCGCATCCGGTGGCCGCAAGATCCCCGGTTCGATCGGCTGCAAGCCGCCTCATTTCCTCAAGAAGTCGGAACGTGAGAAGGTCCTCTCGATCGAGGATATGCACATCGATGTCGGGGCTCGTAATCGTTCTGATCTCGAGCAGTGGGGTGTACGGGTGGGAGATCCCATCTGTCCAAGGGGGCAATTCGAGGCCCTGGCAGCGGCTGGCCGTTATTGCTGCAAGGCGTTTGACGATCGCGTTGGCGTGGGAGTGCTCATCGAGTCCTTTCGAATTCTGAACGCGGATACCGATCTATCCTGTCAGCCGATTGCCGTCGCAGCGGTCCAGGAGGAAGTGGGGTGCCGAGGAGCACGCACCGCAAGTGCCATCAGTCAGCCGGATGTTGCAATCATCCTGGAAGGAACACCTGCTGACGATCTACCAGGGATGACCTCCAGGCAGTCGGTTCTCGGCGGCGGCCCCCAGATCCGGTTCCTCGATCCGACGGCACTCTCCAACAGGAGGCTGGTTCGCCTCTGCGAGCAGGTTGCTGAAGAGGAGAAGATCCAGGTTCAACTGGCGGTTCGCCGCAGTGGGGGCACAGATGCATCGACAACTCATCTGCATGGAAGTGGGGTTCCGACGATTGTTGTTGGAGTTCCAGCGAGGTCCATCCACAGTCATTCGAGCGTCATCGACATCGATGATTATCAGAAAGCGATCCAGCTGGTGGTCGCGCTGGTGAGACAACTGGATACAGATACGGTCGGGTCACTGACCGACTACTCGTCGTAACTGACCTCGATGCCGCTATCGAAACAGATTCTCTCAATATCTCTGCGCCGTTTGATCCGCGCACTCGGCAACTCATCTCCGCGCTGATCCAGTTCCTGGAGGATCAGCAGCGCCTCTTCGTGCCTTCCTGCGAGCGCATCAATCCTCACCCTCGCTTCCAGTGCGCTGAACTGGAACTCATGTGAGATCTCTCTCGTGTCCATCGTCGCACCAGCCTCCGAGAGGAGTTTCTGAGCTTCATCGTCTCGTCCGCTGCGCAGCAGGATCGACGCCAGCCGCGCATAGGAGCGAGCGCAAAGTGGATGCTGGATGACATGCAATTGCCTGACAGCCAGCAATGCAGATCGAGCGCTCTGCTCTGCTCCTTCGAGGTCACCGATACGCTGCTGACAGCAAGCGAGCGCCCGATAATGCCTGGCGGTGTAGTCAGATTTTTCACCACGCAGTGAGATCTGGAGCTGGACAGAGTGGGTCAGGTCCTCCAGCGCAGCAGCGAGTTCTTGCTCGGTTTCATCTCCTGAAGGTATATCCAGGATCGTTCCAGCCCGATGCAGCAAGCAGGTCGCCAGCAGGTCTGGATGATCATCGTCGATGACCCCGATGGCTTCATCGAGGATCTCCCGGGCTTCCTCCCGATATCCCTGAAGCGATATCGAGTGCGATAGTGTCAGTAATTGCGGAGCTCTGTCTGATCTTGGTTCCGAGGGAAGGCTGATCAACAGGTCCCTGGCGATTTCCTCCGCCTGGGCGTGATCCCCCCGGATATTGAGCAGATCAGCCAGCTCGTGCTGGATCTCGAGGGTACAGGCGCCGGCGGCATCCGCAGGTACTGATTCGAGTGCCTGCTGAAGCGATTGCTCGGCATCGGAGAGTCGCCTGAGCAACTGGCGTGCGCGGGCCAGTTTTCTGTAGGCTTCCACCCGTTCCTCTTTGGCCCAGTACGGGTGTTCTTCCCGGAGCGCTGTTTCCGCCTCGAGCAGTTCGGCTGCACGATCCGCAGCTCCAGTCTGGAGCAGGATGGACGCCAATGAACCGAGCAACGTCGCTCGTGTCTGAGGCTGCTCATCGAGACCGAAGAGTAAATCTCGTGCGCCCCGGTCGAGCAACTCATGTGCGGTGATTCGGTGCAACGATGGATTTTCTCCCGACTCCTGGAGAAACAACTCGGTCAAGAACTCGGTGACCTCCCGCGAGCGCTTGGCTTGCTCCTGTGCTTTACTTGCTTCTTCTGCGGCGTTCGCCCTGGCTCGAAGGACTCCTCGGAGCATCTTGGAGATTTCTCCTGCGCTGCGCGGACGATCTGATTCACTGCGTTGCATCGCCTGTCGACAGATATCCGCCAGATCATCGGGTGAATCCGGATCCATCTCCTGGACATCCCTGGGTGCGCCCTTCTGTAGCAATCGCAGCACCTTGTGACCTGGTAATGGTATATCTCCGGTACGATACGGTGGGCGACCCGTGAGCATCTCGTAGAGCAGAGTTCCGATCGCATAGACATCGGTCCAGGGGCCGATCTCTCCCTCTTCGGGACTTGCCTGTTCAGGCGACATGTAGGAGGGGGTGCCGACGACGGCACTGTCTCGAGTGATGACAGTGGATCCTGAGAGGGACGACGAAAGACTGTCGGAGAGAATATCAACAATAGGTTCATCATCGACATCGGCAAGGATGCGTGCGAGTCCCCAGTCCATCACATAGACCTCCCCGAAGCGTCCCACCATGATGTTCGCAGGTTTCACATCGCGGTGAATTATGCCCCTGGAGTGTGCATATTCGAGGGTGTCGCAGACCTTCAGCAATACTTCCAACAGGCGATTTCGATCCCATCCATCGGTTCCATCTCTGGCAAATCGAATGCAGTCCTTCAGTTCCCGGCCGTGAACCCTGTCCATCGTGAAGTAGAAGCGGCCATCCGCATCGCTGTTCAACTCATGCACCGGAACGATGCCGGGGTGAGCGAGCTGGGCGGTGACTCGTGCCTCTCGTAGGAATCTGCGCAATCTTTGCGGAGGTGCATCTCCAGCTTCGTTGCCAAGAACGACCTTCATCGCCAGATCTCGCTGCAACACGGGATCGGAGACACTCAAGACAGCACCCATGCCGCCACGAGCGATTTCCTCGAGGAAGTCATATCTCCCCTCGAGGCGGGGGGTCAGCGGAATGACTTTTTCGGACTTGCCGGAAGAACTGAGATCCAGTTCATCGCTATATCTATCCAGTAGTTTTTCTGCCAATCCTACGGGCAGTTTGATGTCGGCACTGCGATGGCTCGAATGAGCCAATCTCTCGCCACGGCGGCGATGATACTCCTGCAACTGTCGCTGCAGGTCTCCTGCCATCAGTGGATTCTCCAGGCAGGCTCGATCAATCGCAGCCTCAATCGCCTCGGCACCTCCGAGCAATCGAGCAAAAAGGAGCTCCGCAGGGGAGAGGGGGGCATGGCCATCGTCTGCGTGAGGGTCGGGCTCGGTAGCCAATTGACGCTTCCGTTCCAAACAGGCCGCTCCTCCAGGGAGTCGGGGGTGTGAATTTTGGTCCAGACTGATATATCATGACGCACGGGAGACAACCATGACAGATCCAGTGCCACCCGATGCCGAAGATGCTCAGATTCCCCCCGATGAGGAGCCGCAACCGGATTCTCCAGGCGCTGTGGGAGCGGATGATCAAAGTTCCATCGAATGGCTCCAGAAATTTGCAGATGGCGACGAAGCCGCATTTGAGCGCCTGCTGGCCGATGAATTGCCGAAGTTACGCCGCCGTGTCGAGGATAGGCTGGGCGTTGACTTGCGTCGACGCATCGATCCCAGCGATGTCTTGCAACAGGCTGCTCTGGATGTGTATCAACTTCGAGACGGCTTCGAGGATCGCGGACTTCCAGCCTTCAGGGCATGGCTAAAAACGGTCACCTTCAACAATTTGAATCGACTGATCGAGAAGGAACTCGCACAGAAACGAGATCCCAGGCGAGAGAAGCGAAGAGCGATGGAAGCAGGCGCGAGCCGTTCGCTCGATCCTCTGGGAAACCTCGCGGCTTCGATCTCATCTCCCTCGGCAGGACTGCACCGCCAGGAGGCGCTGGATCTGCTCGAAAACTGTCTGGATATGCTCTCTGATGAGGACCGGGACCTGCTCCGCTGGGTCGATGAAGACGGCCTCGGCTACGAGGAGGTCGCTCGGCGGCTCACCGTCAACATCGACGCTGCTCGTCGCCGACACAGTCGAGCCATCGCGAGACTGAGGAAACTGGCGGATACGATGCGAGGCGAGATACCAGCGCCAGACGCAGATGCAGGCGAGCAGTGACGAGGACCCTTTCTGCTGGATTCCCGCGGCTCAGGTTCCATGTGACCTTGACCATTTGATCCTGAGGCCTAGCATCGGGCTGCGGAGTTGTGCGACGGATTCGCCTTTTCCGGCACCAAGGTAACTGAACTCACCCCATCGGGAGGATCACTGTGGACCGCTTCGGATCCAACTCTGGCTATGTCGATGCGCTCTACGAGCAATTCATCAGCGACCCGGACAGTGTCAGTGCCGCCTGGCGTGAGTTTTTTGACGGCTATCAGCCGGAGCAGGATTCGAGGCAGAAGAGTGACCCCGAGGAGGCAGGGCTTCCGACACCGGAAGATGTTGTCGACCCTTCTGCCGCTTCGTTGGCCAGCGAAAACACCGATGCTTCAGTGGGTGTCTCGTCCGAGCCTCGTGCGCCCATCACCGTCGCAGGTGATCCCCAAGGGCCGCCAGTCAGCGAAGCAGAAGACGCTGCCGAGGTGACCCTGATTCCCATCGAGGGGGTCGCCTGTCGAATCGTCGAGAACATGGAGCAGAGTACTGAAGTGCCGACAGCAACGACTGTACGGACCATTCCAGTTCGGCTCCTCGAAGAAAACCGCAAGATCATCAACGAACATCAGGTCGCCATTGATGAAGGCGCTGAGAACTCACCCCCGGTTAAATCATGGATTTCAACGAGTCGACGGTGATCCGCTCCGCATCGAGCGGACTTCGACTCGATTGGGAATTGCGGTAGATGTCGAACGCAGAGGTCAGCGATCACTGGTGGTCCCGAATCTGAAGGACACTGGCCAGCTTCAGTTCAGGGAATTCCTGGCCGCGTTCAATGACGTGGTATCACGAGCGAGGCAGGGGAAACTCACACTCGCTGATTTCGAGAACACGTCAGTGACGATTACCAACCCGGGGATGCTGGGTACGAGCATGTCGGTTCCACGATTGATGACGGGACAGGGCGCCATCTTCGGGATCGGCTCCATCGCCTATCCTCCCTCCTGCGCGGGCATGGCTGCGGACACCGTCAGTCGGCTGGGCTTCTCGAAGGTGATGATACTCACCAGTACCTACGATCATCGTGTGATCCAGGGCGCAGAATCGGGCGCCTTCCTGACCACCGTGGAGAATCTGTTGCTGGGGAATGAGCGATTCTACGACTCCATCTTCGATCAACTGGATGTTCCACATGAACCGTACCGCTGGTCTCAAGAGACGTCAGAGCCCACTGCTTCCGTGGCGGTGAGCACTCCAGCCTATCGACAGGCACAGGTGCTCCAGCTCGTCGATGCATATCGCTCGCGAGGGCACAGGATGGCGAACCTCGATCCGCTCGGCACCAGTCCCGTTCCAGACCCGGAACTGGAACTGTCGAGTTATGGATTGAGCATCTGGGATCTCGATCGTTCCTT
>JYMV01022907.1_pt1 | contig 27794 bp, 14 predicted proteins | sample 338911 | NCBI WGS metagenome assembly JYMV01 (sample SAMN03354496, study PRJNA234377) | hydrothermal vent metagenome | biome: Deep sea; feature: Hydrothermal plumes at the Eastern Lau Spreading Center, Western Pacific Ocean; material: Seawater | place: Tonga | collected 2009 | depth 2000 m m
CGCTCCCGTGGCCATGATCGAAACTTACGTCATGCTCAAACCGAAGGACCAATGGCGACCTGGGGTCACGTCTAAAGACGTTTGGAAGGAAATTAACCAAGTAGCAACGCTGCCTGGTGTGACTCCCGCATCAGAATTGCAGCCGATTCAAGGACGCGTGGTAATGTTGCAGAGTGGTATTACGGCCACAATGGCGATCCGCATCTACGGTGATGATTTAACACAGTTGTCAAAAGCAGCTTTGGACATCGCAGCCTTCTTGGAGGATGTACCAGAAATCAAGCCGGGGACGATTAGCCCAGATATTGTGTTAGGAAAACCATATGTCGAATTTGATGTGAATCGTGACACAGCGGCAAGATTTGGAATGTCCACCGCGATGGTTAATCAAGTGATTGCGGCAGCACTCGGCGGAACGACAATTACACAGACTGTGGAAGGCCGCGAGCGATACGCGATTCGAGTTCGATATCAACGAAATTTACGAGAGCAACTCGATGAATTTGATCGCCTCCCCATCGTCACTAAATCCGGCGAAACAGTGCCCTTGGCGAATTTGGCCACCATGACGACAACTTGGGGCCCTGGCGGTATCAATAGTGAAGACGCCCGCTTAGTCGCACATGTATCATTTTCCCCTACAGGTGAACTGGGAGATGTGGAAACTGCTCGAGCGGTTGAGGATCGATTGCGGGCGGCGCAAAAAGCAAAAAAACTAATTATTCCGCCGGGTTATTCGATTAAGGCTGTGGGCTCATTTCAAAATCAAGTCGAAGCAAACAACCGTCTTTTATGGGCGATCCCGATCGTCGTGGTCATCAATCTGTTTATCATCTATCTGCAATTCCGACACATTCCGATTTCACTAGCTGTGTTTTCAGGCATCCCCGTCGCCTTTGCGGGTGGCATGCTGGCGTTGGCATTTAACTCGATCGAAATCAACACGGCCGTCTGGGTCGGATTCATTGCCTTATTCGGCATCGCGGTCGATGATGGTATTGTGATGGCGACTTATCTCAATCAAATATTCACTCGTAAGAAACTAACATCGGTCCAAGATATTCGCGATGCCACGACTGAAGCAGGCCTGCGACGTATCCGGCCCTGCCTGATGACCACGTTTACGACCATTATCGCATTGATTCCTGTGGTTATTTCAACAGGACGAGGAGCGGATGTTGCTAGCGTAATGGCTTGGCCCGTTATCGGTGGCATGACTATTGAACTATTGACGCTATTTATGGTTCCCGTTGTGTATTCAGGGTACAAAGAACTCAAGATGAACTTGGGGCTAAAGGATCGCCATTGGGAAGTAGGCAGCTTTTAGCGTTCATCCAAAATTACGTGGGCGCTTGATTATTCGGGAGCGTGTATGATTTTCGGAGGTTGGTATCCGGGCTGCCAAGATCCTTGGGTAACCACTTCACCAAGAAACTCCATTTCACCAAGCTCGTAATCTCGATCTGCGCGTGTCTTGCCCGTGCGATCCAAATAAAGCTTGAATAGATATTTACCTGCTGGTAACGGTCGCTCTTTCGCGCGCACAAGATCCGCGGCCCGTTGTGAATCACGCGGCGCGGTAAAGAACACGATGGATTGCCACATATTTTTTTTACCATTGATTGGGTTTTCAGCTGTACCCCAGCGAGTTTCCGACCAACCGGCATCCGTCCAGCGATAAATATCAACCTTCAGTAGTTTTTGCCCCAGACCTGCCGGTAATCCAATAACACGTAAATGCTGACCCGTGGGAATTGCAACCTGAAGAGCGGGTGCTGGTAAACTTTCAACGGTCTTGTATTCGCCCTGCACGCTCTTTGCATAGTCGTTGAGGAATCGGCGATAGTTTTTGTCCGTGCGACTACCAGGCGCAAATTTTGGGCCACCACCATGATCCTCTAGGCCTGCTGGTTTAAGTAGGACCAGGCTGTCATCCGGCGATTCGATATCGATATTTCCGGCTGCGACTAGATTTTTCAAGGTTGCCATTGGATTGCCAGGCACAATCCAAGAAACACGGTCACCATGTTTCTCAATAAGCCGCTGATTTTTGTCTGGGGAATGACAATTAATACAACGACCGATTTCCGACCAAACGTTTTCGACGAACGACCGTAAAACATGATCGCGTCTCATATGCTGAATCACTTGCAGGGGCAGCTTTGTACCAAGTGCAATGTCCGTTGTTTTTGAAGCCAGTAGGGTTGGATCCGCCACGGCCGCTTGGATCCAATCACGAAAAGCCGCCAACTCAACCGCTCGGACTTTTGCAATCAATGGGTTTACGTCGTCTGTCGTGCGACTAATAAATGTCAGTATTTTTGACTTGTCTGGATGCTCGACGTTGATCAATCCGCTGTCTCGTAGCGCTGCAAACGTCGTGGCTTGGTCTACATGAATATAGTTGCTCAGCTCCACACCAGAAAAATGGCACTCCCTACAACTCGACGACTTTTCCGATCGCATGATTGGCAGGATACGTCGCTCAAACAAATCTGTGGCGGAAAGCTTGCGAGTTATAGCAACGGCATTTGCCGCTGAAGGCAATGGTATACCGACGTTGTTATCGTCTGGCTTTTTTCCTTCGTCAGTTGATTTGCTTTCCTGATCTCCATGCTCGTGGTCATGGTCTGCGTGGTCATGGTCTGCGTGCTCATGGTCTGCGTGGTCATGGTCTGCGTGCTCGTGGTCTGCGTGCTCGTGGTCTGCGTGCTCGTGGTTTGCGTGGTCGTGGCTAGGGTTATCTGCCTGACCCGGACTTGTAGATTCAGCGGAAGACTCAATGGGTGACTCAACAAAATAGTTGTCACAAGCTGTCAGTAAAGCCGCTATTGTGAGCATGAAAATATTTGAGAGAGCACGCATGAGGAAAGACTCCGGATTGATAAGACTGTTAACATTATAGTCAATCCAATGGGTCTTGATGTATACGAATCGCAATCATCGTCTTGTGGGTTTTTCCCGTGCGAATGTCAAAGTAAACGCTAAAAGTACCGTAAGGTACTGGTGATCTGGAGTAGCGAGGCCGAGTCGTAATTAAGGCCGACTTGACAACACAATTGTCTTGCCACGATTGGTGGATGATAATAGGATTGGCTACGCTCAACGTGAGATTGTTCTGTTTACAAATCGCTTTAATTTCGGAGTTTCTTGATGTGAGTATGGCTTGAAAGGTTTGATCCAGCCCTGTCTCTTTCCATTGATATTCAATCGGTTTGATACGGACGTTGCTCAAATTGAAATGATGGATTTTCAATTTCTCTTTTTGAGGGTAGCTAAGTTCAGGGCGGTTGGGAACAATCTTCGCAGTGAACATTGCTATCTTACTATCTGTCAGCCGGCCCCAGCGGAGTGGCGCTCGCACGGAAAACAGTTGTTGTAAATTAGGGGAATCGTTGCCCAAATTGTCGCCATACAGAGTAACCGTTGTGGACGAATTTAAATGTGCGAAGGATTGAGGAATAGCGTCTCCAAAAATCACTGCTAGGGTCAACTCAGGGTTTGCAATCGGTGGAATCTCCTTGTCGAGCACGGACTTGCTGTATTGGCGAACTGCCGGAAGTTTCTCGACTCGCTCGGTGAAGCGCGGCAACAAATATTCAGAAACGTATTTTTGGTTTTTAGGATCCGACTGATCGAGGAAGTAAATGCGCCAGTGTGGATGTCTAGGCCAAGTTAGATGTAGCCAGGGCGGGTCAAGTAGGTAAACGTCGTTGGTAGACGCGTCATACCTCCCCAGAAAAGTTACGGTCTTTCCGGCTATGAGATTCGCACGATTTGAATACGGCGCAACGCCCGCCGTCCCAGAATGGACTCCATCAGGGCGCATTACTTCGATGTTTAATTTTTTGTCCGCTGATACCAATAGCGGGGCAAACAACAGAGTAACAAAGGTCGCAAAAAGTGAAATCTTCATGTTGACTATTATAGTAACGAATTTCACTTTGTTTGTTGTGTCCTAGAAATTTCCGTACCTACTACCCGATTGCTTTAATGGTCATGTCCAGCATGACCTTCCTCTGCATCATGTTCTTGGGAGTCGTGTTGCTGATGCTCGTCAGGTGCGGGATGATCGTGCGAATGCATCGACTCGATGCCAACTGCCAATAGCAATCCTAGAATCAGAGCAGCTGTCAATTTCCCACGATCATGCGAGTGAAAAGCAACCTCTGGCAACAAGTCGCTCAAGGCAATACACAAAAAGAAACCAGCTGAAAATGCTAAGGCAATACCAACGAGCATCGCTTGTTCACCCGCAAATTGTTCTGCACCGAACCAAAACAATACGGCACCCAATGGGCATATTAGCGAGAACACAATATTGATTATCGTCCGCATCCGGGACGACCACGAAGCAGCGTGCATCAGAGAAGTGATGGCGAGTGCATCGAGAGGTTTATGCAAGAACACAACTAAGAAAGTACCGAGCCCTAAAAATATCGCTCCTGTTGCACCGTGTCCAATCTCCGCAGTGACACTCGCAGAAATTGCCACTCCGTCAAGCAGTGAGTGAATTGCAAGCCCAACGAACAACCCGATCCAGCTGAATTGATGAGCATCACTTTTTGATTCATCATCTCCAACAGGTTCATGATGGTGATCATGTTCACAATCATGCCCGTCATTGGCAGCATGCGAGTGCACGTGAAAGACTCGTAATAAGAAAAACATCACGAGCAATCCGCCCAACATTGCCCCACCAGCTAATGATGCAGATTGTAGGTGTTCCAAAGAAGCGGGCAGCATATGTAACAAGGCAACGCCGAGCATCACACCGGAAACCAAACTCATCATCAATTGCCGCTTGAGATGATTCAGTTTCACCAGCGATGGCAACCAACCACCGGCCAACGATGCCACAATGGTGAATAAGCAATAAACAATAATAGTTACAAACGGTGTCATAATCCTAAATTGTAGAGCCAAAGATTAGATTTTAGTAGGGGCACCGATAAGCTCTGTCACCCCGATCCTCTCACCTTTTTTCCGTTGAGCATGGTTCCAATAGGCGAATACCTGATCAAATACTCATACATCACCAGCAAGGTAACCGTACAAACCGTACAAACCAATACAAACTTGAGCGCCCCGTCCAGATCCCAGTCACTAATGGCCCATTGCAGCCAGATCATCAAAGGCAGGTGCGCCAGATAGAGCCAATAGGACGAGTCGGAAATATAACGCATCCACTTGTTCTCCGCTGACATCAGTTTGCGAAACAAACCAATGAGCCCAAACGTCATCAACCAGACATACAGTACCTGAATGACAACCGAGATCGTTTGCTGCAGGAGCTTGGGCATGCCTGCAAAAATCTCCGCATCCCCGGTTTCAAGTCCCGCTCCAATCAAGAACAACAGCAATGCCACAGGCAAGGTGACAAACCAACGACTTCCCAATTCTCCCTGGGTGTCCTTGCAGTCAAAATAAAGCGCTCCAAATCCAAAAAAGATTGCGTAGTAAAACAGTAAATGCGGGAAAGGAATCAAACCGGCCGATGTATCCGGACCAAAACCGGCGCCCATAAACGCTTGCGGAATGATCGTAACGGGAACTAACCACAGATACCTTAACGGTGACACGATCAGCAAATTCGGTAAGGACTCCAGCCCGACAAGTTTTGCGAACATGGCATAGACAGCAAACCCAACGACTAACCAACACAGAAACCACAGAAACCACAGGTGGTGGAAAACAGGTGTGAGCAGCAAATGAAAATCTACATTCCCAAGTTCTACATTCCAAAATTCCCCAATTACGATCCACCAATAGACGTCGCTAAGGCTCGGTATTTTTTCTCGATCCTGGCCGCCGCCCGCCTCCACCTTTAAAACTGCCGCCATCTCGGGAAGTGAATTACGGACGTCATGCTGTCGCACATCAATCGGCATCAGCGCTGCAATATAATCAACCGCTCCACCTAATTCTTGGGTAAATGGTGCTGTCACATAATCCGTTGCTTTTTCACCCTTGTTATTCCTGATCGTCACATCTACTTGATAATCCAACAGCACCCGAACAACATCGACTCGTCCAAAGAACACGGCCCCGTGTAACGCTGTACCGCCATCCTCATTTTGAGCGTTCACATCGGCTCCCGCCTCAAGCAGCACTGTCGCTACCTGCGGCTGCCCCCAAATCGCTGCGATAGTCAAAGCCGTTGCTGTATCCTGCCGTTTGTCGGGGTCTGATCCCTGCTCTAACAGTTGACGAACCAGCTCATCATTACCGCGTTTGATCGCGTCAAATAAATCGCCTTCGGCCCAAACCTCACAACCACTGGGCTTGTCGGGTTCGGCAGGAACAGGCGATGCAGAGGTACCGGCTTTGGCCTGCTGCATGGCGGTTTCCAGAATTTCAACAATCTGATGGTGTTGGGAAAATCGCGCTGTATCCAAAGCGGTTTCGTTATCCAGATTACGATAAAACAAGTCCGCTCCCTCTGCAATCAAGAACTCAACTGCTTCCGTTTGCCCAACAGATGCAGCCACAATCAGAGCCGTCGATTCTCGCTCTTGGTCACGAGCATTGATATCCTCGCCACTTTTGAGAATACGCTTCAGTGCGGTAACATCTCCAAACACCGCCGCCCACCAAATATTCGCATCGTCACTCACCTCCTTCTTGAGAACTGCTGGCTGACGAACCACCATTTCTGAAACCCAGTTCATCACCGGGATAACCGTTACTAAGCCGACCAAACATGGAATTAGAATCCTGTTAAACCGATGCTTGATTAGACTTTTCAACCCACGTTTTCGCCAAAGCATGGCAGTAAAGAAACCACTGACCAAAAAGAATAAAGGCATCCGAAAACCATGAATCATCGCAAAAACCGCGCCCAGCCACGGTGCCTGATTCGTATCCTGCACAGCCCACGGGAATCCGGTATAGGCTAACAATCCATGCAATGCGATTCCTAACAACATCGCAATCGCTCGCAAAGCATCTAAATCATGTCGGCGCGGGAATGATCCGGATGAACTACTCATAAATACGTGGCATCCTAGATTCAGTCATTAACAATAAAGCCAGACGATAAATATTCGCTCAACGGCGACTGTTATTCCAGCAAATTTAGTGTTTGGTCCACTCTTCTCACATTCACACTAGCACAGGTCCTAATTGTTGTAACCAGTCGATGCTGTTAAATTGGAATGCTTAACCCATACATTATCCTCTTACCATCTAAGATTTCACACATGACCGCGGACAGCCCCAAAATAATCTACACGAAGACAGATGAAGCCCCAGCGCTGGCAACACAATCATTGCTGCCCATTGTCCGCGGCTTCACACAATCCTCAGGCATCACCATTGAGCTCAAGGACATCTCGCTTGTCGGCAGAATTCTCGCAGCATTCAGTAATCAACTCCCCCCAGAACAACAACAAGTTGACGCACTCGCCGAACTCGGGGCACTCGCCAAAACACCTTCTGCCAACATCATTAAGCTACCCAACATCAGTGCCTCAGTTCCACAACTCAAGACGGCCATCGCTGAATTACAATCTCACGGCTATGCGATACCAGATTTTCCCGCAGAACCGGAAACCGCTGTCGAAAAAGAAACTCGAGATCGTTATGCCAAAGTTCTCGGCAGCGCTGTTAATCCAGTTCTGCGTGAAGGCAATTCAGATCGTCGCGTGGCAGCTCCTGTCAAAGAATACGCCAGAAACAACCCGCACAGCATGGGCGTGTGGAGTAGTGATTCAAAAACACATGTTGCCCACATGTCGGCTAATGATTTCTTTGGTAGCGAACAATCTCATGTAATGGCAACCGCCACCGCCGTCCGCATCGTGCTCGTTGCCGACGATGGTAGCTCAACATCGCTCAAGGAAAACCTGCAGCTCTTAGCAGGTGAAGTCATCGATGCCTCGGTCATTAGCTGCACCACGCTTAAGTCATTTTTTGCTGAGGCCATGGACGATGCTCGCAGCCAAGACATTTTGCTTTCACTGCACATGAAAGCGACCATGATGAAAGTTTCCGATCCCATCATCTTTGGACATGCCGTCGATGTCTATTACGCAGACGTATTCACCAAACACGCCGCAATACTTGAACCTCTGCATATCGACACCCGCAACGGCATAGGCGATCTGTATAGCAAAATCAGTGAACTTACCGAGGAACAACAAGCTGAAGTCCAAGCTGACATCAAGGCGCTTTCGGCAACTCGACCACGACTCGCCATGGTCGATTCAGACCGTGGCATCACCAACCTCCACGTTCCCAGTGACGTAATTATCGATGCCTCAATGCCAGCAGCGATTCGCTCCTCGGGTCAAATGTGGGGCCCCGATGGCCAACTGGCGGACACGAAAGCAATGATTCCCGACCGTTGCTATGCGCGGATCTACCAAACAGTCATCGACTTCTGCAAACAAAATGGTGCCTTTGATGTCACCACGATGGGCAACGTTGCCAATGTTGGTTTGATGGCACAAAAAGCAGAAGAGTATGGGTCACATGATAAGACTTTTGAAATTCCTCATGCCGGAACCGTACAAGTGATTGATACTGACGGCACAACATTACTTGAACACACCGTCAGTGCAGGTGACATTTGGCGAATGTGTCAAACCAAGGATGAGCCAATCAAAGATTGGGTTCGCCTCGCGGTCAGTCGTGCTCGCGCCACCGGATCAACTACGATTTTCTGGCTCGACAACGATCGCGCTCACGACAACAACCTCATCGCCAAAGTCAACGAATATCTAACACTGCATGACACCACTGGACTTGATATTCAAATTCTATCGACCACCGCAGCAATGCAATTAACTTGCGAGCGGTGCCGAGATGGTCTCGACACAGTATCCGTTACTGGCAACGTGCTACGGGACTACCTAACCGACCTCTTTCCAATCATCGAATTAGGGACCAGTGCAAAAATGCTGTCGATCGTACCTCTGTTAGCAGGCGGCGGGCTCTATGAAACAGGTGCCGGTGGTTCTGCTCCCAAGCATGTGCAACAATTTATAGCTGAAAATCACCTGCGTTGGGATTCACTCGGTGAATTTCTCGCAATCGGTGTTTCCCTTGAAGAACTCGCCGAAAAAACCGGCAACAAAAAACTTGAGCTTGTCGCGGCCGCATTAAATCAGGCGAGTAGTCAATATCTCACGGAAAACCGTTCACCATCGCGAAAAGTCAATGAACTGGACAATCGTGGTAGCCATTTCTATCTAGCACTTTATTGGGCTCAAGCGTTGGCAACTCAAACAGACTGCTCAGAACTGCAAGCAGAGTTTTCGGTATTAGCGACGACACTTAGCGACAATGAACAAGCGATTGTCGATCAACTCAATGCCGTGCAAGGCGCAGCTGTCGACCTCGGCGGTTATTATCACCCCTGCGAACAAGCGGTCGTTACGGCCATGCGACCGAGCACCATTTTCAACGATGCCATCGATGGATTTTCCGGCGACAATAGCGAACACTAGGATTCCCCAGACCCGCTTGCATTTCCAAACCTAGCGAACCGTAACCATGCTCAAAATCAACTCACTCGGATCCACCAAATTGCCCGTCACTTGTCTGGGCTATGGCAGCATGGGATTGCGCGGCCCAGCCACGTGGGGAGTGCGAACCGTCGCTGAAGAAGACGCCGATAAATTCCTCAACCAAGTACTCGATGCGGGTATAAACTTCATCGATACTTCGCCCGATTATGGTGCCAGTGAAGAACGCATCGGCAAGTATATCGGCTCACGCCGCAGCGAGTTCTTTCTCGCCACAAAGTGCGGTTGCGACTATCAACAACATACCGACCACATCGAAATCATTCACACTTGGTCTGCAGACGTACTCAAACGTAACATCGAGACAAGCCTCACAAGGCTACAAACAGACTGCATCGATTTATTGCAATTCCACGGTGGCGACGCTGAGTCGATTCAACAAGCAGGCCTCGTTGAGACGCTCATCGAGTTTCGCGACCAAGGTATCATTCGGTTTTTAGGATCATCGAGTGCTATCCCGAATCTGCCAGGCATGATTGATATGGGAGTGTTTGACACATTTCAAATTCCCTATTCATGTTTAGCACCGCAGCACCACGACTTAATATCGCAAGCAGCAGCAACGGGTGCTGGTATTATCATCCGCGGCGGTATCGCACATGGTGGACCCGACGCCGTGATCGACCGGCCGGCACTAAACGATGTCTGGCAGCAAGCAAACCTCGATGGATTATTGCCGATCGGCATGACGCCCGCCGAACTCATTCTGAGATTTACATTATCCCACCCCAATGTCGACACCGTGATCGCAGGGACTTGCGACACTAAACACCTGCAGGAAAACATTGCTAGCGCCTCTGCCGGTCCACTACCAGACGACCTTTACAGCGAAATTAAACAACGCCTGATGTAATCCATCGCGTCATTTATAACGGTTCGACACGAATCTCCGTCGCGCGTTTCCCCAGGTTTCCATAACGATGGTAATCGTCCGATACACTCTGCTCGCGGACATTCCAAAGTAATTCAATTCGTCCATTCACCAAAACAGGTGCATCCATCACAACAACATTATGCGCCTCCAAAGCGGTGCGAGTACCATCCTTCACAGCAGACGGCCGAGCGTAACGAACTCGTGAAACTTCACCTCGGGCAACTCGTTCAAGCAATTCACTATCCGTTTCCACGATTTGAGTAGCGGGTTTTTTCCAATTCTGAGTAAAACCAATCAACACTTGCAGCAGTTCTTCATGCACTGCGGTAGCATGGCTCAACATGACTCGTGCTCCGACAGCATGTGCCGCCGCCATTCGCAGCACAATTTCATAAGCTTCATCCTGCTGTGTTACACGAATAACTAAATCTTCGACAGGTAAATATCGACGTATATTATCTTGCCCGATCAGATGGAAATGATCATGAACACGATTGTACTCACGGTACGCATATTCGTCATAGCTAGTCAAAGCCTGAATGATGATCTGCTTGGCGGTCGCCTTAATATCCGACCGTCTAGCTTCGAGCAAAGTCGTGCCAAACTCTGCCAACTCCTGATTGTGCATGTTCTTCAAATCTGCGGCGACATCGATGAGCGAAGTCCGGAACTTCATCAGTTGAGTCACATAGTTTGGTCCGCCCGCTTTAATTCCGGCTCCAATAGACGAAGCCCCAAAACCACCAAACGGTTGCCGCAACACAATCGCTCCTGTTGTCGGCCGATTCACATACAAGTTCCCTGCAAAAATATTTGCTTTCCAATACTCCTGCTCTCGATCATCTAACGTTTCAATCCCCGCCGTCAAACCGTACCCCGTTTCATTGGCTAACGTAACAGCGTGCTCGAGTGACTCAGCTAACATCACTCCCAGTACTGGCCCGAAGAATTCTGTTTGGTGGGTGAAACTGTTTGCTGTGACACCCATTTTTATTCCTGGTGAAACCAAACACCGGTTGTTTTTATCGATGCGAGGTTCCAGCAACCATGACTCGTCCGATTCCAGATTCACAATTGCTTTATGCAAATCTCCTGACGGCGGGTTAATCAAAGGACCGATGCGTGTTTCCAACCGCCAAGCACTACCCACGGTTAAACTTGAGGCGGCGTCGCGTAATAATTCCAAAAACGCTTCATCTTGATACACTCCCTTTTCCAAGATCAACAACGAAGTCGCAGAACACTTCTGTCCAGAGTGCCCAAACGCAGAATGTAATACATGCTTGACTGCCTGTTCCCGGTCCGACATTGTAGTAACGATCGTGGTGTTCTTGCCACCAGTTTCTGCTAACAAACAAGCCCGCGGGGTCTGTTGCTGAATCAATCTGGCGGCTGCTGTACTTCCCGTGAAGATAATTGAATCGACTTTATCCGACGCAGTTAATTGCACTCCGCCCGCAGCACCTCGGCATGGTACAAATTGCAAGACTTTCTTAGGCACACCTGCTTCCCAAAAACACTCACATAATCTCCTAGCCGTTAGCACCGTCTCGGATGATGGTTTCAAGATAACGGTATTTCCAGCGGCCAATGCGGCGGCCACTCCGCCACAGGGAATTGCTATCGGAAAATTCCAAGGTGAAATAACTAACGCCATACCTCGAGGACGAGCTGATAAGTCCTGCATCTCTTCAATGTGCACGACCGACTTGCGATAAAACTCAACAAAATCCACCGCTTCAGAGACTTCGGCGTCAGCTTCGGGGATTAGTTTACCTCCTTCAGCGAGTGCGATTTCAATCAAGTCACGGCGGCTACGACGGATTTCATTAGCGACGTCATGTAGTATTGCCGAACGTTCTTTAGCCGTAGTTTTTCGCCACGATGTCTCATCATCCGCCGCACATTTTAGTGCTACATCAATTGCAGACTCTTCGGCTGCAGTCCAAGTTCCGACGTACTGATTCGGTTGCGAAGGATCTGTAGAATTAAACAGATGCGTAGCTTGGGTATCCTCCTCACCTGCAATTATTGGAGTCACAACCCGTGGTTCTGCCTGGAGTCCACTGGCAATTATTTCTTGTGCCCAGCGAGCGTTGTCCGGCAGCGAAAAATCCGTATCCGGTTCATTGACTAGTTGATCCCACCGCCAATTATCTAACGTGCTTTGAAACGCTTCCGTAGTTCGATTTTGCGTGCGGCGACTACTATCAGGTAAATGCTCCATCAATTCGAATGATTCGATAAACTTCTGCCGCAACATCACCCAATTAGCCGAACCTGGTTTGAGGTGAAAAGCATACCGCAAGAAATTACTAGGACCGGTGTTTTCGTCGAGTCGTCTAACGAGATACCCAATCGCATTAATGAACTTCTCTTTTTTACAGGCTGGCGCATATAGCAAAATATTATCAACATGCTCGGACATTGCACGCCGCAGGTGATTGGCCATGCCTTCGAGCATTTCAAACTGCACGCAATCCAGAACATCTCGCTCGGTCGCCAACACCATCGCATACGCTATATCAAGCAAGTTGTGGGATGCGACGCCGACGTGTACCGCGCGAGCGTGCTCGGGCTGTAATGCATATTCGAGCATTCGTTTATAGTTCGCATCAGTCTGTAATTTTGTCTTAAACGGACTTTGCGGCCAACCACGTAACGATGCGGCAACGCGTTCCATTTCAAGATTCGCACCTTTAACCAGACGAACCGTTGTTGCTGCGCCTCCATTTGCAACACGTTGCAGCGCCCATTGCACCAGTTGCTTTTGCACACCAAACGAATCGGGGATGTACGTCTGTAACGCAATACCAGACCGGACTTGCTCAAGTTCAGGAGCCGACAACGCACGCACAAAGGCCTCAAAGGTAATGGACATATCACGAAACTCTTCCATATCCAGATAAACCATCTTGCTTACATTCTCTTCCGTGCCCTGATAAATTTCGTCGCGAGCAATCTCAAACAAACTCTGCATTCGTTCGGCAACCTCTGCTATCGTGGACTCACGGGCCAGATGGTTGATTTGAGAATACAGAGTCGAAATTTTTACGGACAAGACTTCCAATGCCGGATTTCGCAACGCTTCCTTGTAACTTTCAATCCGCTCGAGTGACTGTTTTTCACCAATCAGTGATTCACCCAATAAATTCACGTTCATTCGTATTCCCTGACGGCGACGATCTGTCAAATGCTTGTTCAAATGTTCCGTCTCAGCCGGCAAGACAACGTTAGAGGTTTCATGCAGCATCTTCTTTTTGACGAGTGGCATCGAAACACTCGGTAAGAAGCTGCCAAACAGTTTGAAGTTTTGCAGCATCACTTTGTCGAACGGACTGAAAAATCCAGGGATACCTTGGACATCTAAAATATGTGCCAGCTGGTCAGCTGAGCGATGAAGACTGCTCGAACGAAATACCTGATCTGTCATTTGAACAAGCGTCGCACGATCAGCTGGATTTCTTATCAGCTTGTCAAACTCTTCTTGTTGTTCTTTTTCAACAGATGTCAGTAATTCATTGGCACGCGATTGCAGAAAAGCAGCCAAGGCAGCAGCACGCTGGATACGTGTGTTCTGATCCAATGCCTTTCCAGACTCAACACCAAATTCACTCAATAATAGATCTTTGATGCCTAGCGGTTCATCATTGCCTGGTTGTTGTGCCATGAAAGTTCTTTCCTAGACGCACGCAAACAATATTAATTAAATTTTTTTGTCAAACCAATGGTACGCATGAGGGTAACAGCGAGTCGCAGTTTTACAACCTATTTTAAATCACTTTGATTAACTTTTTTTCATCATCTAAAATGTCGTCAAATTCCAATAACAGTAACCGTTAACATCGCTCAACCTAAAATGCTATAATCCAGAAAACAACCAATTAAAACAGTCCTGCATTCCTCCATAAGCAATTATATTATGTCGTCCACAAATAAACCCCAACGCCGCGAATTTCTTCAACAAACAGTCGCTGCTGCAACCATTTGGAAACTACTTCCGGATAGTCTCCAAGCGGATGAGCAATCAGGTCAACCGCTGCGTTTGGCGACCTTCCACTTCGACGTCACACCACCGCTGGGTCATTCGCTCTGCGGTGGTTGGATCAAGCCCGTCGAAGGCGTTACCGACAACCTCCAAGCCATTGGGTTTGTCTTGCTTGGCGCCGGCAAACCGATCGTCATTGTTGCCGTCGACTGGACTGGAATTCTGAATGAAGCACACGTCCAATGGCGGACGGCACTTGCCAACGCAGCTGGTACAACTCCCGACCGTGTCGCTGTGCAATGTGTGCACCAACACAACGCGCCGTTCGCTTGCCTGGGTGCTGAGAAAATTGTGATGGCCGAAGGTGATCTACCCCATATCGTTGAAGTTGATTACTTCAACGATTGTCTGAAACGAGGAGCAGCTGCCGTCCGCGACAGCCTCGGCACAGCACAAGCAGTAACTCATATTGGTCAGGGCGAAGCAAAAGTAGATCGGGTTGCATCGAACCGACGTATTTATCGCGATACCTACGGCATCATCAAAGCCATGCGGGGTAGCAGTTGCAAAGACCCTAAACTTCGTGCGATGACTGAAGGCATCATTGACCCCATGCTGAAAACAGTTGCTTTTTACAATGATGACAAAAAGATCGCCGCTTGCCATTATTATGCGACACACCCTATGAGTTATTACGGTGATGGCTTAGTTTCAAGTGACTTCGTTGGTATCGCGCGAAAACAACACCAAGCGGAAGAGCCGCACTGTCATCACATTTATTTTACGGGTGCTGGTGGAAATATCTCCGCCGGTAAATACAACGATGGCTCACACCCCGTACGTAAAGTGCTCGCAAAACGAATCTACGATGGGATCGCAGCGGCCGGTAAAAACATAAAGAAAAAACCTCTTACCGACGTCGCCTGGCGGACGGTAGAAATGCTGCCGACCGCACGTGACCTACTCATCGCCGATGAACTACAAGCTCGCATCTCCAACAAATCCAATTCTACGGTCAATCGAAATCGACCTTCGTATATGCTCAGTTGGTTACAGCGACTCGAACAAAAAACTCCGATCTTACTCAGTGCATTGAGCCTCGGAGATATTTCATTGTTACATCTACCAGCTGAGTCATTCATCGAATATCAACTACGGGCCCAAACACTGGCGCCCAATCGTTTCGTAGCAACCGCAGCTTATGGCGACGGCGGCCCTTGGTATATTCCGATCGCACAAGAATACGCTAACGGTGGCTATGAAGTAAGTGTTGCTTTTAGTGATTCATCCATCGATGCCACGATGACCGCCGGAATCGCCAAGCTTTTAGGCTAAGCCAACTCAACTTTTTTCGGGTTCCCATTGTCCTTTCGATTCTCACCAAAGCCAAAAATGTCCCGACCAATTATTAGCCAACCAGCCACGATCATGCTAGCCCTGCTAGTTTCTTTCAACGTTGGTTTCATTCTGATAACGAGCAACCAGGCACAACCGCCGGAAGAGCGAGTCGTCACGGCTGCGGATATGCCGCGGATCAAACATACCGCTGCCGAGAAAGCTCTAGCAACATTTCAACAAGCTCGCGGGTTTACCTTAGAAATAGTTGCCGCTGAACCACTCGTGTCCGACCCCGTCGATGCTTGTTTTGATGAGCACGGTCGCATGTATGTTGCCGAAATGCATGGGTATCCTTTTTCCCAAGAACCGACAAAACTCAATCCTGCCGGTGGTGGATTCAAGAACGCTGGTATCATTCGTCTGCTCGAAGATACCAATGCTGACGGCACCATGGATCGCAGTACCGTATTTGTCGACAATATCAGTTGGCCAACATCCGTCAGGCCGTATAACGGTGGCGTATTCGTCATTGCACCAAGCTTCCTGTACTACTTTAAAGACACTGATGGCGATAACAAAGCAGATGTGCGCGAGGAAATTCTTTCTGGTTTTGGTCGAGGTAATGTACAGTCGGTAAGTAACGGACTTGAATGGGGATTGGATAACAAAATCTATTTCGCCGCTGGGCGCAATCCCAAAACCTTGCTGTATCGTGGCAAGCCACTATTTCCCGTAGGTGCCGTCGACCTGCGATTTGATCCGCGTACCGAGAAGTTTGAACAGGTCACCGGTGGACTACAATTCGGGCACTCACACGATGCGTGGGGAATTCGTTTTGTTTGTAGTAACAGTAACCACATGCAACAAGTCGTCTATCCGCAACAATACTTGTCGCGCAATCCGTATTTCGCCGCTCAAGGTCTTGTGCGAAACGTCGCGAAAGATGGTGCGAGTGCACCAGTGTTTCGTATCAGCCCACCAGAACCTTGGAGAATCGTTCGTCAGAAATGGCGGGCACTCGACAAAGGCTACCGTTTGGTCATCAATAAACAAGGTGGTTATGAATTCATCCCCTTAGACCCCAATGGGAAAAAAGGCGTTGTGCCAACTGAATATCCAATTGGGTACTTCACCTCAGCTACGGGCATCACCATCTACACGGGTGATGCATATCCGCAGGAATACCGCGGCAATGCATTTGTCGGAGATGTCGGCGGCAACTTAGTTCATCGCAAAACGGTAAACACCGACAATGTCGTGTACGCCAGCGTTCGAGCAGATCAAAAGACAGAATTCCTTCGTTCCACAGATAACTGGTTTAGACCTGTTAATTTTATAAATGCTCCCGACGGTTCACTTTATGTTCTTGATATGTATCGCGAGACTATTGAGCACCCGTATTCGATTCCCGCGGAAATCAAAAAATTCCTTGACCTGAGAGGAGGGCATGATCGCGGACGCATCTATCGCATGGTGAGCCCAAACATGCAGCGGCGACCTCCCGTTAATTTAGGGGCCATGTCTGCCGGTGAGTTGGTTAAACAACTCGGTTCACACAACGGTTGGACTCGTGAAACAGCTCAACGATTATTATGGGAACGACAAGACAAATCGGTTGTGGCTGCTCTGCAAGATTTCTTAATGTCATGCGAAAATCCATTGGGACGGATGCATACACTTTACGCGCTCGACGGATTACAAGCCTTGTCCGCAGCCAACATCATGACTGGCCTCAGTGACAAACATCCGCGTGTACGCGCCCATGCTGTCAAATTATCCGAACCGTTTCTCAAACAACATCCCGCATTGGTCACGCGGCTAGTCGAGTTGGCCATTGATGACAGCCCCCATGTGCGATTTCAAGTTGCATTTTCATTGGGCGAAGTTGCATCCGCAGCCGCTGTTGCTGGACTAACGCAAATCGCCATGGATCCGCGCACTACTGCGGAAATCCGTACGGCCATGCTTTCTTCATGTGGCAATACAGCGGATCAAGTGATTGCCCAGTTGATCATAGCCAAAGACTACCTTGATTTGCCAGTTTCCATAGAGATGCTCACTCAATTCGCCATCATCATTGGCTCCAACCCAGATATCAAACCAACCAACAATCTACTGGCTCAACTAACACTTCAGGGCATAACCCCAAACGTACAACAGACACTATTAGCTGGTCTCGGAACTGGTCTCAGACGCCGTGGTTCGTCCTTAAATGCTATCCTAGCCGCCGATACAACTCCTGCTGAACTGCGACAACAAGTTGACCAATTGTTCGCGCGTGCCGCAACCATTGCAAAAACAACCAGCTCGGAACTACAACGTCGAATTGCTGCAGTAAAGCTACTCGCCTACGCAGACAGTCAGACAGCCATGGAAAGCCTTCCTGAGTTATTGCATCCGCAATCACCAAGAGAATTGCAAATGGCAGCGGTTACTGCGCTCGGCAGCCACGACCCACAAATCACGACAAAACCACTGCTCGCTTCGTGGAGAACCTATAGTCCCGAGGTCCGCCGCGGTGTGGTCGATGTCATGATGAAAAATAGCGTGGCAATACGAGGATTATTGGCCGCGGTAAAGGCCGACACAATTAGGCGGAGCGATATTGAGCGTGACAAAAAACAATTGTTAATGAAACATCCTAACGCAACTGTCAAAGCGGCAAGCATCGAGTTGTTCGGTAAAGAAGTCAGTACCGATCGTGGTAAAATTGTCGCTCAAATGCAAAGCGTGTTACAACTCGATTCCGATCCGGCTAGAGGACTGGAGGTCTTCCGTAAGAAGTGTGCTGTCTGTCATCAAGTAGGTAAAATTGGCACTCAAGTCGCCCCAGATTTATCCTCCGTGAAAAACAAATCCACAGCTGACTTGCTCATCACTATTCTGGATCCCAATCGAGAAGCTCAGCCTAACTTTAATGTCTATACGGTCGTGACATTACAGGGCCAAATAATTACCGGCATCATTGCAACAGAAACCTCTAATAGCATCACACTGCGTCGTGCTGAGGGAAAACAAGACGTCATCTTACGATCTAACATCGACGAGCTGATCTCGACGGGGACTTCGTTGATGCCCGAAGGTTTTGAAAAAGAACTGACGCCGCAAAATATTGCCGATGTCATTGCTTTTGTAAAATCAATTGGCGATTCCAAATAAGGAAATTCCCCTTGTATCTGAACAACACTCAATTCCCTAGTCGCTTGTTGGTATTTATTCACACGACACTACTGATATTTGTTATCGGATTATGTACATCCTCCCCAGCAAACGGAAAACCACAGGCTAAGCCAGATGCTCGCCGGCCAAATATATTGCTGATCGTGTCCGATGACCAAGGGTACAATGATCTGGGATTACTGGGTAACGGCATCCTAACTCCCCATTTGGATAAACTTGCAAAACAAGGTACGCGACTCACAAACTTTTATGTCGCCTGGCCAGCTTGTACACCATCTCGCGCAAGTCTATTGACTGGACGCTACCCCCAACGGAATGGTATCTATGACATGATTCGTAACGAGGCCCCGGATTACGGTCATCGATATACGGCCGAGGAATATGCGGTCAGTTTCGAACGCATCGGTGGAATGGATTTAAGAGAAAAAATTCTGCCCCACTATTTACACTCTGCTGGATATCGCAGCGGCATCTATGGCAAGTGGGATCTCGGAACATTAAAACGATACTTGCCAACATCTAAGGGATTCGATGATTTCTACGGATTCGTCAATACGGGCATCGACTATTACACTCACGAGCGTTATGGCGTACCAAGTATGGTACGCAATCTGCAGCCGACAACTGAAGATGCTGGGACGTACTGTACTTATTTGTTTGAACGCGAGGCACTGCGATTCTTGCGAGAACAACCCAAGAACCAACCTTTCTTTTTGTATGTGCCGTTTAACGCTCCACATGGCTCCTCTTCGCTGGACCCAGCTATCCGCACGACAATCCAAGCTCCAAAAAAGTTCCAAGACATGTATCCACCAGTCGACGTGGAAACCCGTGAAGTAGAAAAGTATCGATATGCTTCACCAGCCACCGTTCGCACAGCCGCCGCGCGAGTACGTGATTATCGGGCAGCCGTGACATGTATGGACGCCGCCATCGGAAAAATGATTGCTGTGTTACAGGATAGACAGCAGCTCGAAAACACGATCATCATTTTTCTTTCCGATAACGGTGGAGGAGGAGGATCTGATAACGCTCCGTTGAAAGGTCGTAAATCCCAAACCTGGGAAGGTGGGATTCGCGTGCCCTGTATCGTGCATTGGCCCGCTGGGAGCGTACCCGCCAATTCGATCAACCATGAGTTTCTAACGAGTCTCGAAGTGCTACCGAGCCTCACCGCCGCATGTAATGCCAAAGTACCGGCGAAAATCAAACTTGATGGATTTGATTGGTGGGATGTAATCCGAGGAAGCAAACCGTCTCCACGGCAAGAAATGTTCTGGAAACGTAAAGATTTAATTGGCGTTCGCGTGGGAAACTGGAAGTGGGTTGATATGGGTGGCAAATCAGGTGGTTTGTTCGACTTATCAAAGGACATTGGGGAAAAACATGATCTATCTCAATCCCATCCTGAGATCCTACAAATGTTAAAACAACGTTATCAACAGTGGCTCACTGAAATGGAACAAGCCGAACCGCGCGGCCCATTCCGAGATTTTTAATTGATTAGATGCCCGCTCTAACTAACCTCTCACAATCGAATTTCTATGCGTATGACACGACTGGCAAATACCATATTACTTGATCATCCATTGATATTATTGATCGTCTGCGCTTGCTGCCTTAGTTCGCAAACAGTTATTGCCCAAGACAAGCCACCCTCGATTGATGAACTCGCCTCAAAGCTTCCGCGGATCCCGGCATCGACGCCCGAGCAATCTGTGGACAAGATGCAAATCCATCCGGCGTTTGAGGTGCAAATTGTCGCGACCGAACCACTAATCCGTGACCCAGCGGCTATCGATATTGATGAAAATGGCCGCATGTATGTCTGTGAATTACCGGAGTACAATGCCTACGCCGCCGCCGACAATCCCCAGGAAAAAGGTGCTATTAAACGTCTAGTCGATACCAATGGCGACGGTCGTTATGACACAGCAACTTTGTTTGTCGAAGATATCGCTTACCCAACGGCCATCATCTGTTGGGACGATGGTGTCTTTATCGGATCAGCTCCAGATCTTTTTTATTGCAAAGATACCACCGGTGACGGTCGTGCCGATATCCGCAAGAAAATCCTTACAGGATTTGGCAGCGATTTAGCAGGCGAAGCGCATTTAAACTCGTTTCGGTGGGGCGTAGACAATCGTATCCACATTTCGACAAATCTGTCCGGCGGCAATGTTCGTTTAGCAAACGCGGCAGAATCCACAGCCGTTTCCACACGCGGACGAGGGATCATCCTCGACCCTCGGGATCTCTCTGGGTTTGAACTAACCAGCGGTGCCGGACAACATGGTATGAGCATGGATAATTGGGGGCGGAAGTTCGTCTGTTCCAATAGCGTTCCCGCCCAGATGCTGATGCTGGACGACCGCTATCTAGCGCGGAATCCATACCTAGTGTCTCCCAACCTAGCGGTCGACATTGCTCCCGAGGGAAAGCACACTGAGCTGTTTCGTATTAGTGCGGCCGAACCGTGGCGAGAACTACGAACCATGCTGCGGCGCACGAAACAATTTCGCGGTTCCGATGAGGGAGGTAAACCGTTTGGATTTTTCACGGGAGCAACTGGGATCACGATCTATCGCGGAGATGCGTGGCCCCAGGAATTTCACGGTAACTTGATCGTGGGCGACGTAGCGAACAACCTCATTTATCGGGCTATCTTGAAACCCAAGGGACTCGAACTAGTTGCCGACAGAGCAGATGCTGGCAAAGAATTCATTGCTTCGCGTGATCTGTGGTTCCGCCCTGTGCAATTCACCAACGCCCCCGACGGCACGTTATACGCTATCGATATTTCCCGTGAGCTGATCGAAGATGCAGCATTTTTGCCGCCTGAGTTTATGAAATACCTGGATCCACTTAGTGGCAGCAAACAAGGTCGAATCTATCGAATCGCCCCACGAGGTTTTTCAACTCCTCCAACTCCGAATCTCGCTGAATTGACAACGCTACAATTAGTATCGCTGTTGGAGCACACCAACGGCTGGCATCGCGATACAGCTTCTCGTTTGATCTATCAACGCCAAGACAGCTCCGCTATTTCAGCGCTGCGTCAGCTTGTACAACAAGCCCAGACTGCAGCGGGACGATTTACGGCGCTGTATGCACTCCAAGGCCTCGGTGCCTTGGACGAATCGAGCGTGCTCACAGCATTGATTGATTCCGACGCAATCGTTCGTGTACATGCATTGCGAGTGGCTGAACCCTTGGTGGCACAATCGGTTGCCATCACAAATCGTTTCAGCAACATGACAACCGACCGTGACATTCAAGTACGATATCAACTCGCATTCTCACTCGGAGCTGCTCAAGGACAGATTCGAAACCAAGCGCTAACACGACTGACCCTGAGTGACCATCAAGACAAATGGATGCCGGTGGCTATTAATAGCTCATTGTTTCAGGGAGCTGGTTTTGTATTTCGAGAGTTGTCCACACAGGATGCATTTCTAAAAACAACAACTGGTCAACAGTTCATGCTAACCTTGGCGACACAAATCGGTACTCGACAACGAACTGATGAGCTCGCAGCGGTTCTGCAATCGTTAAACAACATACAAGAACGTGACACCACGTTGGCTCCCAAAATAATGGAAGCCCTAGTCAAAAATATCGCGGGTGAGCGGCGCGCTATATTACTTGCAACAACCGGCGAAAATGCCGCAATGGTGCTACAACAACTGATTGTAGAATCGTTAACAATTGCGCAATCTCCCAAAGAATCTACGGAAAAACGAGCCGCGGCTATTCGCAGTTTACAGCTAGCCAAGTTCGCGAACACTAAAAGCATTTTGGTTGATTTACTGGATCTCAATGAACCCTTTGAAGTGCGAGCAGCCGTTATTGAAACACTCGGTTCCTATACACATAATCAAGCTGCTGAAATACTTATTGCGAATTGGCGGTCTCTGGGTCCAAGCTTGAGGTCGCGAGCTGCTGAAACTTTGCTATCACGAGCCACCTGGGTAACGCTGATTCTCGATGCGGTGGCAACAGATCGCATTGCCCGAGGTGAAATTGATCCAGCGAGGATTCAACTGCTTAAAGCTCATCCTGACAAGAATATAGCCCAACGAGTCGCGAAGATTTTCTTGTCAGCGCCCAGCGGGGAACGCCTTGCCGTAATCAAAGATTATCAAGCTGCTTTATCGGCCACAGGTAATGTGAGCCAAGGAAAGGAAATCTTTAAGAAGGTTTGTTCTGCTTGTCATCGCCTTGAAAATGTCGGGACTCGTGTCGGAGCAGATCTCAACGGGATTCGTAATCGCGGGCTACCAGCCGTGATGCTAAACATTCTCGACCCCAACCGCGAAGTTAAACCCAAGTTTTTGACATATGTGTTGATTGACGTGAAAGGGCGTTCGACCACAGGGATGATTACAGCTGAAAATGCAAATAGCATCACGCTACAAAAACCAGATGGCACTAATACGACGATCTTGCGGACCGAAATTGAGGTTTTGCAAAGCACGGGTTTGTCGTTTATGCCAGAAGGTCTTGAAAAGCAGATTAGTAAACAACAAATGGCAGATCTGTTGTCCTATCTAAATGCCCTTCAATAATGCTTGGGTTTTGTTCCATTATGCAACCAACGATTGATTGATATAATGATATTTTAATTCAACACAACCGATAAACGGACACGATGAAAATCACCGAAATCATTTGCGAAATTCTACGTATAGAGAGCGTTGAAAAAAAAACGGCTAGCAGTCAAGATTCTATCATTATCCGTGTGCGTACAGACACGGGACTCGAAGGTATTGGCGAAGCGGATTCATCACCCGAGGTTGTACAAGCAATTATTGACGCTCCGTTTAGCCACAATATTGCCTGTGGACTGCGACAAATTTTGATCGGCGAAAATCCTTTGGAGATTGGTCGCCTGTGGGATCGGATGTATCGTGAGACGATGTATTTTGGTCGCAGCAGTGTCACCATTTCTGCGATGGCGGCGATCAATATTGCACTATGGGACCTTACAGGAAAACATTTTGGCGAACCAATTCATCGCTTACTCGGAGGCGCCCATCACCAGCAGTTCAAAGCTTATGCATCGATTCTATTTGGGAAAGATGGAGCAGAAACGAAAGCCATTGGTGAACAGTGGCGGGATGCTGGTTATAACGCTGTTAAATTTGGTTGGGAGCCGATGGGACAAGACGAAGCGTTGGACATTGAATTAGTTGCCGGTGCGCGAGCGGGGATTGGCGATGATGCCACGTTACTCATTGACGCAGGTTGTGTGTGGGATCGGCGGACCGCGCTAACACGTGCACGCTCGTTTGAGTCGTACAACATTGGGTGGCTCGAAGAACCGTTGGACCCCAATGATGTCGACGGTTATCGTTGGCTGCGCGATCGTTCACCAGTCCCGATTGCCGCAGGCGAAGAAGAATGCGGGCGGCAAGCAATGCGTCCTTTGATTGACGCTCAAGCACTTGATGTATATCAAGTTGATCTATCGCGCTGTGGCTTCACCGACGCATTATATATTCGTCAACGAGTGGAAGAGATCGGTAGTCGACTGTGCAATCATTGTTACACCAGTCCAATTACGGTTGCCGCAAGTCTACATTGGCTAGCAACTTGCAAAGACGCCTTCTTGTTTGAGGATTGTGTAGAAGATTCCCCGCTGCGTCACGATTTAACTCATGAAAAGGTACAAGCGGAGCAGGGCATCATAAAAATCCCCCAGGGACCCGGGTTAGGAATCACGCTCGACGAAGATTTCATCGATCGCCACCGAGTCAGCCAATCGGGATGATGCTGGCTCAGGCGACCGGGGTTAACTCATCTATTTCCTGTCCAAAAGGCAGAATCGGCATGGGACGCCCACTATGATCCAAGAAAGAGTGTTCGGGATTGATACCCAGATGCCGATAGACACTCGCCCACAGATCATTAGGCGTCAAAGGTCGACGAATCGGTTCCTCCCCACGCGAATTGGTTGCTCCAATTACCTGTCCCGTTTGCATACCGCCGCCGGCCACCAGAAAACTCATAGCTCCGGGCCAATGATCGCGACCAGGTTGATCCACCTTCGATTTTGTTCCAGGTCGAACGGTAATCCGCGGAGTACGTCCGAATTCACCTGTCACAACTAATAACACTCGCTTATCAAGACCGCGGGCATACAAGTCTTCAATCATGGCCGAAACAACTTTGTCGTAGATCGGGAACCGAACTTCCGCATCCTTAAATAGGTGACAGTTCACGGCATGGCTATCCCAATTGTAAACTCCCCAATCCGGCATGTTGATTCCCGAAACGTAAGGGTTTTCCATCACAATGGAAACCCAAGGTACCCCCGCCTCCACAAGTCTACGAGCTAACAACGCTCGCTGTCCCCATTCATGGCGTCCATAGCGATCGCGAGTTTTCTCTGATTCGTGTGATAAATCAAATGCATGATGGGCTTCACTCGAGGTGATCATCGCCATCGCTCGTTGATTAAATGCATCCATCGAGCCCATCAAATCGCTGGCATCAACACCCGCTCGAAATCGATCGAGTCCTGATAACAGTGCCGAGCGGTTTTGTAATCGTTCTTCGAACAAGCTGCTATGAAGAGAAAGATTTTGCACTTCAAAGTTTTCCGCATTCGGATCGCCTGAAACACTAAATGGGTGTGTTTCATTTCCAAGATATGCTGACCCAAAAGCAAATGTGTTTACGGAATTAACTCGACCATTGCCAAGTACAACATAGTTACATAGTCCACTCGCATTAACATTGTTCTCTAGCTTTTTCGCGACAATCGAAGCTACGCAAGGCGCATCGTTTATCGTTCCGGTAGGCGTCGCGGGGATCCGTCCGGTCATGAACCGTTTATGACCGCCACCATGATCCGCAAACTTATGAGACACGGAACGGATCAGATTGAATTTATCGGCGACCTTTGCTTGCAGCGGGAACAATTCGCAGATATCCATACCCGGCACGACAGTGTTGATTGGTTTATAGATTCCACGATAATCTTCGGGAGCGTCTGGTTTGAGGTCATAGGTTTCCATGTGGGGGGGACCACCGGGCAGCCAAACAAAAATGACCGCTGGTTGATCAACTTTTGCGGAGACTGCTGATTCAGCCTGGGCTGCAAACAACTGAGATAACCCGAGACCACCAACCATACTCCCACCAAGCTGTAGGATACTGCGCCGAGGTACAGGGGCTGAAAAATGTTGGTCCAAAATATTGGATGGGTTGCTCATAACGTCCCCATTATAGCACTGATTGCATGAGATTTGTCTAGAGGAATCACCACGCCCCTTGTAATTCTTATCGGAACAAACACAATTTGGGCTATAGCGAAATCCTATTTGGCAAAAGTCATACTCCGTCAGCTGCCAACCAGGTCTGAAACGCAACATTATCGACATTGCGACCACTCAGAACGATCACGATATCACCATCACCGCTGAGGTCCAAATCACCGTGAAGAATCGCCGCGGTCGTAATCGCGCCGGACGGTTCTGTTTTAAGGCCGTGATTGTCGTACAACCACTTCATCGCTCGACACGTCGATACGTCTGCAACGGCTGCTACTTGGCTTACGTGCCGCCTCAAGATCGGCCAATTATGCTCGCCTACATCATAGGACAACAAGCCATCACAAATGCTCGTCGGTTTTTCAAGTCGCACCCGTTCGTCGGCGGCTAACGACTGTTGGAAATCATTTGCACCGCTCGGCTCAACACCCACAATTTGCGCCTCCGGAAAACAATCCGCTATCGCTAACGCATGGCCCGCCAGCAAACCACCACCGCTCACCTGACAAAAGAAATGAGAAACGCTGCGCCCCTGATGCCGCAAGGCATCACCGATCTCCACTCCCCCAACTCCGTTACCGGCGATCACGTACGGATCATCATAGGGTGATGCCTGCACGCCATTTTGGTTTTCTACAATTGCGGCGGTCAACGTGGCGCGCGCCTGCGTCTCGTGATCTGTCGTTATATCATAGGTTTGAATCTCAGCGCCGAATGAGCGCGTCAAATCGAATTTAACCTGCGGAGCACTTTCAGGCATCACAATAGTCACGCGTTTGTTAAAACGTGAACCAGCAAACGCCAGACCTGAAGCAAAATTTCCCGATGAATGGGCAACGACTGGGCGCTCACCAATTTCATCGCTGTTGTTGGCCATCCAATTCAAGGCACCCATGCATTTAAAGGAACCGCTCGGCGTCCAACCATAGTCCTTGATCCAGACACGCCTCGATACAGGCAATCCCAACGCTTGCTCAAGCCGATAAGAACGTATTAATGGCGCCGCACTTAAATGCTCAGCCAAGACTATCTGCGCTCGATGTACATCATCCATGGTTGGTATGTGAATAGTCATACCATTGATTATAGTTGAGCGAGTAACCGCGAGTCACCGCCCCCGGCTGTAGGGGAGCCTCCCATTTACTGATGGAGCAGAGTTAAAAACAACAACGCCATTGCTCCGGCTCGATCATTACGACCTTGAATCGCCTCACGATCTAAATAGGCGCGAAGATTTTTTTGTTTACCTGTGCCTGTACATACATCATTAATAAACCCGTTGGGCGCTATGCGTCTAAGCGTGGCCTGCTGAGCTTGAACAATGACATGTCGATAATCATCATGCTGCAACACGCCAGTCTTAATGCCTAACAAAATTGCCGAGGCAATCATGCATGTCGAAGTAAACTCAGGATAACTCTCTGGGTGATCTACCACTTGATGCCAACTCCCAGTTGCATCTTGATGCTTAACCAACTCGTTTATTTGCTTAATAAATTTTTGCTGCACCTGCTCATACCCTTCGATTTCCGGTGATAACAGACTCAGGCAGATACTCGCCCCGAGCGCCGCAAAACCATTACCGCGACCCCAAGCAGTTGGGTCCA
>JYMV01025668.1_pt1 | contig 27778 bp, 28 predicted proteins | sample 338911 | NCBI WGS metagenome assembly JYMV01 (sample SAMN03354496, study PRJNA234377) | hydrothermal vent metagenome | biome: Deep sea; feature: Hydrothermal plumes at the Eastern Lau Spreading Center, Western Pacific Ocean; material: Seawater | place: Tonga | collected 2009 | depth 2000 m m
CTGCTAAAGCCGGTAACAAAGGCAACAAAACCCGAATCGCAGCATGTAATTTTTCAAATTCTAGATCATCATAAAATGGCAAATTTATGTGCATACTTTGCACGTTTGCCCAACCGTGACCTTTGCAATTAAAAATTCTGTTATAAAGCGTATAAACTTCAGAATAGCTATGTTTCCAAAGTTGAGTATCTGTTAACGGATTCATCATTGGGTGAGACGCCGTTGGTAATAATTGTAATTCTTTTGTTGCGAGCAACTCATTAATTTCAACTATATTTTGATAAAATTGATCACTCAGTTTTTTAAGATCTTTCGCAGGTCCGTTGGTTTTTAGTTCGACGACGTGCGCAACTAATTCGTTACTCCAAGCGATTTCTCCGTTTTCAACATCAGAAGTGATTTCGCCTTGTTTCAACAGCAACAACTCATCTACCTGCGGAGCGACTTTTAAGTCTTTTTTGTTGACGAGCATGTATTCTAACTCGATCCCGAAAACATCAAAAAGATGGTATTTTTTCATCTTACTTCTCTTCTACTCGTTTGAGTAAAGCTTTAATAATTTGTTGGTAAACTTCATCGCCATAATACACATCTTCTACTCCATAATCGATGTTGGGGTTATCGTTAATTTCGATCACTAACGGCTGTCCGTTAACTTCTTTAATATCGATTCCATACAATCCCAATCCTATAATTTTAGCAGATTTTACTGCCACATCAATAATGTTTTGCGGCACATTTTCTATTGCCAAACAATCGGCATTTCCGTCTTGGTCTTCTTTATCTTCTGCCGCCCAATTATAAATTTGCCAATGACCTTTTGCCATATAATATCGGCAAGCATAAAACGGCTTTCCATCTAAAACTCCAATTCGCCAATCGTAATCTGATGGAGTAAATTCTTGTGCGATAATTAAATCTGAAGTTTTCAGCATTTCTTTCACCAAGTCTAGATATTCGGTTTTTGTTTGTGCTTTTTTCACTCCAAATGAAAAAGTAGAATCGGGACTTTTTAACACACACGGCAACTTAATTTCTTCTAAGACATGCTGTATATTTTCTTGATGAACAATTTTAGTTTTAGGTGAATTAATATGCGCATTTTGCAAAGCTTCAGCCATAAATACTTTATTACAGCATTTTAAAATAGCATCGGGATAATCGATAATCGCTATATTTTCCTGCTGTGCTTTTCTAGCAAAAGCGTAAGCTTCATTATTCACTTCTGTACTTTGGCGAATAAATAACGCGTCGAAAGCCGAAAGCCGTGAAAGATCTTTTGGCGATACCATTTCAACATAAAAGTTATTCTTTTCAGCAATATCTATAAACTTCTTTAAAGCTTTAGCATTACTTGGCGGCGCAGGATCGTTCTCGTTTACCAAAATTGCCAGATCGTACAAAAACTTAGAAGGTTTTGCAGTATCGTAGCGTTTTTTAGCAAAATATTGAAGTGCAAACTGATCGACGCTCGTTTTATGTTCTTGCGGAATTTCAGCATAAGCAATCGCACGAATATGTTGAATATTCCATTTATGGGTAAAGTTAAATTTTACACGTAAAAACGGAATCTGAAAATTCTTAAAAAAAGTTGCGCTCAACTCTTTATATTTTTGAGCCACATTTTGCCCAAAATAAATACTCAAAACAAATTCTCGAGATTTAATACTTTTTAAACTCTGCTGAATTAAATCTTCAAATTCTTCTGAAATTACTTTCACCAATTTTGGCGCTCGTAAATCGACCAGATTTTTGCTGTTCGGTATTGGTGAATGTCCGCGTGCTTCTGCTAAAAGCGAAACATAATAGCCTTTAGATTGATACGAATAATCTTTACAAAGATTAAACACCCGAAGGTTTTTCTGGCTCGCAAAATCTGCATTGGTAAGGTATTCTTGAGCCGAAACTACCTGAATGTTTTCTGCTAGAAACTTCCAGGATTTGGGATTGTCTACGACAATATATTTGTTCATTTACATGATTAAAAAAACCGGGTAAATGTAAATTAAAATTGAATCGAAAAATGAAAAGATTTCATAAATTTTCAGCATAAAAAAACCTTCATTTTGAAATGAAGGTTTTTGATTTAAAAAGGATTGGAAAGCTTACCTTACAATCACTTTTTGTACTTTGCTACTTGTTGTAGTATTGATCTTCACCAAATAAACACCAGAAGATAATTCTGGGTTAATGGTTATGTTTCCTGTAGCTTTTTTACTGTAAACTTTATTTCCTAAAATTGAAAATATTTCAATTTGGTAATCACCGTTTACTCCTACAATACTTAATTCAGCAGCGGTTGGGTTTGGGAAAATCTTAATTTCAGTAAGTTCATTTTCAGCTGTTGAAAGTTCTTGATCCCAAGTTTGGCCGGCTTGAGCTCCCCAAATATAATCTACCAATTCTGGTTGGTCGATAAACGGATTTCTATTCATCTGCCAATTGTAAATTACATTATTTCTATTCATTTCAAAATCATCTGGCGGATCGTTTTGGTGCCATTGTAATAAAGTCGCTAAATCTCCGAATTCTCCTACATTACCATCAGGGTAACCATTTACAACGTCTAGATCATTGTAACGAATCGCCATATACAAAATACTTCTTGCGACATCACCTCTAAAACTTCCTTGCGTATTCGCAGGACCGGTATATTCCGTTGGACCGTAAAATTGATTTCCTCGAGAACTATTCTCAGGACCATCTACAGCGCGTAAAGCGTGAACGTCAGAATTTCCGTGGCGTAAAGAATCTGCAGTGGTATTCCAATATACATTAATACCATCGGCAATATCATCTTCTTCGATGCTGTAAAAACCTCCGCGAGATCTTGGGTACGTATGTTCTCTATTCCAAGTACCGGTGTTGTCTGAAGAAGTTTGTCTGTCTAATTTTGGGCGACCTTGCTCGGTGTACACCAACCAAACTTCATTACTGTTAGCCGGGTTTTGATCTGCTTCTTCTAAAATATCGTAAACATCGGCATAAGTTTGTGCGCGCACTACTCCTTCTTCAGCAATAATAGCTTGCAAAGCATCGCGCAATCCTTGACCAGATTCTCCATCTAATGAGTTATAATAACCTACCGGAGCGCTACTTTCAACTTCTGTATACGTTGGGTTTACAGGAGTTCCCCAAGCAGCTACTGTATAATCGTTGTCGAATACTCGAATTAAAATGTTGTTGTTTAACTCAACATACTCATTTGGTAACGGATCCATCGCGATGATCAACTCTTCATCACCTTCATCATCATTATCATCGATAATGGTAATGTTTGTAGTTGCTGAATTTTGACCTTGCGGAATAGTTACACTCGTACTTCCTGAAAAATCTGAAGCATCAAAACCTCCGTTGCTCAAACTAAAAGTAATGGTTAGATCGCTTCCTGTAACATTCTGTTGAGTGGTAAATTGTATCGGGAAAGTATCGCCTTCATCATATTCAGTTGCATTTACGTTTATCGAAACGCCATTTAAAATCACTCCGCTTCCATCGTTTAATTGTCTAGGAGTTGGTGCGCCAACAAAATAAGTTCCGTCATTATTACGTTGTATCGATTCAAAATCTTTATTGTTGTTTTCATCTTCATTTATTTGAACTGAAACTCCTAATAAATTCATTAAACCGGTATCGTCTGCATCGTTGGTATCATAAACCAAAGCGTCAATTAAATTGGTGGTTGTCGCTTGTGTACCTTCAGGAAAATCAAAATCGTCTCCTTGATAAATAGCTACAGCATCTGCTCCATTCTGAATAATATTTGAAGAAACTATATACTGCGGTATTGGCGAAACATAGTTTGTACCAATTACAAAGATTCCGTTAATATCTGTAGTAAAACCATCTAGATCGATCGTGTAATAACTGCTATCGTTTCCGCTAGAAGAACCATTAAAAAATACTAACACATAGCCATCTAAAGATGCATAGGCATTATCTGATTTTAATTCAATAAATTCTAAATCATCAACTCCCTCGGTGTCGGAATCTAACTCATTAATAACTACTTGAGCTTTTACAGTGGTAATCGCTAAAAGTAATAGTAGGGTAAAAATTTTTCTCATTTGCTTTCTTATTAAGAGTGCAAAGGTAAGCAACAAGAATTGGATGCAAGATTAAGGAATGATTAAAATTTATAATCAAGATTTACAGAAACATAGCTATGCGTTTTAATTGCATCAATCTCCCCGCTATTAAAGTTATAAACCACTCCTAAATTAAATCGATGATAGGCTGCATAACCTCCAACATTTGCGTGAAATGTTGAATGGTCAATATCATCTAAGGTTCGTGCATCGGGAGTATCGCTAAAAATGTTTCCTTGTAAAGTTGCATCGTTGGCAATAAACTTAAAACCGGCAGAAGCTTGCACATAATATTCAACAGCATCTTTTTGTTGAAATAAGGAATTATTCAAAGAAGTAGTTTTCCCCAGGTCATAAAATCTCCCCACACGTATATACAATTTTGGGATCACATAAGAGCGAACATTTCCTAAAGAAATTTCACCACTTCCGAAGAAATCATACCAAGCTTTATTAAGAATACTTTTATAGTAATTTGCCTTTAAATTCACTCCTAACATATTCGGAATTTGGTTTTCCCAACCTTGCAAAACGGTATCGCCCGAAACATTACTATGAAACCAATCTTGCACAGTTCCTGCTTTAGAAATTTCACCTAAAACCCCAATATCAGTTTTCAGCGTGAAAAATGAGTTTTCAAAAATATATCTGGTAGCAAGTGTAGCATAAGTCCACCCAGCGAAAGGTCGATCGCCGGTCGGGATACCGGTTTCAAAGTCGTAATTTGGTGTGTAAGCTTCTAAATGAATAGAAATATCGTGCAAAAATGTTTTTTTCTGCGGAAAGATTTTTGAGATAAAATTCTCTTCTTCCGGAGCAAATCGATACGCGGCATTTACTCCAAAGGTATACGATCGGTCTTTATTGGTAATTACGGCAAAAAAATCGTTATCGGTCCCAAAATTTAATTGATGCCGATAATGGTTTTGTAAAGTATCTTGTGCTTTTACTTGAGAAATATTCAGTAGAAAAATAAACAGAAATGCGGAGCAAATAAATTTCATCAATCTTTATCTAATTTAATGCAAGTTGCACCATAAAAACATGACTACAAATAGATTTAAAAAAGTTTTATGATTATAAGCTAAGTTTTCGATAATGCTAAGAAGCTTCCGTATATTTGTGAACTAAATTTTAGAATTTCATTTACTTTATGAGTAGTATCAAATCTTTACAATGGCGTTACGCAACTAAAAAATTTGATGATTCCCAATACTTATCAGACGATAAAATTCATATTTTAAAAGAAAGTTTTAATCTAACTGCGACTTCTTATGGTTTACAACCTTTAAAATTAGTTGTACTAAAAGATAAAACACTTCAACAAGAATTATTAGTACATAGCTTTCAACAACAACAAATTGTAACCGCTTCTCATCTACTTATAATATGTATTGAAAAAAATATTGATGCTGAATTTATTAATCAATACTTCGAATTAACTAAAGAAATAAGAAATACTCCGGAAGAAATCTTAAAGCCATTTCGAGAATTTTTACTGAAGGATTTTGGAGCTAAACCTCAACAAGAGCTAGAAAAGTGGGCAATTAATCAAGCCTATTTAGCACTAGGAAATTTACTTACCGTGTGCGCAAACGAACAAATTGATGCTTGCCCTATGGAAGGTTTTGATGCTGAAAAATATGATGAAATTTTACAATTAGAACAAAAAAATTTAAAGTCAGTTTTAATTTTACCGGTCGGCTATCGCGCAAAAGACGATATTTTCGCAGACTTTAAAAAAGTAAGACGACCACTAAAAGAAACCATTATAGAAATTACAAAAGAATAATATTATGCCGGGATTTGAACTTTTTGGAGATGAAGAACGCAAGGAAGTAAATGATGTTCTAGAATCAGGAATTTTAATGAGATACGGTTTTGACGGACTTAGAAACGGTCATTTTAAAGCTAAAGAATTTGAACAAAAGTTTGCTGAGGTTATGGGTGTTAAACATACACAATTAACCTCTAGCGGAACTTCGGCATTAACTGTTGCTTTAGCTAGTGCGGGCATTGGTAGCGGTGACGAAGTAATTTTACCTACTTTTACTTTTGTAGCTAGTTTTGAAGCTGTTCTTGCTTTAGGTGCAGTCCCGATCTTAGCAGATGTAGATGACACACTTGGTTTAAATGCTCAAGCAGTTGAAAAGCAGATTACCGATAAAACTAAAGCAATCATGCCGGTACATATGTGTGGATCTATAGTTGATTTAACGCCATTAAAAGGGCTTGCAAACAAGTATAACATTTTGTTAATTGAAGATGCATGCCAAGCTATTGGCGGCACATATAACGGTCAGAAAGTTGGTAGTATTGGAGATGCGGGTTGCTTCTCGTTTGATTTTGTTAAAACAATTACCTGCGGTGAAGGCGGAGCTTTAATTACAAACAATAAAGACATTGCAGAAAATGCAGATAAATATCAAGACCACGGTCACGATCACGTTGGTAATGATAGAGGTGCAGAAACACATCCTTTTTTAGGTTATAATTATAGAATTTCTGAACTTCATGCCGCAGTTGGCTTAGGGCAACTAAAAAAGTTTGATCAAATTTTAGAAAAACAACGTATAAACTACTCCATTTTAGCGGAAGAACTAAAAGATATTGATGGGGTAACATTTACGAATACTCCTAAAAATGCAATCCCAAATTATAGCTTTTTTAATTTCTTTTTACCTTCAGAAGAGAAAGCAAGAGAGGTAATTTCTAAATTGAAAAATGAAAGCTTAGAGGCTTGCTTTTATTGGTATGCTAATAACTGGCATTATTACAAACAATGGAATCATTTAACTCAACAAAAATCTCTCGGAAAATTATCAAAAGAAGTTGTAAAACAACTGCAAGATTTTAATAACGAAGATTTTAGTTTAAGCGATAAGTGGTTATCCAGAAATATTTCAACTTTAATAAAGGTAAGTTGGACAGAAGAAGAAATGAAAACAAGAGCAGAAAAAATTGCTTCTGTAATTAAAGCTACTCTTTAAAAAAAAGCCTCTCGATCGAGAGGCTTTTTATATTTAATAACTTAAATATTCGGTAATTTCCAAACCGTAACCGATCATCCCGACTCTCTTCTTTTGTTGAGAGTTTGAGAGTAATTTTATTTTATGAATCCCAAGATCATGCAGAATTTGCGCTCCGATACCGAAGTCTTTATTATCCATCACTAAGCGTGGAGCTTTAATTTCTCCGTTTTCCTGATTTTCTTTTAATCCGCGTAAACGATTTAAAAGATTTAGACTTGAAACTTCCTGATTTATAAATACGATCGCGCCTTTCTCTTCTTTGTTTAAGGCCTTAAACATATCGTCTAGCTTCTTATCGGCATCATTAGTTAACGTGCCTAAAATATCATTATTCACTAAGGTTGAATTTACCCGAACCATCACCGACTCTTCTGTCGTCCAACTTCCTTTGGTTAAAGCAATATGAATTTGATCGTTCGTGGTTTGTTTGTAAGCTCTTAGACGATAAGTCCCAAAACGAGTGTTGATATCGAAATCTTCTTTCTTCTCGATTAACGAATCGTGTTGCATTCTATAAGCCACCAAATCTTCAATAGAAACTACCTTTAGATCAAAACGTTTTGCTACTTCAACCAATTGTGGTAAACGTGCCATCGTTCCGTCTTCATTCATAATTTCAACAATCACTCCGGCCGGAGAAAGTCCTGCTAATCTAGCAAAATCGATCGCTGCTTCAGTGTGACCGGTTCTTCTTAAAACACCACCTTCTTTTGCTTTTAAAGGAAAAATATGACCGGGACGCCCCAATTCGTAAGGCTTAATAGAATCGTCGGTTAAAGCTTTTACTGTTTTTGATCGATCTGAAGCTGAAATACCTGTGGTACAACCGTAACCTTTTAAGTCGATAGAAACGGTAAATGCAGTTTCCATCGCGTCGGTATTATTACCAACCATCATATCTAATTGTAATTCTTCACAACGCGATTCGGTGAGTGGCGCGCAAATTAATCCGCGACCGTGGGTAGCCATAAAGTTGATCATTTCTGGAGTTACCTTTTCGGCAGCTGCCACAAAATCACCTTCATTCTCGCGATCTTCATCATCGACCACAATCACCACTTTGCCTTCACGAATGTCTTCGATCGCTTCAGGAATGGTATTTAGTTGTATTTTATTTTCAGTAGTTATATCTGCAGACATTTCTTATAAATTTTCTTGCTGCAAAGGTACACAATCTATTCTGTGTCTTTCTTCTTTGCACCGGCAATTTTTGAGAAGAACTTCTTGATAGGTTCTGTAATTACATCGGTATTGATAAATCCTTGATCAGTAGTTGCACGATAGGTTAAATAAATACTTAACGGGAACATAATAAATGTTGAAAGCCAAGTTGCTACAAACGGACTAACTGTACCATCTTCTGCACTATTCTTAGCAAAAATACCTACAAAATGATAGGTTAAAAACAACAATATTGCCACGACCATTGGTAGACCTAAACCTCCTTTTCTAATAATTGCTCCTAATGGCGCCCCCACAAAAAACAGTATAAAACACGCCACTGCAAGTGCATATTTTTCGTGTAACTGAATTTCAGTTTTATTTAAACGCTGTACTTTCTTTTTAAAAATACTTTCTTTTCCTTTTATATTTGAAATTGTACCACGAACCGCTCCTAAAGCAATATTCGTTAATTGCTGCTTTTGTCGAAGATCGTAGCTATCGTAAAATTCTTCAATTGTATTTATATTGTAGGTAATTGTATCTTTTTTGCGAGCAGCTTCTAAGCGTTTACCCATAGCTGTCGAATTTTTAGTTTTAGAGGTATCTTCAACTGCTTCTCCTAGTCTTCTTGCTCCGCTTCTCGAAATAATATTATTAGAAAAATTGCGCTTATCTTGATTTAAATCTCCCGAAAGTGAATCTAAAGATTCATTCAACTCAGGGATATCGAGCATTTTATAAGAATAGTTATACTTGGTTTCATCTAAGTCAACATCATTAAAACTAGAGAGGTCGATATTGATATTATACTTTTCAAAATAACTCTTCAGGTAAGGTTTTTTTCGTCGCTCTTTGTAGTCTTTTGGCTGTAACTCGTCGTAATAATTACCATTATATAAAACCAATGCCAAACCTTTATCACCTGTATTTACCAATTCACCGGATTCAGCTTTGATCACAGTGAAATTACCTAATCTTTTTGGAGTTTTCTTATGAATAATAACATCTCTAAACTTATCGTCTTCATCACCATATTTTTCAGCAACTTTCATATTTACATCTCCAATCTCATTAAAAGCGCCTTCTACGATCGCCATCGAAGGTTTTAATTCTCGAATATTGTAACGTAAATTAATAGACTTAAATTCTGCCCACGGAATAACTGTATTAGCAAAAAATAAAGCAACGACACTTAAAAATGAAATGAAAAAGATAAGACTTCGCATAGCTCGTTGTAGCGAAATCCCGGAAGACTTCATGGCCGCAAACTCATAATTTTCGGCAAAACCACCAAAAACCATAATAGAAGAAACCAAAATAGTTAAGGGTAATACCAGCGGAATTAAACTTGGCGTAAGGTATAATAAAAACTTACCGATAATAGCGTAATCTAAGTCTTTACCGGCAAGTTCTGAAATGTGTAACCATATTCCCTGAAGTACAAAAATGAACATCAGAATGACGAATACAGCTAAAAACGTTCTTACAAAAGTTGAAAATATGTAGCGATCTAAAATCTTCAATAGACTAATCTAAACGATTAATATAATAACCTTGGTATTTGTCTTCGTTAAATGAAAACAGAATTGAAGACATAGGCTGGTTGGTTTTAAAGCTGTTTACTTTAATAGTCACTTTAGTGCCATTGTCTTGCGTCTGTATTAAGTTATAAATATGTTTAGTTTGCTCGTCGATCCCCAATAAAATCTCTTTTACTTCAGCATTAGAATCGATAGGCGTTAATTTGATGTATTGAATTTTTCTTCCTTTTACATTTTGCTTAATATCCCATTTGTAAGTGTAACCATCTTCATAGAACGTAAGCATTTCTGAAGGAGTAATACCGGTATTGTCTTCCGGATTATACGTTGAAATATTAATTTCTTCATCTTCAGGAATAATGGTATATAATTTTTTACCATCAAATAAACGAGTGGTTCCCATTAAATTTAGACGGTACTTTTCATCTTTTAAAGCCACATCGCCACGAGTTTCCTGTTTGATATTTTCTGTGGTGTTTTCTAAAACGTAAGAGAATTCAATTTCAATATTATCGTAGGCTCTTACCTTTTTAGAAACCTCATCTAACAAAGCTTTTGCTTTTTCTGAATTCTGAGCAAAAGAAACGCTGCTAAATGCTACAAAAAAACTGAGTATAAAGGTTAATTTTTTCATTTGTTGTATGCTTGTTTTATTCATTATTTAAATGTTCTTCTAACGCAATTAAATCGGGCACTAAAACTTGTCTTGCTTTACTACCCTCAAACGGACCTACAATCCCGGCCGCTTCTAATTGGTCGATCAATCTACCGGCGCGGTTGTAACCTACTTTTAATTTTCGCTGTAAAAGTGAAGCTGATCCTTGTTGTGCAGTCACCAACACTTCTGCTGCTTGATTAAATAGTTTATCACGTTCGTCTACATCTATATCAAGACTTGTGCCACTATCTTCAGATTCGTACTCGGGTAATTGATGAGCATCCGGATAGGCTTTTTGCGAACCGATAAAATCGGTGATTTTTTCAACTTCAGGAGTATCGACAAAAGCACATTGTAAACGTACCAGATCATTACCTTGTGTATAAAGCATATCTCCACGACCTATTAACTGGTCGGCACCACCGCTATCTAAAATTGTTCTCGAGTCGATCTTAGAAGTCACTCTAAAGGCGATTCTTGCCGGGAAGTTAGCTTTGATCATCCCGGTAATTACATTTACAGAAGGTCGTTGTGTTGCAATAATCAAATGTATACCAATCGCACGAGCCAACTGCGCTAAACGAGCGATCGGAGTTTCTACCTCTTTTCCTGCCGTCATAATAAGATCAGCAAACTCGTCGACAACCAGTACGATGTAAGGTAAAAATTTATGTCCGTTTTCCGGATTTAATTTTCTTGCCTTAAACTTCTCATTGTATTCTTTAATATTTCTCACCATTGCATCTTTCAGCAAGTCGTAACGGTGATCCATCTCGATACAAAGTGAATTTAACGTATTAATTACCTTGGTATTATCGGTAATGATCGCCTCTTCACTATCGGGAAGTTTAGCTAAATAATGTCTTTCTATTTTGTTGAATAAGGTAAGTTCTACTTTTTTAGGATCGACTAATACAAATTTTACTTCTGCCGGATGTTTTTGGTAAAGTAACGAAGTTAAAATACAGTTTAAGCCTACAGATTTACCTTGCCCGGTTGCTCCAGCCATTAGTAAGTGAGGCATTTTAGCTAGATCGACTACAAATGTTTCGTTAGAAATGGTTTTACCCAAAGCAATAGGTAATTGCATTTCTGCGTGCTGAAATTTAGAAGATGCCACTACAGATCGCATAGATACAATACTTGCGTTTTTATTAGGCACTTCGATACCAATCGTACCACGACCCGGGATCGGCGCAATAATACGAATGCCTAAAGCCGCTAGAGAAAGGGCTATATCGTCTTCTAAGTTTTTAATTTTTGAGATTCTAATTCCGGCTTCGGGTACAATTTCGTAGAGTGTAACTGTTGGACCGACGGTTGCTTTAATTTGCGCAATCTCAATTTTGTAATTTTTAAGTGTATTTACAATATTGTCTTTATTCTCTTCTAATTCTTGCTGATCGATCGTAATACTAGAACCACCGGCATTGTAATCTTTTAATAATTCAATGGTTGGGAATTTAAAGTTAGAAAGTTCTAAAGTTGGATCAAACTCTCCAAAATCTTTTACGATCTTCTTACTTAGACTATCTTCTTCTAGCTCTTCTTCTTCCGCGGTTTCTACTTCCATCGCTACATCTTCCTCGTCGTTGGATTTGATCACGATCTTTTCTTTTTCTGAAGGTATTTCTGTTGGGGTTGAAGTAGTTTCTGTATTTAAATCGATAGAAGTATCTTGTTCTTCTCCAGCTTTATTTGAAATCTCTGCGGAAGTAGTTTCTTCCTCTTCCCCATCTTTACGCTCAAACTTAATCGCCAATTCTGCTTCTGTTTCTTCTGAAGTTGAAGTCGTCACGTTTCCTTTTACAATTGGTGCTTGTATTTCTTCGGAAGTATTTTCGCTAGTGTTGTCTGCTATAGCAGATTCTTGATGTGCTTCATCAAAATCTTCAGCAACTTGTTCTTTCGTTTTATGGAAATATTTAGCCAGCATCTCTGGCGTTACGTTTAATCGTGCCACAAAATACACGATTAAAATAAAGGCTAATAGTAAAACTGTACCTGCAAAACCTAGGTAATCTTGTAAAAAGTCATTGGTTTCAAAGCCAATCATTCCGCCTAAGAGTGCATTACTTTCAGCAAAAAAACCAAGAACGGTAGAAAACCAAAGCATTACTAAAATACCCCAAAACCAAAAGCTTTTCAGGTTCTTTTTATTCATTCCGAAGAAGAAATAAAAACCGGTTAGACACACTAAAATAGCAATGCTATAAGCGGCAATCCCGAAACCTTTATAAATAAAGAAATTACTAATGCCGGCTCCAAATTTACTGAGCCAGTTTTGTGTTTCTACATTTCGATCTGAAAAACTATCGAGTGTACTTTGATCGATCTGCCAATTAAATAAAAAGGAAGTAAAAGCAACCAACAATGCAATACCAAAAAGAATTAAAAAACTCCCCAAAATCACCTTTTGCTTTCGAGTAAATTTCAGGTTTGGCTTTTTAAATTTAGTGCTTGCTTTTTGCTTGGTTTTAGATGTGGTCTTTTTCTTCTTTGCCATGAATTAGTTCTCGCTAAGAAGCAAAAATACAAATTCAACTGAATTAAAGATAACAAAACTTAGTTATCGCTCATTAAATTATAAACAGCTTTCTATTTCATTAAATTAGGAATCAACTTTTCTGCAAAACTATCAAAAGCTTCAATATGTGGTAAATGTCCTACATCTTCAATCTCTTCTAAATGAGCGTTTGGTATTTTATTGGCGGTCTCTTTACCTAATTTATCGTAAAGTCCCATCGTAGCTTTCACCTCTTTAGATACCAAGCCTTTTCCTAAAGCTGTTCTGTCTCGAGTCCCTATAATGAGAAGAGTAGGAACTTCAATCTCCGGAAATTCGTAAACTACCGGTTGTGTAAAAACCATATCGTAAGTTAAGGCAGCATTCCAAGCAATACGTTCGTAATTTTCATTTAAAGTCCATCCGGCCAAAATGTTTACCCATTCGTCATATTCCGGTTTCCAATCGCCGTCGTAATAGCTTTCTTTTTGGTAAGCTTTAATTTTTTTATAATCCTTTTTAAGTTCTCCTTTATACCAATCATCGATAGATTGATACGGTACTTTTAATTTCCAATCTTCTAAACCTATAGGATTTACTAGGACCAATTGTTTGGTATATTCTGGATACATTAAGGTAAAACGTGTGGCTAACATCCCGCCCATCGAATGTCCTAGTATAATAGGATTTTCAACTTCGATTTCTGAAAGTAAATTTTTGGTGTTTTCTGCGAGTTGCTGAAAGGTGTATTGAAAATTTTCCGGCTTAGTAGATTTACCAAACCCAATTTGATCGGGTGCGATGACGCGGTAATTATTTTCCTTTAGTAACTCGATTGTTGTTTGCCAATAAGCAATGTTGAAATTTTTACCGTGGAGTAAAACTACGGTTTGACCGTTCCATTTTTTTGGTTTTTCATCTACATAAGCCATTTGCAATTCTTGCTGCTGAGCTTCAAAATCGTAAAAAGCAACTTCGTAAGGATATTGGTAATTTGAAAGATCTATTTCTAAATTTTTGATCTCGTCTTGTTGAGCTAACGATGATTTAGAGATTAATAGAATTGATAGTATAATCAATATTCGTTTCATAATTCAGATTTTGGTGAAATTGAAATCGAATTACCTCAACTTCAATTAAAATAAATAAGGTATATAAATTATAAGACCGACTACCACTGCGGTTATAGCTGCAAAAAATACCGCTCCGGCAGCCATATCTTTTATGAGTCCGATTTTATGATGAAAATCCGGATGAATAAAATCTGCAATTTCTTCAATTGCAGTATTTGCGGCTTCCAGGCTTAACACCATTCCCATCGCAAAGGTCTGAAAAATCCATTCTGCGGTGGTAATATCAAAATAAAAACCCAGAGCAACCATAATGATCGATATCACGATTTGCACCTGAATAGGAGGTTCTGTCTTTATAAGAATATACGCTCCTTTTAAGGCGTAACCACAGGCTTTTATTCGTTTCCCCAGAAAGGAATTTTGCATTATAAAAGTGTTTTTAATGCCGAAAGATAATCGGGTTCATCGGCAATTTCTGTAACTTGTTGCGAATGTAAAACTTTTCCTTCTTCATCGACAACAATCACCACGCGAGATAGTAAATTTTTAAACGGTCCGTTTTCAATTTCCAGCCCATAATCTTTACCAAATTGTTGCGTTTGAAAGTCTGAAAGTGTAATTACTTCATTTAAACTTTCGCCATTGGTAAAGCGTTTTTGCGCAAATGGTAAATCGCGAGAAACACACAACACTTCTGTATTTTCTAGATCTTTGGCGCGTTTATTAAAATTTCTTACTGAAGTTGCGCAAACATTGGTATCTATACTTGGAAAGATGTTAAGCACTAAACGCTTACCTTTATAGTCTGAAAGTTTTACGGTTTCTAAACTCGAATTAAGTAGTTGAAAATCGGGTGCGCTATCGCCTTCTTTTGGTAATTCTCCTACCGTTTTAAAAGCTTCGCCTTTTAAAGTTATAGTTGCCATTTTATTTTTAAAAGTACAAATTAAGCCGGCAAAACTTATTAAAGCTATCACAAAAAAAAGGCTGCCAAATAATTGGCAACCTCTTTCAATCTAATAATTATGGATAATTATTTATCTATAGAGCCTAAAACTTTTTTTACAAAGTTATTGGCCGCGTCTCTTTCTGGAACTCCTTCTTCAACCATATTATGAACTTCTATTGCGCCACAAATGTTGGTAATTAATTCACCGATCACATCCATATCTTCTTCTGTACAAGCACGATGCTCCGTGAACGATTCTAAAACCTCAACGGTATGTTCCAGTTTTTGTTTTTCGTTGTTTTTTTGAAAATGTTTAATTACTGGTAACTTCATTGACTAATTCTTTTAAAGATTCTAATTTATTAGTTTGCACTTGGTTCACAAAACTTCCGCCTTTAAAGGTTGCGAAAGTTGGTAAGTTATCAACCTTTGCTAATTTTCTTGACTCCGGATATTTTTCAGCATCTACCAAAATGAATTTTGCATTTTCATTTTCAGAAGCCATTTTCTTAAATTTAGGCTTCATTAAACGGCAGTTTCCGCACCATCCGGCCATATATTGTACAACGACCGTATCGTTATCTGATACGATTTCGCTTAGATTATCTTGTTCTAATTCTTGTAACATAGCTTTTTAATTTTGTTGGTTAAAATTTACCGGCAACGTAAATTGCCGGTAAAAAATTTTCTTTTTCTAGCAATTTTTAAACTCTTAGTTTGCTGCTAAGTAAGAAGAAACTCCTTCTCTATCTGCTTTCATTGCAGTTTTTCCTTCTTCCCAGTTTGCAGGACAAACTTCTCCGTGTTTTTGAACGTGAGCATAAGCATCGATCATTCTAATGAATTCACTTACATTTCTACCTAATGGCATATGGTTTACACCTTCGTGAAAAACCGTTCCTTCTTCATCGATTAAATATGTTGCTCTATAAGAAACATTATCACCATCTACTGTGATTGCTCCTGTTTCGTCATCATATCTTTCGTTGGTTGTATCTAAGATCCCTAATCTTGAACTTAGGTTTCTGTTAGAATCTGCTAAGATCGGGTAAGTTACACCTTCGATACCTCCGTTATCTTTTGAAGTATTTAACCACGCGAAATGAACTTCTGCAGTATCACAAGAAGCACCAATCACGATCGTGTTTCTTTTTTCAAATTCTGGTAATGCCTCTTGAAAAGCGTGAAGCTCTGTTGGACATACGTATGTAAAGTCTTTAGGGTACCAGAAAAGAACTACTTTTTTATTATTTTTTTTAGCTTCTTCTAAAATGTTGATCTTAAAAGTATCACCCATTTCATTCATTGCGTTTACTTCTAAATCTGGAAATTTTTCACCTACAATAGACATAGTTGTTTTATTTTTTTAATTAATATTTCGTTTTTATTTCGAGACAAAAATAGAACGAATATCAAGTTTTAAAGACCAATTTTACTTATTAAATTTTATTTCACTATAAGATATTCTTATCACTAGAACTCAATTCAATAATTTTAAACTATTTACAATTTTTAGCCTTCTTTTCTTCGATATGTTTAAGATGGTTTATGTATTTTTAATTTTATGAAAACACTTATTAAAAATATAAAACAACTCGTACAGGTTCGAGATGAAAATATAACAAAGCTTAGCGGAACTCAAATGTCTAATTTACCGACACTTAGTAATGCTTGGCTACTTATTAACGATGATAAAATTCAAAATTTTGGAGGGATGGAGACGCTCCCGAACATTGAAGCCGATCAAGAAATAGATGCCACCGGTAAACTTGTGTTACCCTCTTGGGTCGATTCTCACACGCATTTGGTATATGCCGGCCATCGCGAACAAGAATTTGTCGATAAAATTAACGGACTCACTTACGAGGAGATCGCTGCCAAAGGCGGCGGCATTGTAAACAGTGCTCGCCAATTACAAAATACCAGCGAAGATGAGCTTTACCAACAATCATTACAACGCTTAGAGCAAGTTATTAAAATGGGAACCGGCGCTATTGAAATTAAATCGGGTTACGGTTTAACGCCTGAAGCAGAAATAAAAATGTTGCGTGTGGCAAAAAAACTTCAAAAAGCGCATCCTATACTAATTAAAACAACTTTTTTAGGCGCGCACGCTCTACCTGCAGAATTTAAAGAAAATAAGCAAGGTTATATCGACCAGATCTGTAATAAAATGCTTCCTAAAATTGCTGAAGAAAATTTAGCCGATTTTATCGATATTTTTTGTGAAAAAGGGTATTTTGACATTCATGATACCGAGCAAGTTTTGGAGGCCGGTAAAAAATATGGTCTTCGCGGTAAAATTCACGTAAATCAATTCAACTCGATCGGAGGCGTAAAAACGGGTGTTGATTACAATGTGCTTTCTGTAGATCATTTAGAAGTGATGAAAGACGAAGACATCGAAGCATTAAAAAATACCGATACCATTCCGGTTGCATTGCCATCGTGTTCTTTGTTTATTAAAATTCCTTACGCTCCGGCTCGAAAAATGATTGATGCCGATTTGCCTTTAGCATTAGCTACCGACTATAACCCGGGGAGTTCACCTAACGGAAATATGAATCTTGTCGTTTCTTTAGCTTGTATAAAAATGGGAATGACGCCTGAAGAAGCCATTAATGCTGCTACGCTAAACGCTGCCTATGCAATGGGTATCGAAAAAACTCACGGTAGTATTACTAAAGGAAAAATTGCTAACTTGCTTATTACCGATCAAGTACCAAGTTACGGCTTTTTACCTTATTCCTTTGGTAATAACCATATAAGTCAGGTGATTTTAGGTGGAAAATTAGTTCAATAATTAATACGAAAACAAAGATGGAAAGTTTCGACTTTTATACTAAAGATAGAATTGCCAATTATATTAACCATCGTAAAGGCGAAACCAAATTTGGAGAAGCTTTAGAGTTTGTCAAAAATTTTGAAGAACTAGAAACTTCTGAAGTAGATTACGTAATTTTTGGTATTCCTGAAGATATTGGCGTTCGTGGTAATTTTGGTAAACCCGGTACTTCTAAAGCCTGGAGTGCATTTTTAAGTTCATTTTGTAACATTCAGGTAAACGAATATAACCAACCTGAGAATTGTTTGGTTTTAGGCGAGATCAATTGCTCCTCGTTTATGAAAGCCTCTTTAGCCACTTATACCAAATTTGAATTGGGTGAAATTGTGCAAGAGATCGATGCACAAGTCGCCATGGTGGTAGAAAAGATCGTGAGCTATGGCAAAATACCCGTAATTATTGGTGGCGGCCACAACAACGCTTATGGCAACATTAAAGGAACTTCTAAAGCCTTAGATCGATCTATTCATGTATTAAATGTAGATGCACATACCGATTTACGAGAAGCCGATTACAGACATAGCGGTAATGGTTTTCGTTACGCAAAAGAAGAAGAATATTTAGATCGTTATGCGATGGTCGGTCTTCATAAAAATTATACGCCGCAGTATATTTTTGATTATATGAATGCCGATAAACGCATAAATTACACTTTTTTAGAAGATTATCTACACTTAACAACCATCGAAAAGCTTATCAAATTTAAAAAAGCGACCGATTTTGTACGAAACCATTTTGGTCTAGAGATAGATTGCGATAGCATTAAAAACTTTGATAGTAGTGCGATGACGCCAAGTGGTTTTGGTGTAAATGAAATTAGAAGCTTTATTAAACTTTCTAAAAAACAAAAAGTCTTATACTTACACTTATGTGAAGCTTCACCGGAAAATAATGCAACTATCGGTAAAGCTTTAAGTTATTTTGTATCAGATTTTATACGAGAAGAAGAAAAATAAATGAATTTAAAAATTAGAGAATTTACCCCGCCTCTAGCCCAAAAATTTGCCGATCTAAACTTAGTCTGGTTAGAGAAATTTTTTAAAGTAGAACCTCACGACAAAGATGTACTCTATAATTGCGAAGAAGAAATTATCGCTAAAGGAGGTAAAATTTTCTTTGCTGAATTAGATGAAGAAATTGTAGGTACGTTTGCTTTACTCAAACTTGACGAACAAACGTTAGAACTGACTAAAATGGCGGTCGATGAGAAGCTACGCGGTAAAAAAATAGGTCAATTTATGCTGAAGTATTTTCAGCAATATGTAGAAGAACACTCAGAATTTGAGTATGTTTTGTATTCTAGCCGAAAATTAGAAAATGCTATTTACCTCTATCGAAAACTCGGTTTTATAGAAGTTGAATTAGAAAAAAATGCTCCGTACGAGCGAGCCGATATTAAAATGATTTATCAACCAAACCATAATTAACGATGAAAAAAATACTTTTAGTCAGCGTTCTAAGCGTATCGCTATTTGCCTGCAAACAAGAAAATAAAGAAGCAAAAGATCAACAAGAAATTAGTGCTGCGGTAGAAGAGAAATCTGAAGAAAAAGAACAAGATTCTATTAAAGTAATCCCGGTAGAACATGCCTCGTTCGCGATGACTTTAAACAATAAAGTTTTTTATTTTGATCCTGTTGGCGATGCAGATAGTTATAGTGAGCTTCCTAAACCCGATATTATCTTTGTGACCGATATACACGGCGATCATATGAATGCTGAAACTTTACTGGCTCTTACAGAAGCTAATTCTGCTATACAGATTATTTGCCCAAAAGCGGTACTTAAGCAACTTCCGGAAGAATTGCAAAATCGTTTGGTAGTGATGAATAATGATGATCAAAAAGAATTTTTTGGTGTTCAGGTAAAAGCGATACCTATGTATAATTTGCGTGAAGAAGCTAAAGATTTTCACGTTAAAGGCCGCGGTAATGGTTATTTATTTAGTGTGAACGATAGAAAGATATACGTTTCCGGTGATACTGAAGGTATTCCTGAAATGCGTAATTTAAAAGATATCGACTTAGCATTTGTTTGTATGAATTTACCTTATACGATGCCAATTGATGCTGCTGCCGATGCGGTTTTAGATTTTAAACCAAAGAAAGTTTACCCTTATCACTACCGTGGTAAAGATGGGATGAGCGATGTAGAACAGTTTGAAAATATCGTTACCACTAACAATCCAGAAATTGAGGTTGAAATTTTAGATTGGTATTAATTAGTATTACAAAATTTTAAAAAATGAAAGTTACCTTAATAAGTATTCCCGTACGAGATCAACAAAAGGCTTTAGCTTTTTATACTGAAAAGTTAGGTTTTTTGGTAAAGAAGAATGAAGATCTGGGAAACGGAAATTACTGGATCACTTTAGTGGCTAAAGATTGGCAAAATGGGCCGGAACTTTTGTTGGAGCCGGCTCCAAATCATTTTGAACCTTCTAAAGTTTATCAAGATGCATTATTAGAAGCCGGCATACCTTACACGCAATTTTCGGTGGAAGATCTATCTGCAGAATTTGATCGATTAATTGAAATGGGAGTTTCTTTTACCATGAAGCCTTCTGAAATGGGAAATGTGAAGGTGGCGATTTTTAATGATGAATGCGAAAACCTAATTCAGTTAGTGGAAGAGTTATAGAAGCAGAAGTTGGAAAATATCATATTTTTTGGAAAAAGTCCTATTCAGGGCTTTTTTTTATGCTTTTATTTCTCTAATTTTGAAATACTTATCCTCACGAACAGTTTTAGTAATGCAAAAGGGATTGAGCGTTTGTTGGAGCTCTTTTTAAATTTCTGCAGTGCAAGAATTTAAAAAAGCGACTCGCGAAAGCCCGACCTGAGCTTTTTTAGCGAGCGTTTTGCCCAAATTATTTAATTTATGATAACCACCAGAAATACAGTAGATCTATCGCCTTTAGAACATCGCGGTAACTTGCAGATCATGATTAAATTTATTTATCGTGTAGAGGTTGTTAAAGATTTAAAATTATTGCCAAACATTAAATATACGCAAACGCACAGTTGTTATTATTTACCATATTCGTTAGAGAACAAGCAGGTTTTGTTTACTTTTTTTAATGACCGAGGCTATTTTGTAGATTATAAAAAATTGCAGATACAAAAGCCAATTAAGCGGGAGAGGTTACCTAATTATTATCGTGTGGATCGTGAGAAATTGAGTGCTGGAGATAAGAAGAATTTATGGAAATATGTGCATTACTTACGTGGTAAACGTTATAGTGAAAGTACGGTAAAAACTTACTATCAATTTGTATTGATGCTGGTAGATTATACCGATAAGCCTGTTGAGGAGTTAAACTATCGTGATTTTGAAATTTTTTTAGAGCAGGTGATCGCTAAAGGAAATTATTCTATTAGTTCTCATCGGCAATGTGTGAGCGCTATTAAACATTTTTCTGATCTTTTTGCTATTGATCCTATAGATAAGGATCTGAATATGTTGCGCCCAAAGAAGACTCGAAATTTACCAACGGTTTTATCTAGAAATGAAGTGATTAGGATTTTACAAGTCACTAAAAACTTAAAACATCGAGCGGTTTTAGGTTTAATTTATAGTTCTGGATTGCGTATTGGGGAGTTGTTGAGCTTGCAATTACAGGAGATCGATGTAGATCGTAAACAAATTTTTATTAAGTCTGGTAAGGGTAAAAAGGATCGCACTGTAATTTTAGCTGAAAGTATATTGCCTTTGATCTATAATTATTTGAATACCTATACTCCAAAAAAGTATTTTGTTGAGGGCCAACATGGTGGTGCTTACAGCCCGGAAGCTATTCGGAGTTTTTTAAAGAAATCTTGTAAACACGCAGGAATTGTAAAGCGAGTAACGCCGCATACTTTACGCCATTCTTTTGCGACACATATGCTGGAAGACGGTGTCGATTTACGCTATATACAAACGCTGCTTGGCCATAGCAAACCGGAAACTACAATGATCTACACACACGTAACTCAGCGTGACTTAATGAACATTCAGAGTCCGCTAGATCGTGTTGTAAATCAGCTAAGAGGAACCGATAACCACAAGCCAAAAGTTGGTTTATCCGGCGAATTTTAATTATAAAACCGTTATATTTGTTTGGATATAACACGTTGGCAACAAGCTAAAAAAAACCGAGAATGAACAAAGAGAAATGGAATGAAATAGCATATTTACTGTCTGAAAATTTACCGACAGATTTAAGCGAAACCGATTTTGGGCAAAAAGTTATCCAAGCTTTGAGAATTTTAGACTGGAAAGAATATAAAGGCGAAATCGAAAAAGAACATTCACTTCAATTTGGTTCAGTAAATAAATTAAGACCTGACTTCATCATTAAATCCGAAGATAAGAGATTATTCGTGATTGAAATTAAACTCCCGAGCATTCCAATAAATTCAAATTTTCAGCGTCAGTTATTTTCTTATATGCGACAATTAAAACTCGAATACGGAATTTTAATTGGACAAGGAATTCAAATCTTTTATGATGGAAATCTAATAAATCAAGATGACCCTATTTTACTCGAAACCATACAATTGAAACCAGATAACGAAAAAGGAGAAAAATTCGTTGAGCTATTCAGTAAAGAAAGTTACAGCACAGAATTATTAAAATCTTTCACACTAAACTCTCTGAAAAAAATAAACCGAAAAGAAGACCACAAAAAACTGACAGAAAAAATATTATCCGAAAATTATAAAGAAAAAATTTCGGAATTAATAAAGCAAGATTTTTTAAACGAATATGATGGAGAATTAATAGATTCTGTTCTCAAAGAATTAAAAATTGAGATTAAGAGAAAACATTCAGAAATAACTCAAACGGAATTACCTAAAAGCCAATTCAGAGAACCGAAAAACATTGATTATTCAAATGGAATTTTGCCAATTGGATTAAATCCATCATCAGAATCGGAATTTAAACGCAGACTTTTATTGACTAAAACGGCATATATCACGACATTTTATAAAAATGGAACATCTAAACAAAAAGTTTGGAATGCTAACAGATTTAGAGAAACTTCGGGAGTTTTAGGAAATTTAAGGTCAAGACCAGAATTCAGAAATGGAGAATGGCAAAAACTCGGAATTGAAAAAGTTTTAGTTTCGATTGACAAATAGAAATCGGAAAGAAAAGCCAGTTGCCAACACCGTATAAAATTAATTGCTTGGTTCTAGCCTACTTACGAAAATCCTCGCGGATTTTCTATTCGGTTTGTATTTGCTAAATTAGGTGCTTGAAACACGCAACTAATCTTATACAAACACGTTAGCTTTAATTTAAACACAAAAACGAAAATTATGAAAACAAAAAACATTTTACTCGGAATTTTTTCTCTAATGACTTTTGCTACGTATGCGCAAACTGAAAAGAATGAAAAAGTTGAAACAAAAACAGCTGTGACTGAATTAAAAGTGGAAACGGAAAATCTGGACGAATTAAAAAACTTTGACTGGAATATGGTTAAAGAAATGTTTCAAGAAAATGATGCTGAACAAGAAATCACACTTGCATTTGCATATGTGAACAAATCTGAAATCGACAAATCAAAAGTTCGAGTTGACAATTTTGAAATGAAATTAACGGGTAAAACAGCTGATTTGGACAAACTGACAGCAAGACTGAAAAAATCGTTTGATAAACTGGACGAAATTAACGGTCGAAATATTAAAAACTAAAGCTAACAATGTATAACCGCAATTACGGCGGATTCGACTACGTCCGAATCCACTCGGAATTGCTAACGCCAGTGCTTAACCGAAAATCATTATCTTTAATCCCGTAACTGACGGTTATACGAGACCGTTGTGGGTAATTTGAGTAAAAACCGAAATGAAAGAATCTAAAAGACTGAATTTTTTAAAATCATATCTCAAATTATATGGAGTTGAGAAAATTGAATTAACTAATGAAACGAATGATTCAATAAGCGGAATTGCAATCTATGACGAAAATGACGCAGAAGAAAGACAGGAATTTATTTGGTATAAATCTGAAAAGGAAAATCCTTCACCCGAATTAAACATTCTGATTGAAAAAATTGTGGCGGAAAAATGGCATAATGGAGACAAAATTTCAGAACATATTGAGGAATTGGAATTTGAAGAGTTTGACAGCTCAACGAAAGAAAAAATCTTGACTGAATTATTTGACATCCGAATTAGAATGGTTGACGATAAAGAAGAAACGGACTCTTTTTGGGTGCATTATTAAATTACAAAAATGTTATGAAAGAAAAACTTGAAAAATGGAGAAAGGAAATTGACGAAATTTCAAATTGTGTTTGGAAAGTAAGTCTAACTCACGAACTTGGTCCTAAAGTTGAAAAGATTGGAGAGAATTTGGAACAAATTGAAAAAGAAATCGAGTTATCAGCTTTAGAAATGAATGAACAGATTGAAAAAAAAATAAAAAACTACCCACAACAACATATATAATTTATTGCTAGTTTTTTACTTACTTACGAAAATCCTCGCGGATTTTCTTTGTCAGTAATTATTTACTAAATTAGTTTCTTAAACCACGCAACAAACCATATATAAACACGTTGGGCTTAATTTTGAAAAACACAATATGGCAGAAACATTAACAATAGCAAAAGCAATAGAAAGAATTAGCTCAGGCGATATTAGAATTCCCGCCTTTCAGAGAAATTTCGTTTGGGAACCAGACCAAGTTGCATTTTTATTAGATAGTATCTACAAAGGTTTTCCAATTGGAACAATTATATTATGGAAGACAGATAAACGACTTAATACTGAAAAAAGTTTAGGTTATTTTGAACTACCTGAACCAAGAAAAGATTATCCCGTAAATTATGTTTTAGACGGACAACAAAGGCTGACAAGCTTATTTAGTGTTTTTCAAACTACACTTGAGCCTACAAGTCAAGAATGGGTTGATATATATTTTGACCTTGATTCAAACGAATCTATTCAAGAATCTGCGTTCCTAGCACTTGATGATAATGAGGTTGATGAAGATAGACACTTTCCTGTATCTAGTTTTTTTGATTCCGTAGAATATCGCAAAGCGACAAATAAATTATCTACTGATAATCAAATAGTAATTGACCAAGTCCAGAGAAAATTTTTGACATATATTATACCAGATATTGTATTCGAAACAGAAGATTTAAAAAATGTTGCTATTGTATTTGAGAGAATTAATCGTGCTGGTACTGAATTAAATGTATTTGAATTACTCTCTGCTTGGAGTTGGTCAGAAAGTTTTGACTTGGTTGAAAAATTTGATGAACTACAAGATGAAATTGCAGAACACGGATATGAAGATTTAACAAATGATAGAGACCTGCAATTAAGAGTTACCGCAGGAATCATAAAAGGAAATACCTCGCCTAAAACTATTCTAGATTTAACCGGTGATGAAATTAGAGATAACTTCACTAAAATAAGAAATGGATTAATTGGAGCTATAGATTTCTTAAAAAGAGAATTAAATATCAAACATTTCAAAATGCTACCTTTTCCTGGTTTAATTGTTCCTCTAAGTTCCTTTTTTGCAACTGATAGAGCTGACGGTGTAAATTATACCTCTTTGCAAAAAAGTAAAATATCTATTTGGTTTTGGAGGTCACTATTTACAAGACGTTTTTCAGCTGGTGTTAACGAAAGGCAAGCAAGCGATATAAAAGAACTATTAAATCTAAAAAGAGATGAGGATTACGATTTCAAATATCCATCAACCGAAATTAAATTTGATTTTACAAAAAGTAATTTCTCTAGGAACAATGCCAATTCTAAAACTTTAATTTCAATGCTAAATAGTATTAATCCTAAATCACTATTGAGTGGAGCTAATATCGATTTAGACAAAGTTTTAAAAAGTGGAAGTAAACACGAATATCATCACATTTATCCTAAAAAGTATTTAGAGCGTTTAGGAAAAGAAAGGAAAGAAATTAATTGTCTTGCTAATTTTTGCTTTTTAACTCGTTCAGACAACAATACGATTAGTGATAAATCACCAAATGAATATGGAAAATTAATTTCTGATTCAAATAAAACCGAGTATTTAAATAGTGCTTTGATACCAATAGATTTTGAAGATTTAAACTATGAAGAATTTTTAGAAAAAAGGAATGAATCATTAATATCTCTGGCTGAGAGGTTGATGACGGAATAAAAAACTAAGCCCAACAATGGCTATAAGTAATTGCTTGTTCTCGCCTACTTCTGAAAATCCTCGCGGATTTTCAGTTTGGTGTGTACTTGCAAAGTTAATCGCTAAACCACGCAACTACTCATAGCCGAGACCGTTGCCACCCATTTAAAAAAACACTGCGATAAATTGAAAAAAGAATACATTTTTAAATCTGAAAGACTTGGATTTCGCAATTGGACAGAAAATGATTTGACTGAATTTTCAAAAATAAATGCAGACTTAGAAGTGATGGAACACTTCCCAAAACCATTGACCGAAAAAGAAACGGCGGAATTTATTGATAGGCTCAAAAAGCATTATGAAAATAATGGACACAATTATTTTGCAACCGAAATTTTAGAAAGTGGAGAATTAATTGGATTTATAGGTTTGGCTTTTCAAGATTACGAAACTGACTTTACTCCTGCTGTAGATATTGGATGGAGACTGAAAAAAAGTGCTTGGGGAAATGGATTTGCAACTGAAGGAGCGAAAAAATGCCTTGAATTTGGGTTTAACGAACTAAATTTAGACAAAATCATTTCCACGTGTACGGAGAAAAATATTAAGTCGGAAAACGTGATGAAAAAAATCGGAATGGAAAAAATAGGAGAATTTAAGCATCCGAAATTGAAAGAATATCCCGAATATGAAAAATGTATTTGTTACGGAATAAATAAAAACGTGTGGCAACAACGTGTATAGCTCATTGCGGCTGAATTCCCTCACGGAAATTCATTGCAATTCACTATCTTTGGTCTGTGGCGGAAAATCCTCTGCGGATTTCCCGCAACGAGCCATACACAAAACCGTTGGCATTAATTTAAAACCGTATGAAAAAATTGGGACTAATATTTGGAATTATAATCGGATTGATTGTTTTCGGAGCTTTTAAGAAAAAGAGTAAAGACAATTCAAAACCAAAAATTTCGGCTACCGAATTCGTTGCTGAATTAGAAAGATTAGGATATTATAAATACGCTGACAAGAAAAATATTGACAGCTTGAAAAATGACCTTATCGAAAATTACGACCCAACAAATGAATTAGTTTCGATTTGGGATGACGACACAGGAGTTCCTCTTGACTACAGATATTATTGGTGTGATGGAGAAACTGTTTATGAAGAAGGCGGATTTACAGAACTTTTAGAACAAGTCAAACCAACTTTTGACAAAATTGGACTGAAAATAAATGTTACTGACCATTTTGAGCAATGGGATGATAAAAACAAATGGTTAAATCATAGAATAACAATAAACGGAACTGAATACGTGATTTTTAAGAATTTTAAAGATTATGGCTGGGGCGAAGCAGTAATGAGATTTGCTCAAATCATAAATCAAGAAGCCGAAAATCAAGGAATTAAAGAAAAAGTGTATTTAGCTTCTGGTGGAAATGACGGACGACTAATATTCTTAACCAAAGAATTATACGATTACATTTATAGTGTTTACACAAATGAACAATGGAAACCATTGGAAGTAAATGAATGGATGAAAGTTATGAGTGTAAAACCAATGAAACTGAATTAAAAAACTAATGCCAACAATGGCTATAAGTAATTGCTTGTTCTCGCCTACTTCTGAAAATCCTCGCGGATTTTCAGTTCGGTGCGTACTTGCAAAGTTAAGTGCTAACCCACGCAACTACTCATAGCCGAGACCGTTGGCAACAAGCTGAAAAAAATCGTGAATAAATTAATATTCTTATTTCTGATCATAAATCTGACCGCTTTCGGACAAAATAGCGA
>JYMV01047824.1_pt1 | contig 27768 bp, 27 predicted proteins | sample 338911 | NCBI WGS metagenome assembly JYMV01 (sample SAMN03354496, study PRJNA234377) | hydrothermal vent metagenome | biome: Deep sea; feature: Hydrothermal plumes at the Eastern Lau Spreading Center, Western Pacific Ocean; material: Seawater | place: Tonga | collected 2009 | depth 2000 m m
TGTCCGAACGGAAACCAAGCGTTCACATCACCCCAATTGCCTGCTTGGATTGACTTCGACAATGAGGTGTACGGCATGCCTGATTTAGATGGACGCGGCTTAAAGGTGGGAATCGATCGTCACGGCCCTCCCTTCAACCCCGATACTGGCGACAGACGCGTCTCTCTCGAAGGCTTAAGAATGGCCCGTACTTTCCTTCGACTCCGTTTCCCTGCTCTTGATAATGCGCCTGTACTGGAGACCCGTGTCTGCCAGTATGAAAATACCTCGACTGGAGATTTCTTACTTGACCGGCATCCCGAATACGACAATGTTTGGCTCGTTGGCGGAGGATCGGGCCATGGGTTTAAGCATGGCCCGGCCGTCGGGAAATATGTGACCGATCGAATCGAAGACGAGGGACCAGTCGAGCCACTTTTCGCCCTTTCATCGAAGCAGCCAGTCCAGCAACGAAAGATTTTCTAGTTCGTAGGCCTTGCAGTCCAGTTCGAGACTATCCTTCAAAGACTGAAGGAGGACAGAAGGATGCTGAGACCTCAGCTCATCGCAATCGTGCTTGGAGGAGCTCTTGCGATCATCGCCCCCAGCACTGCACAGCCGAAGTTCGACCACGATTATTCAACCTATGCCCACATCTTGTCTCAATTTCTCGTCGATGGCCGTGTCGATTACAGCAATCTGGTTGACAACCGCGATCGTCTGGACAGCGTAGTTGAAGAATTCTCCAAAGTCTCGAGATTAACGTTCAACGGGTGGAGCCGAGAGGAGCGCCTCGTTTATTGGATAAACGTTTACAACTTGTATACGTTACGGGCCATCGTTGACCATTACCCCATCCAAGGAAGTTGGCTTAGCCTTTATCCTCTCAACAGCATTCAACAGATCGACGGTGTGTGGGACACGATCACATGGAAGGCAGGTGGACGGATAGTTACGCTGGATGAGATCGAACATGACATTCTTCGTCCGACCTTCGGTGAACCACTCCTACACTTCGCTATCAATTGCGCCGCAGTAAGTTGTCCACCGTTGAGAAACGAGCCCTATCGCGCCGACACCATTGAATCGCAGCTTGCGGATTCGACCCGAGAAACCCTCGCTAAAACTAATTGGCTACGACTTGACGGCGACACCTTGTATCTAACGGCCATCCTTGACTGGTTCGGCGAAGACTTCGTTTCGCGCTTTGCGCACACGATCAGCGCTAATCGTTCCGAACGCGATAGAGCCCTCCTGGGACTGGTCGCGACCCACGGACCCAGTGAAATCGCTTCACTGGCCCATACCGGAACACCGCGGATTAGATTCTTAAAGTACGACTGGACCTTGAACGACACTAGTGGACATTAAACCCTTCAGGTTGCTAACCCGTCACCCGTCTCCGCCACCTTGAAGCAAAGTGCTCCCATAACCGGATCCCGAATAGTAGCGCCAGCCACCCTATATATATTCCTGGACGCCTCAAGTCGATCTTGGTCTGCCAAAGAAAGTGCGCAGCGCCAGCAGCAGCGCTAAGGTAGACCAGCCGGTGTAGCTGCTGCCATCGCCGACCGCCGAGTCGGCGCACCATGGCGTGTGTCGATGTGACGGCCAGTGGAATCAGTAGGACGAATCCAGTGAACCCAGCCGTGATATACGGCCGATTGATCACGTCATCCATGATCGCGTCCAGATCGAAAAACCAGTAGTCGACGCCGTAGGTCAAGAAGTGTAGACATGCGTAGAAGAAGGTAAACAAGCCGACCATGCGCCGAAGTGGCATGAGCCGGCCCCAAGCTGTTAAATAGCGCAGCGGTGTGATCGCCAACGTGACGAGCATGAACCGAAATGTCCAAATGCCTGTTTGATGGGTGACCTCTTCGATCGGATTGGCACCGAGACCGTCTGTGATTCCCCTACCGACCAACCAGAGGGCAGGCAAAACACAGGCCACAAATATTGCTCGCTTAAGGGTACCGAAACCCACAACGTAACCTCACCAGTTCGAACCGGACAACCTCAGAAGAACCGGCGCAGGTCCATCCCGTTATAAAGGGACGCCACCTGATCGTCGTAGCCATTGAACATCAGGGTAGGCTGACGGAAGAAACGACCGATGCGCCGCTCTGAACGCTGACTCCATCGCGGATGATTAACAGTGGGGTTCACATTGGCGAAAAACCCGTACTCGTTTGGAGTGGCCTTGTTCCATGCAGTTCTCGGCTGGTCAGCTGTAAATCGCATTTGAACAATTGACTTAATACTTTTGAAGCCATATTTCCAAGGCACTACCAGTCGGATTGGAGCACCGTTCTGATTGAGTAGCGTCTTGCCATACAACCCGACAGCCAGGATCGTAAGTGGGTGCATCGCTTCGTCTATACGGAGCCCTTCAACATACGGCCAGTCGAGCACCGGCCGACGAGCGCCCGGCATTTCCGACAAGCGGAGTATCGTGGTGAACTCGATGTACTTCGCGTTAGAGGTTGGCTGAAAACGATCAATGAGGGTGGAGAGGGGAAAGCCGACCCAAGGTATCACCATCGACCATGCTTCGACGCATCGAAGACGATATACACGCTCTTCAAAAGGGATTCCCTTAAGGAGGTCCTCAATGTGATAATCCGCCGGTTTCGCCACATGGCCATCGACCCTGATTGTCCATGGTGACGTAGTCAACGCATTTGCATTGCGCGATGGGTCACGTTTGTCGAGGCCGAACTCATAGTAGTTGTTGTAGCTCGTAATGTCCTCAAATGAATTTTTCGGCTCGTCCGTTCCAAAAGGACCGGGTTGGACGTTTGGGATTTCCTGCTGACCCAGCGACAGCGCCTCCGCGTCCTTTCCTAGTGCGAAACCGCCCGCCGCTATGCCAAGCGTCGTACCGGCGGCGCTATGGATAAACTCCCGTCGATTCAGGAAGATGCGCTCCTCGGTAATCTCAGAGGATGCGATGTCCGGCGGATGCTGTATCAGCATGAGTACTCTCCATTTCCTTCTCGTCGTTGGCCGGGGCGATGCCGGGATCCGCTATCGTCCACCGTGCCCCTTCATCGTATCAAAGACCTATATTTTTGAGCCGTAATCAATCCTTACCACGATCGGCACCAAGCAAAGTAGCGTTCGAGCCAAGCACTTACACGCGGTGTCAATAACGTCAGCCGATAAGCGTCGCCAAGCTTCTTGAGCGCTTCCCCTTGCGTCGGGTAAGGATGAATCGTTGCAGACACATCAGCAAGACTGCCGCCATGAGTAATGATGTACGCTGCCTCACCTATCATCTCGCCGGCATGCCTCGCCACAATAGTACATCCGAGCAACTTGCCCCGGTCGTGATGGACACGCACAAACCCGTTAGCTTCTTCATCGATTACGGCGCGATCGACGTCGGAAAGGGGGATTGTCAACGTGGCGACCCGTCGTCCCTGTTCCTGAGCCTCTTGTTCATACAAGCCCACATGGGCTATCTCTGGATCGGTATAGGTGCACCAGGGAATCACCAACGCACTAGCGCTCCTACGACCAAAGAACAGAGCATTCTGAATGACGATACGGGCCATCGCATCAGCTGCGTGAGTAAACCTAAATGAGGAACAGACGTCTCCGGCGGCGAAAATACGCGCCGCTGATGTTCGTAGCCGGTCATCGACAACCACCCCCTGCTGACTATAGGCAACGCCGGCGGCCTTAAGATTGAGGGTTTCGACGTTCGGCGTGCGACCGGTCGCCACGAGTAGTTGATCGCCGATAACCTTACTTTGCACACCATCCCGCTCGAACTGCACTTCGACACCATCGAGCCTCGGCTTAACCAGCTTAACCCGTAGCCCTAGCTCCGTTCGCACCCCGTCATGGCGAAGCTGATCTGCCACCACCTCAGCAGCATCGCGGTCTTCTCGAGGTAAGAGCTGTGGCGACAAGTCGAGTACCGTCACTTCACTACCAAACCGCGTAAAAGCCTGAGCCATTTCACAGCCGATAGGACCCCCACCAATGATCACGAGTCGACTCGGTCGTTCGGTCAACCCAAAAAGCGTCTCGTTCGTTAAGTACGAAGTGTCGGTAAGACCTGGAATCGATGGCACGGCTGGGCGCGTACCCGTTGCGATAACAGCGCGCTTAAACCGTAACCTCTGTCCGTTCACTGCAACCTCAACTGGTCCGGTAAACTGGGCATCGCCAAAGAACACGTCGATACCAAGACTTGTGAAACGCTGGGCTGAATCGTGCGCGCTGATATCCGCTCGGCGGAGGCGCATCCGCCGCATGATCTCCCCAAAATTTACTTTCACCGCACCAACGCTGATACCTAGCACCTCGCCCTTACGCATCTCGCCCACTACACGAGCTGCTCTCAATAAACTCTTAGATGGCACACACCCCACGTTCAAACAGTCTCCACCCATAAGTGCTCGCTCGATAAGTGCCACCCTCGCCCCTAATCTTGCCGCGCCAGAAGCGGTCACAAGACCGGCCGTACCAGCACCAATTACGAGCAAATCGTAGACTTCGTCACCATCAGGATTCCGCCATTGCTTAGGATGTACATGTGACAGCAATTCAAGGTTCGTCTCTTCGAGCGGGTGGATAAGCGGCTTGGCGTCCATAACAGATATTTCGTCGTGTAATACGAATTGTGTTCACGAGTTCTGTTGGCCAGGTGCCCGAACGTTTCGACGGTAGTAAATCCGCGCGAGTCGTTCCGGCGACATGCCGGCCATATACAACATCATCAACCCAAGGTTGCAGGCAGTTCGAAAGAACCAGCCGTCGCGACGCCAACGTCTCGGCGATACTCGGATGGGGAGATCTGAATGCCAAAGCCGACCTCGCTGTTGAAGCCGGCGCACGAAATCAACGTCCTCCATCAAGGGCCATGACTTATAACCACCCATCGCCTCAAATACATCGCGCTTGACAAATAGTCCTTGGTCACCGAAGGGCAAGTCTAACCACCGGACTCTCCACCCCACTCCACATTCGAGTAAACGCGCTTGCCAATTCTCAGCGTCAAGCACAAACCGGAAACTCCCACCAACAACGTTCGACATCGCGTCAACACGGGCGATCTCGTCGTCCCAGCCTACGGGTAAACAGGTGTCAGCGTGAACAAAACACAACCACCGCCCGCTCGCCACCGCAACTCCATGATTCATCTGGACACCTCGGCCAATCGTTGACTGCAACCAGTAGATATTGGGGCACCTAAGGCGCAACCCTGCGAGGGCTGGATCGGCTCCGCCGTCGACGACGATGATCTCACTTGAACCTTCTACACTGATCCCCGGCAGCGTATCAATCAAACGTGACAATTGCTCCGCGTCGTGTAGCACAGGAATAATGATCGAAATAAGCGGTTCACTCGTGCGTGTCATATCCCTTGAACTAGAACACCGGGCACAGCCGGCCTTCTTTCCTATCGCAAGTGCACGCGATCAGAAAGTTTCACCCGCTGCACTTCAGGCCAAGGAAATCAGTAATCTGAGCCCAAATAGTGTCAAGGCTATCGTGAAGCTGGTGACCGTCGTCGAGTAAACGGCATTCCACATGAGAACGTGACCGAGCAAAGCGCTCTACCATGACTGGATCAACAGCGTCATCCAGGCGCCCTTGAAAAATTACCGTCGGTGGACCGTCGTCGACCGAGAATGAATTATATTGTGCCGCGTCAGCGTAAAGCTCATAACCCACCCGACGGTGCTCGCCAAAAGCGTGATGAAAGATATCGAGGTGCCCGTCATCTCGCCACTGCTTAATCCCAACGGTACCCATCCGGCGATTGGTACCAAAGTCTAAGGCCGGAGCTAGAAGAACCAGCCTAGTAATTGGCGAACGAGCTTCCGTCTCGAGAGATTGACGCGCCGCGGTATGCCACGCCACGAACGCACCAAGACTAGACCCTATTAGGACGACTGGCCCCTTGGGTAGACATGCAATGGCATCGTAAACCTGCCTAATCATCCGTGATGTTGTAATGGTTTCGAACTCAGGCTCATTAAAGTCGGGACAGTGTAGCGGCAAACCAAGAGGCCGTAAGTGTGCCGCAAGCCACATCGCCTTGGTGGACTTAGCGGACGATGCAAAACCGTGTAGATAAAATAGATGCATTCAGGCAGGACAATCCATGAGGTCGCTTACCGGCTCCTGCGTGGATCAGAGTTTACGTTTACAACCAGGCCGACAGCGACACTGAATGGTCTTCTCCCCATCAGTCTCATAGTCGTAACCCAACTCCTCACCCTTTCGAATATTTTTTGCCGCTCGGATCCATATAACGTCGCCTTCAATATCAACCCAGCAATTAGGCTTACACGTATGATTGATGAAGCGTGCGATATTCCCACCCACGCCTGCATCCCTCACCCATCTGCTATTCAATTCAAAACACCAGATGTGCCCTTTCTCTAGGTACTTGTCCTGACGTGGAAGGCTTTGCTTTTGGGTAATCTTCTCACCTGCGTAGTTGATAATCTTTGTGCTGCGCTTAATCTGAGTCTTAGCAAATACGCCCCAACCGTGAATCTTCGAGCGCCTTCGTTCGATCAACGTCTTCGTCCGCTCCTGGTAATCCTCTAATGTCCGTCGACGATTCACTTACACCTCCGTGAGCTTTATCCGTTAATTTTACTCGGTACATAAGTAGCGTCATTGTATCGTGGCGCATTAGATTCGACTTTAAGTTTCCGGATAATGTGTAGGATCTTTTCAGTAAAAATCGTGTGAGTTAACCGCTGGATACTGGCCACTGAGTCCGCTTAATTTCTCTGCCTTGACCGATGTCACCCCCTCCTGAATCTGCAAGGTGCCCTCCGCCATCAGAAATGACTTATCCACGATGTCTAGACATTGCTTAGCAAATAGAGAAGGACTCACGATAACACTCGCTGTGCCAGTCTCGTCCTCAAGCGTTAGAAAGACAAAACCTTTAGCTGTGCCGGGACGCTGACGGGTAATGACCATGCCCGCGATGCGCACGTACCGACCGTTACGCGTGCGTGGCAAATCGATAGCCCGTAACACACCGCGCATCGCCAGTTCCCCGCGCTGTAAAGCCATCGGGTGCGGGCCAAGCGTCAACCCTGTTCCGGCGTAATCGGCAATTACCCGCTCAGCCAGCGTCATCGGCTCCAAGGGAGATCTACCGACTCCTGACTTCTCCTTACTGTTACCTCTCCCCTTAAATAGATCTCCTTCCGGTCTAACCGCCTGCTCAATCTGCCACAACGCGCTGCGCCTTTCGTGTCCGAATGCGTTCAGCGCGCCGATCTCCGCGAGCGTTGCTAGTTCGTCCCTCCTAATACTGGTCCGCGCAATCAAATCCTCGATTGACGTAAAGCGTGCTAGCTCCTCGATCTCATTCGCCTCCTCTTCCAATCGATTAGAAGTTTCAATGGCTTGCCCAACATCTTTTCGTACACCGGACACGTAACAAATCCCTAACCGTATCGCACCGTTTACCTCAACCGCACACTTCCAGCCAGATCGCTGCACATCGATCGCTTCGAACCGCACACCGTGACGCTGTGCATCTTTGACTAATGTTGCAGGGTGATAAAACCCCATTGGCTGGTTATTTAAGAGAGCGGTGTAAAAGGCAGCTGGAAAATGCGCCTTAAGATATGCACTCGCGTAGACAATTAACGCAAAGCTCGCCGCATGTGATTCGGGGAACCCATACAGTGCGAACGACGTGATTGACTGCACGATTTCGTCGGCTGCGGAACCAAAAATCCTCTGCCGAGCCATCCCCTCGCGTAAGCGCGTCTCAATCTTCTCCATGCGCTGCTCTGATCGTTTAAAACCGAAAGCTCGCCGTAACTCCTCAGCCTCACCACCAGAGAATCCAGCCGCCACCATCGCCATCCGCAGGAGTTGTTCCTGAAAGAGCGGTACTCCCAATGTGCGACGCAAAATTGGTTCGAGTGACGGGTGCGGATACGTCACCGGTTCGCGCCCGTCTCGTCGCTTCAGGTAGGGATGTACCATCTGACCAACGATCGGGCCAGGACGGATGAGCGCAACCTCTACCACTAGGTCATAGAAGCACTTGGGACGGAGCCTGGGCAAAGTCGCCATCTGAGCTCTCGACTCGACCTGGAACACGCCGATGGTGTCAGCCTCACGGAGCATCCGGTAGACGTCGGGATCATCCGGAGGTAAATGCGCTAGGTCCAAACGCACGGCGTCAGACCCACCATCCGCATCATTTCCTTCCTGGCAATTGATAAGAGCAATCGTATCCTGCAAGACCGCCATCATGCCGAGCCCGAGTAAATCGACCTTGATAATTCCCATGGCGACACAGTCATCCTTGTCCCACTGGATCACAGTACGTCCGGACATGCTGGCATTTTCGAGGGGAACAACTTCATCGAGTCGCCCGCGGCATATCACCATGCCGCCGGAGTGCTGTCCCAAATGGCGCGGCAGATTACGCATCCGAGGCCAGAGCGCGGTAAACGCCCGCACACGAGGATCCTCGGTGTCGCATGCTGCATCATCAAGACGATGCTTAGGAATTTCCTCAGAGTCGGTCCACTCGAAGCGACTCAGTCTGGCCAGACGGTCGACCTGATTGGCGTCTAGCCCTAGCGCCTTACCCAACTCACGTGTCACGCTACGGTCGCGATAGGTAATAACATTCGCTGTCATGGCAGTACCCAACTGCCCGTAACGCTCATAAACGTACTGGATGACACGCTCGCGCCGATCGCCGCTCGGCAGGTCGAGATCAATGTCAGGCCACTCTCCACGTTCCTCCGAAAGAAACCGTTCGAACAATAGATCCATACCTACAGGATCTACCGCCGTAATACCCAAGCTGTAACAAACAGCACTGTTAGCCGCCGAACCACGACCCTGCGCAAGAATTCCTTGCTGACGACAGAAATTGACGATGTCCCAGACAATAAGAAAGTAGCCCGCTAGTTTGAGTTTCTCGATGAGGTCTAATTCTCGTGCAATCTGCCGTCGAGCGCGCTCGTTGTACGGCCGGTAGCGTTCGTGCGCTCCGACTAACGTAATCTTTCTCAGAAATGATGCCATCGTTTCACCCAGCGGTACTGGATACTCCGGAAAGCGATAGTCGAGATCAGCCAGCGTGTACTGCAGCCGATCGGCGAGTACTTCGGATGCACGAACCGCCTCAGGAAAGTCGTGGAACAGATGAACCATGTCGCTGGACGGTTTCAGATAACGCTCGGCATTACGTGCTAAACGTCGACCAGCCTGGTCGACCGTTGTCTTATGGCGAATGCATGTCAGGATGTCGTGGAGCGGACGATCGGCTAACGCGGCGAATCGCACGCCATTAGTCGCCAAGAGCGGCACATGATACGCCGAGGCAAGAGCCACCAGAGCCTGTGTATCAGCCTCTTCGTCCCGGAGCAGATGCCGTTGCACTTCAACATAGACGTTTCCAGAGCCAAACAGTCCAATGAGTTGATCGAGCATTCCGCCGACGCCATATTGCTGGCCGTCTAGCAACGGCCGACCGGCTAGTGCAACAAGGCCACGTGTTGCACCATCAAATTCCTCAAGTGTGAGCGCTCCTCGACCTTTTGGCGCCCGTAATTTCATCCGGGTCACGAGACGGCAAAGGTTACGATAGCCTTCCTTCGACTCGACGAACACCGGTAGCCGCCAAGGGCATACGGCACCAGGTCCGTCAACATCCTCTCGCACCGCCGTGATCGTCAGTTCACTTCCGATAATCGGTCTAATTCCGGCAGCTGTTGCCGCCTGATGGAACCTCGGTGCGCCGTAAACCCCGTCACGATCGAGTAACGCGAGCGCTGGGTAGTCAAGTGCGGCCGCGCGATCAACAAGTGCCTCTGGCGTCGACGCACCATCGAGAAAGGAAAAGGCTGAAGCAGTATGAAGCTCGATATACATCAGTCGAGGAATCCAGCAATAAACCATTCACCGTGTGTACGGTCGCGATAAATGCAATAGACACTCCCGTCATCAAGCTCAACGTCCCATTCGTCTCGGCTCCAGTAGCCAGTTGAGAGCTCCTGGTCGACCGACTGCGTTTGCTCCCACCAATGTCCAGACGATCGCCATGGACCAGCGCATCGCTCGACCGAACGACGACCGATACCACCGCTTGCCGACACTAGAACTGGACATCCACAATCGACCGTCACTTGTGCAACTAATGGAAGGTGAAATCGACGCGAGATCGCGATAGGACCGGTTTGCTCTGCTACTTCGAGATGTATTGCCGATGACATCGTCGGATCGAAAGGCCCGACGTCGAACGCATTGGGATGGTGCGTCTCAGACAACACGGGGGTGCCGCACCGCTCTGAGCCCATCAATATCTTCAGACGTGCTAACAAAGTCGATAACTGCTCAATCGAAGGAATGGCTTTTTCAAACAGTGAGAATTGCGTAATACGCGTAGGTGCGGGAATCACAGTGACCACCACGCGGTCAATACCTGCTGGCGGCGGATGCGACTTAAGGTCAAGAACTAGAAGCGTGCAGAGCATCCGTGAATCGCAAATCGGCGCTGGTAGTTGCAGCGTTCGTGTGTACCAAACCCGTGTGACGAGCCAGAGACGAACAGTTAAAACAGCTGCCGCAGCGCCCTCCCGGCTGAGCTGTAACACTAGCGACTCAAGCATCGGACGGAGTCCAGAGGCAAGCGGTTCGAACCCTTCAACCGGCCACTCAAGGTCAAGCGCCACTTCGAATAGCCGATTTTCAGGCGTAGGGACTAGCGGCTGTGATTCTTCGCCGCAAGCACATTTCTGCCACATAACACCTTCTGTACCAAATCTCGAAAAAAGTGCATCACGCGGTAGTGCCGCCAGATCTCCAAGCGTTGCGAGCCCCCATCGTTGAAAAATCTTGATCATCCGACTTACGTTTCGATTACGTACTTCGACTGGTGTTGCAGCATTCCCCTGCAAACCAAAATTTGCGACCCTTGCAAGAATGTCCAAAGGCAGTGTGGCAATAGCTGTAGCTTCTCTACCGGGCTTAATCACCGTAAGTACATCGGTACGGCCATAGGCCGATAGCACTGCGGCAACCCGTGTCGCCGCTAGCGCCACACGGCAGTGGATCCCCTGTTCGATGGCCTTCCGTTGCACAGCAGCTCCAAACGCTCTAGGGCTACCCCACATTCCCCGCAGTCCAGTCACATCCAAAACAACCGTCCGCGCATCGACCATTTCCAGACGAGGAGAAAAGTAACGGGCCAGAGAGAGGAAATCTTTAGAGAATTGATCGCCGGATAATGAACGGCTTCGACGAGATCCCGCAACATGCACACTAGCGAACATAGCTAGAGTCTTACGAGCCGGAAAGCGACGAGGAACGCACCGCGTCAGCAGAAATGAACAATTTGAAAGTACGGCCGTCGTCCGGACGCCGTGCTCCGGTCACACGGACGGTGACTTCAAGACCTCTCAGTAGGCTACCGTGGTCAATGTCACCAGACCATCGGACAGCGTCTTCGGCTTTTTGCAGGTTTAATGTCACCCCTCCTGCACTTCGAGCAACCGACCGGTTACCTATCAGAACGCAAACTGTTGGCTGTCCCTTGATAGCACGCGGTAACCGCATCCATGTGGTGAACGGAATCCGACTGAGTGTGCGTTCTGACAGATCGGTTAGGTCCAGTGCGACTATCCCGAAACCACCTGCATTGAGCAGTAATCCAAGCGCCTTGAGCGCCCGGCCTAGAGCGTGCGCCTCATCTTCGCCGCGGGTATCCGGATGCCCACGGATCCATAAGAGATGCGATAGTTTAATTCCTGATGTCACTGCCGAACCTGGGGCGAACGTATCAAGCGTGTCAATAAGACCTACGAGCTCGCCGCGGCTAGTCGCCGCTGCCATTACCGCACATAGCAAACTCATCCGGCCAGACGAACGCACCCCAACGATCTCCGAGAGCTCTCCTCTGGGTAGCCCCCCGTCAAGTGCCTCATCAAGTGCATCAATACCTGTTGACGTTACCTGAACTTTCATCGAGTAATCTGTGTAATTATTTGATAATAAAGTGTTTCCTAGATTTTTACTCCTGAGAAGTCTTTCTAAATCTATTTTTTTCAACACAACTTTCGTATTTTATTCGCCATGAGAGAAAAATTGCAAGCGGCTAACCTGTACTGACCACGCTCAGGTAAACCGCTACACGGTTTCCTGCTCGGTGCGTGAAACGGCTCATGGTGGACCAACGGACCCCAGCCCAGAAGCCCCAGTGATAAGGTGGTGGCTTGTGCCCATCCGCCAAGCTCGCCGTTCGTAATCAATCAACCACCTGTAAAGAATCCTTACCACGCGGTCGAACCATTAAGAGATGACACAGAGAACTCAGATATCGCTTCTAGATCCATGCTAGCGTCGCCGGGCTCGCGTGCCTTACGCCGCCTCGGCGCTGCACTTGCCTATCGCGACTTTCGTATCCTCTGGTGCGGTGCCTTCGCATCCACGGTCGGCATGTGGGTACAAAGGGTCGCGCAAAATTGGCTCATTCTTACACTCACTGGCTCAGCGTTCTATCTCGGCCTAGCTTCGTTCATGGGCGATCTGCCGATTCTGCTTTTTACGCTCATCGGAGGTGTCATTGCTGATCGTCACGATCGTCGTTATCTGTTGATCGGTTCGCAATACATTCAGATGGTCCCGGCTTTCATCTTGGCCGCGCTCGTCTACTTCAACGTCGTTCAGATCTGGCAGATTCTGATCCTTTCGTTCATAACCGGGTGCGGCCAGGCATTCGGCGGTCCCGCGCACCAATCCCTCATACCAGCACTTGTTCCCAAAGAAAATCTACCCAATGCGATTGCGCTAAATTCGATTCAATTCAATCTCGCTCGATTCATCGGACCACTCATCGCTGGTGTGACGATGACAGCGTTAGGCACAGCTGCCTGCTTCGGCTTTAATGGTCTCTCCTTTTTCATAGTGATCGTCGCACTGATGTCACTGCGCGTGAAGCATCTGCCGCCGTCAACCCGACAGCGAATGCTTGATGAATTACGAGGTGGACTGTCCTATGTCCGGCACCAAGGCTCCCTGGCCTCGTTGACTAGCCTAGCTTTCCTAACAACGCTTCTCGGCTTCCCGTTACTGACGCTACTACCCGTCATCGCTCAGGATGTCTTCGCGCAGGGAGTCGAACAGTACAGCCGGATGATGGCGTTTGTAGGTGCTGGGGCAGTCGTGGGCGCGCTGGCTGTCGCTTGGTTGGGTAAGTTCCGTCACATGGGCGTGACGTTATTGGTTATGCAGCTTGCCTTCGGCGGACTTGTCGTCGCTTTCTCGTTTTCACGTGTAATGCTGCTAAGCGAGGTCCTGCTCTTCTTCGCCGGCGCAACGCTCATCATGGTGTTCTCGCTGATCACTTCTCTCGTGCAACTCGTCGCCCCAAATGAACTCCGCGGCCGCGTCATGAGCATTTTCATGGTTGCGTTCCGTGGCGGAATCCCTCTAGGTAACCTGATCGCTGGCTTCGTGACAGACCGAATGTCCGCTCCATTCGTATTGGGAATAAATGGAATAGTTCTCACCGTGATCGCCTGCTATTTTCTTACTCGAAGCCATGGGGTCAGGACTTTGTAAGCAAAGTCTCGAAGATGAGAACCATATCCGTCTCACGCATGACGTAAAGTTCGACCCAGCGGCAGCGGCCACTAGAGAATGTCACGCCTCAAGAGACGGTGAGCCAGTAAATGCCGAGAAGAATCGAAGCTGCAGCCGTCACCCCTGCAGCAATACGGCTCATACCGAGCAGAACGCGACTGGACATCAGCTGTGCCAGTAATATTCCGAACGAGCACATTGCAAGCATGATCCCGATAGCAAAGATCGTGACGAACCCAAGTAGGACCAGCAACGACTCATTCTCTGCTTCAGCACCAGAGAACGACGTCAAGAGTGTCAGTGCCCGCAGACCACTAACTGCGAAAATCGCGCCTAGTGCCGTTGGAATATAGGAATGCAAACCGTGGGTCGGACGTTGATTCTGGCTGCCAAGACTCAACTGCCGGCCAAAGTTCGGTGAATGAACATGAGCGGGCGTGTGGACTTCACGATTTACCAACACCCAGAACCCCATCCCACCCAACACCACGAGTAGCCAACCGCTGACCAACTCACCTCCTCGCTCCAGCACAATGGGTACCTGCCAACCAAACAGTAAGACGGCTGCAGCACTAGCACCCAGGACTACCGCGTGACCGCATGCGAACCGTAGGGCCACCCTGAGGGCTCTTCCTCTTATTTGATCATCACGGCCATGGGCTGAAAGGGCGGCAATGGCCATTAGGTGGTCGACGCCGAGGCCATGCACAAATCCAAGCAGGAAAGCAGATGACGCTAAGAGCACGCAGGATACCTTCTCCGAGTTCCTCGGTCCTCCATCAATCTATTACCATCGTTGGAATCAAGGCCCCGGTAACCAGCGAAGGGTAAGCGTCCAACTAACAGGTAAGACCACAGGGTTGTAGCAGGTTAAGTCGTCACACGCCTGGTACTCAAACACACCGTCGATGATCAGCGACCCACCATCCACCGCACGCTTTCGAATCTCTGGCGAGGTCGGAATTGTGACGTCCTGTACGATCCGAAACGGCTGCTGATAGACCTCTACCCGCTCGTCGAGCGGCTCAAAGTGATAAATCTCCGACTCGGGATAAATGATAGGGTGGGTAACTAGCCCTTCCTGAGGATTTATTCGAAGAGTAATCACCTGATACGAATGACTACCTGGCGCGTAGACGTGCATGCCAAATTTCGGTGTCACGTCGAGGACAACCGAGAACCGGTTGCCGGGCGCAACGATGCTATCGGTCGTATAGGCCACAGCCTCAAGATGGTCGGTCGTCAGCCTTATCCCGTCGACCCCAGTGCCTCGGAGCGGATTACCGAGTTTGACGGCGATACTCGACACGGTATTTCGCGGTTGATACCCTTGCTCGAAGAACCGCTCAAGTACCCGACCGTTGGAATCAAGAATGAACGTGCCTGGATGTGGAATACCGTAAATGCGACTGGCCACCTCGACTGACTCGTTAAGAAGACCGTAACGCTTAATTACTTCCGAACCAACGTCCGATAGCATTGGAAATTCTAGTCCTTGGCGATCGACGTAGGCTTGTTGTATCTCAACAGGGTCGTAAGTGATCACGGCCAACTCCAGCCCAGACGCTCGCAAGTCCTGATACCGACTTTGCAGCTCGACGAGCTGCGTCTTGCACCACGGTCACCAATCCGCCGAACGACTGAAGACTAGCATCAACCCTCGTGGCCCGTAGAGTGACACAAGGGTGCGCGTTTCACCCCGATGGTCCAGCAGCGTAAAATCCGGCACGGTTTCGCCGACCTGCGGACCCAGTTTGCTTGGATCGAAGGCGTTGGACTGAGCCCACACAATTTTCGATAGACCTAGGCATCCGGTAAGAACCAGCGTTATCGCCAACGTCCGATTTACGATTCTAGCGCCCTGAAACGTGCCCATTCCTAGCTCAGCTGTGTGAAAACACCCTTGGCCAAAACAATTTGATCACATCAAACAAACCATAAGCCAGTCGAGAAACAACGTCAGATTATAACGCAGGAGTTTCCCCGCCCAAACGGAGCAAGTGTTCGATCTTCTGCGCCAAGGTATCGAGGTCGTGAGGACTAGTTACTGCTGCGACGTACCGGTCGGGTCGGACGAGCAGCACTTCACCGGTATGCTGTCGGACAACCTCACGGAAGCGATCATCTAGGAGCATCAAACATGCATCACGCAATGGCCGTTGAACGGCAGAAAATACGTGGATTACTTTCACGCCTAACACTTGCCAATAGTCGTGGCGGAGCGTACTGGCTAAATCCAGTGCAGGGCAATCCACTGCGATGAGCGCAAATCCGTACCCGAGATGGCTATCCAGCAGAGCTGTCGATCCAGTCGAGTCCTGCACCTCAGGCTGCGGGATCATCCGACCCACCCAAGTGGGCGTCGAACGGGACTCATCGTGCACGACCAGTCCTTCTTCAATCCTCGCGCGTGGAATGTACTTCATCTCGGTGATATATCCACGGGTGGGCGGAACTCGCGAAAGAACCCAGAACAGCAGGTCTCGAAAAAATGCTAATACGGCGGACCTCGTGTTAACGATCCGACCAAGTAAGACTGAAATGTTGATCGTCGCTTGGGTGTGAGTTAAACGTTCGGTCTCGTAGGTGTCAAGTGTCGCCATCGACGTGACACCCTGAAAGACGGCGGCCAACTTCCAGCAAAGATTTGATGCATCGCGGTGCCCAGAGTTCATCCCTGACGCACCGAAGGGCGGCATCAAATGGGCGGCGTCGCCTAGCAGAAATACGCGCCCCTTTCGCATCGTTCGAACACACAGTGCATGAAAGGTATAGACCGCTCGCCGGCAGATTTCCAAGTTATCAAAGTCACGGAATGGAGCGAACAGTCGGCGCAGTGAGCGATCCTCTAGCATCGTCTCTGGGTCCTCACCTGGTAGCAGCATAAACTCAAATCGCCGACCGTGAAACGGCGCTGGGATGCTGTCCGTTGGACGCTTCGGGTTTATGAAGTATTTCGAAAATGGACTCGCATCACTGTCATTGAGCACATCAACCACTACCCATGGCTGCTTGTACGAACGACCCTCCATCGGAATTCCAAGTAGCTTTCGAACTAAACTCTTCCCGCCATCACACCCGAGCACGTAGTCAGCGCGGATTTCCTGTCGTACACCGCTATCATTCAGAATCCCGGCAACCACCACCGCCTCCCGATCATCCAAGTCAAGCAGGTTCTCCCCGAACTGGACCGTGACCGACGCGAACCGCCTAGCGCCCCGAACCAGTATCCGTTCCAATTCTGGTTGCCAAATAGCCGACCGGTTTCCATAGCCGTTCTGGGTGATAAAACCCCTGACTCGCGTGACGCAAAATCCGAAGCGAGAGAAGTAAGTAACGCCAGCCGCCGATACACAGTGCTCTGCGATCTCATCGGCGAGCCCAACCGTATCGAGTGTGCGGAAGAACTCATCATCGATGTAGATCCCTTTCGGAATATCTGAAGTGGAGCTATTTCGCTCAACGACGATCGTGCGAATTTCCGCTAGCCCAAGTATGTTGGCCGCGATGAGGCCGGTGGGCCCTGCACCGACGATGAGCACCTGAGTTACTTTTGAGGGCACGCTGTGATGGCTAACTGTCAGGGCGTTCAACGGTTGGAATCGCTCGTACCCACGCCATCCGGCGCGGCACTATGGACGAACGCTGAGAATCCATCGATGAGCTTCTCGTTCTGCCTCTCCAAACCGACAGTAATCCGCAAATAATTATCGAGGCCGTAGGCATCCAGCGGTCTAACAAGTATGTTGCGGCTAGTCAGAAACTCCATGGCTGAGCGAGCCAGACCGCTGCCTGGCTCGCTCACTCGGCATGTGTTGAAATTCGTTACGCTTGGCAGTGGGGGCATGCCTAAATCGCGCATTTGCCCAGCCACCCAATCAAGAGCCCTCGCGTTGTGCCCGATGACCGCCCGAAGGTGTGCCTCGTCCTGCAGAGCCGCCACACCCGCCGCCTGAGCTGCCCCACTCACCGGAAACGGTAGCCGCGCACGGTTAAAGGTCTCAATAACACGCTCCGGACCGTATGCCCAGCCCACACGAACTCCGGCTAGACCATAGGCCTTAGAGAAGGTTCGTGTCATGACAACATTCTCGGATCGTCCAACGAGGCTTTCTCCGGAAGAATAGTCTGCGCTCTCAACGAACTCTGCGTAGGCTGAGTCGATGACAAGTAATACTGTACGTGGCAACCCGACCCACAACCGTTCCAATTCGCCAGTGGGTATGTAAGTGCCAGTCGGATTATTAGGGTTGGCCAACAGCACCACTTTTGTCCGGTCGGTAACCGACGCAAGCAGCGCGTCCACTGAGGTAGTGTGCTTAATTTCCCTAGCCGACACTGGCGTGGCACCACACGAAATCGCACTCAACTTGAACCTGAGAAATCCGTTCTCGCTGAAAACGACCTCGTCACCAGGGCCAGCGTATAGAAGTGTCAACGCGTGAACCACTTGGTCGGAGCCATTGCCGCAAACGATTTGTGTTGCCTCAAGCCCGTGCCGCTCGGCCAGTGCGTGCCTAAGCTCGAGACAGCCAGTATCAGGATAGAAACGTAACGTCTCAGCGTACTCACGGTACGCGCGCAATGCCGCTGGGCTCGGCCCGAGTGCAGATTCGTTCGATGACAGTTTAATTACCGGGTCCTTACCCGTACCCCGAGTAGCACCAGGCACATAAAGTGGCAACGACGTAATTTCAGGCCTAGGCTCCGGTCCTCTCATAGACATCTCCCCTTAAACTCGCCATCGTTCTCACGTAATTCGATCAAACGCCTATTCCTTAGCTTGGTGCTTCAGAGCACTGTACGCCGCACTATGAAACGGTACGTCTATCCCGAGCAGGTTCCCAAGCCGTACAACCGTACCGCTGAGATGCTCAATCTCAAGTCGCCGACCAGCGCGTAAATCAACCAACATCGACGGCACTGACTCAGCAGCCATCTCATCCACAATTGACAAGGATAGTTCAGCGATATCCGGCTCAAGTTTTACTCCGTGTGCACGTGCGACCGCAGCTGTTTCCCGCATGCCACGTTTGAGCATCGCCCGGTAATCCGGATCGACACGGAGTGGACCTGTCGCTAAATCAGCAAGACAAGACGCCGCACTCATCACTGAAAATAAAACAAATTTATTCCAGAGTGCAGCATCAACGTCATCGACGACCTGTGCATCCACTCCGCAGGACCGAAACACACCAGAGATTTCGGCGGCCAGCTCTTGCGCTAAATCGTTTCGACCGCCTATACGTAAACGCGCGAGAGTACCCAGGTGCGTCACTTTGCCAGGCTCAGTGAGCATCGTATTGCCATAAACCACCGCACCGAGCAGATGACCCCGGGTTAGTAACGGCGTCAATCGATCGACCGCATCCACGCCGTTCTGCGTACATAACACAGCAGTGTCATCATGCAGGAGTGGCGCGAGAGAGGTAGCAACGCTCTCCAAATCGTAAGCCTTGACGCACAACAAAACGACATCTACAGGACCAATGGCCTCGGGGCGGTCTGTCGTTTTGAGGTCGTGGATGGAAATGTCGCCCAGTGCACTCTCGATCGAGAGTCCGCGTGCGAGTAGCGACTGAAGATTCCTCCCCCGCGCGATGAACGCTACATCACAATGACCAGCGGCTAAGCGACCACCGTAGTAGCCCCCGACACCCCCGACGCCCACGACAGCAAACTTCATGGCGCTAGAGCTAAGCGTCCGGTGCCAATTTGCGCTTCAGTTCCGCTTCAAACTCTTCACGCGGCATGAAGCCAGGATCATCCTTGATCGCTTCTAGCGTGGTCTTCAGAATGTCTGCGTCGGATATTTCAAGGTTTAGCTCATCGCCGTGCGGCTGCGGGACATGCCAAGGTGAGTCGAGGTATACCTCGATACGGTTGCCTTCTGGATCACGAAAATAGATTGACCATGCGTTTCCGTGATTGATCCCAATGAAATCGGTGACGCCGTCCGCTTGGACCCGTCGACTCATCTCGCGTAATTCTTCAAGGGACGCCACTTCGAAGGACATCTGGTTAATGACGCTGTAATCAGCGTCCGCCGGACGCCCAGTCGCCAATACAAACTGATGATGAGCATCTGGACGGCTACTTAAAAATACAAGGTCGATTGGGAACCTGAATGCTTTACCACGATCTGTAACGACCAGTCCCATAACGCGCGTGTAGAAATCCTCCATGCGAGACAGGTCCTTAACGTGGATCCCCATATGACTCAAGATCGGCCGCACCGGTGGTTTCGAGGAAGTCATTTATGGTGCTCGCTCGATGTGGTGCACAAGTGTCCCAACCTTCTCAACCACAATTTCAACAACGTCGCCAACCTTCATAAAGACGGGCGGATCCCGTTTAAATCCAACACCGCCAGGCGTTCCAGTGACAATCACGTCACCCGGTTCGAGCGTGGTCCACGTCGAGCAATACTCAATCAACTCAGCAACCGAAAACACCATGTCTCTCGTATTACCCTGCTGCATCACATTACCGTTCAAGCGAGTTGACAGATCCAAGACCTGTGGGTCTGGAATCTCATCAGCAGTCACCAGCCACGGCCCAAATCCCCCGGTGAAGTTGAAGTTCTTTCCTGCGGTAATCTGTCGCGTATGACGCTGCCAGTCTCGCACACTACCGTCGAGGTAACACGAATAGCCAGCAACGTGCTGCAAGGCTGAAGCAGCCGAAATCGCGTGGCCACCCTTACCGATGACCGCAGCGAGCTCGCACTCGAAATCAAGATTATCAGACACCTTCGGCATAATCACAGGTTGCCGATGACCAACCTGAGATGCTGCTACACGGATGAACCATGCGGGATTCGCAGTCTTATCTCGACCAGTCTCAGCAATGTGATCGTCGTAGTTCAGCGCAACAGCCAGGATTTTGTCTGGATTAGGAATAACTGGAAGAAACGAGATATCCGAAAGCGGGTAATCCCCAGTTTGCCCTTCTAATGCAAGTCGAACCTCATCAAGAGCATTCAACCTTAATACATCCCTTAACGTTCGATGCGTCTTCGGTAGACGTGTTTGCAGATCAACCACTGAGTCGCCAACCACCGCGCCATAACTCCCTCGATCATCCATGCGATACGAAACCAGCTTCATCCTGAAATCCTCCTAACTCGAATTAACCCCACCTCAACCGCCACATCTCAGGAAGCCCACACCCACTCGATTGTATACGCTGTGCTACCGCGTTCGCCCTGGCAGTGACCGTTCGGAAGTCTACCCTAGCGAAGACCGTCTTCGCCGATGACTTCAGACGAAGCGAGGCCGCCGATCCGAGCATGGATTCTAGAACCCGTTGACATCGCGAGAGCGTAGAGAATTTCATCGGCGCGAGGACCATCGTGGACACCGACTTCAATAGAACTCATGTGACTCCGAACGTAGGCCGCTTGTACATGACCAAGCGGAATCATCAGCCGCGTACCGATCGAGCCAATTGTTTTCGACGAGGGCACGATGGCCTTCGTCCCCCCCAACACTTCGCGCATACCCCAGCCACCTGGCTCATGCCAAAGTGCCCCGTGCTCAAGCTCTCCATTGGCGCCGACGATAGCACCTTTACCATAGGCCTCAACGGCCGATCCCTCAATAGCGAGTGCGGCAACAAGGTCCGCCGCCAACTGTTTGCCGAGTGGCCTCAATTCGGCCATGATCGGTAGGAGATTTGGTTCGAAATGTCCGGCGAAGGGATTCTTTATTATCGCGACGACGGTGCCCACTCGAAGCGGCGGTGTCACCACCGGTCCACCTTCATGTCGAATTGTCTCCACAGTCACAATCGTTTTCCGAATGCTAATCATGGCTATTTCATCTCCTCGAGCCCTGCCTATGCATCAGCATAGGGTGGATCGCAACGTCGGAGCTAGCATATCCTCCATCCGCCGAAAACCTTGGGTGGCTAGACTTCAGGTTCTTCTAGTTGTCATCATGCCGCTCGCTTTATCCAGCACCTTATTCGCAACCGAACTTCTGATTAACAGTTTTTGGCCTCCGTCGCATCTTATGCGGCAGGAAGTCTTCAACCGCTGGCTCTCAGACGTGGCGAGAGTGACTGAAGGACGCGTCACTGGTCGGTTTCCCACGAGTACGTTAGCACCTCCCTCCCGCCAATGGCACATGGTGACCTCAGGAATTGCCGACGTTGGTATCGTCTTTAACGGCTTTGAGCGTAATCGTCTCCATCTGCCAACCGTTGCAGAACTACCATTTGGTACACCCAGTGCGGAAGCAGCTTCGGTTGCTCTCTGGCGAACCTATGAGCGTTACTTCGAAAAAGCTGACGAGTACTCGGGTGTCAAGCTGCTAGGCCTAATGACTCACTCGGGCGGCGACCTCTACAGTCTCCGGACAGCGATTCAACATGCGTCTGACCTAGAAGGACTGAAGATTCGAACAACCGACGGTAGCTCATCTGACGCGATAGAGACGATCGGTGGAGTTGCCGTACCTTCGTCGGGCATCGGTGCCTACCAGCTCGTGTCCCGAGGTATCGTAGATGGTCTCATCATGCCGGCTGGAGATATGCGAACCTTCAATATGCTGCAATACACTAATTACGCTGTGACCATCCCAGGTAAAATTTACAATGGAAGTTTTTCACTGTTTATGAATCTCCAGACGTGGAACTCATTGTCTAGAACTGACCAACGGGCCATCCTCAGTGTTTCGGGCGAAACGTTCGCGCATCACGCGCGCGCATGGGACAAATCAGACCGACTGGCCATTGAAGAGATGGAACGTCGAGGTATCGACCGATCCATCGCGAGCGACAGCTTCCTAGACGAACTTCGATCCAGCTTGGCGTTCATAGACAACACGTGGATTCGTGAAGCGGATCGTCGTGGAGTCAATGGTCGCGCAGCACTCGATTATTTCCGGACCGAGGCACGTCGGATAGCAGCCTCCTTCGAAAGCTTAGGATGACGACCATGAAAGCATCCCTGCCACACGTTAACTCCGACTCAGGGCTGGACCGAGTTCTTCTCGGCATCGCTGCGTTCGTAATGTTCATGATGATGGCACTTACCTTCATTGACGTGTTAGGACGGTACCTCCTGCGCTCGCCCCTCCCTGGTGCATTCGAAATGATTCAATTTTTGATGCCGTTTCTGATTTTTACGGTACTTCCTGTGATCTCGAAAGAGGATGGCCACATCACGGTGACCGTATTAGATAGCTTCGTACCACCACACGTGCAGTGGGCACAGAAATTGATCGTTCAGACTGGAAGCGTCGCTGCAATTGCACTAGTCGGCTGGTGTCTCTGGCACCAGGGTCAGAGCTTGAACGAGGGACGATACGTCAGTGGCTATCTCGAATGGCCGATCGGCCCGGTCGCTTATGGCATGTCCTTCCTCTGTTTCGTAACTCTCATGGTCCAGTCAACAAAGCTCTGGCGCCATCTTCGGTCGAATGGCTGAATCACTGTTCGGATTGGCTGCCGTTCTCTTACTCGCAATGGCCCGCATCCCGCTGGGTTTCACCATGGCACTTGTTGGCACAGGAGGATTCGCCCTCCTCCGAGGTCCGACCGCCGCTCTGGAGACTGTCGGGCAACTCGTCCTTAATTTTTCTATGAGCTATACATTCGCAGTCCTACCGATGTTTGTACTAATGGGCGCCTTCGTCCACCGCTCGGCTCTGTCCGAAGACCTCTACGATACCTCCCATGCGTGGCTCGGCCACTTCCGTGGTGGTCTGTCAATGGCTACGGTCGCGGCTTCGGCTGGTTTTGGCGCTGTGTGTGGTAGCTCGGTAGCAACAGCGGCAACCATGGGTCGTGTCGCCCTGCCAGCAATGCGTCGTTTTGGATATGATCCTGGCCTTGCTGCTGGGACTATCGCGGCCGGTGGCACGCTCGGCATCCTCATTCCACCAAGTATGAGTCTGGTGGTTTACGGTTTCCTGACACAGCAAGATATCGGGCGGCTATTCATCGCCGGCCTCGCACCGGGTGTCCTGACGGTGTTGATGTATTTTTTGGTCGTGGCAGCAGTTACACGACTGCGACCTGAACTCGGACCACGGGCACCACGAACGGCCTGGGTGGTTCGCTTCCGGCTATTAAGACGGGTCTCCGGCGTACTCGTGTTGTTCTTACTGGTACTGGGAGGGATCTACTTCGGGGTTTTCACTCCGAACGAGGCAGGTGGCGTAGGTGCTGTCGGCGCATGCTGCGTTGCCATCGCGCGCCGCCGTTTGACATGGCACGCGTTCGTCTCCTCATTGACTGAGGCCGCCCGTACAACCAGTATGGTGTTTAGTGTCGCGTTTGGCGCGATCATCCTGTCAAACTTCATCAACGTCGCCGGACTGCCAGAAAATATCTCGGCCGGCATTTTGGCACTCGAGCTACCCAGTCTCGGAGTGATCATTGCAATTTGCCTTGTGTACATCGTTCTTGGCTGCGTGTTCGATGGACTAGCCCTACTCTTTCTTACAGTCCCTGTGTTTGCGCCGATTGTTGCTTCGCTCGGCTACGATCTCATATGGTTCGGAGTTGTTGTGATTATCGTGTCGGAGATCGCGTTGATCACTCCGCCTGTTGGAATGAACGTGTTTGTCATCAAGTCAATGAATCCAGAATTACCACTTCGAACCATCTTTATGGGAATCGTGCCGTTCCTTATGGCAGACGTCATACGTCTAGCGATCGTGATCCTTGTTCCCGGAGTCGTGTTGTATCTGCCAAGCCTGATGCTATGACCAAGCTGCCCAGTACGAGGACCGTGCACTGATCATGACTAAGAACATTTTGCTCATTATGTGCGACCAGCTGCGAGCGGATTACCTCTCGTGTGAGGGACATCCGACACTCCAGACCCCTAATATCGATAAATTGGCTGCAAGGAGTGTGCGTTTCACGCAGGCATACATACAAGCGCCAATCTGCGGTCCGTCGCGGACGTCTTTCTACACTGGCCGCTATATGTCGAGCCACGGTTCCACCTGGAATTGGGTACCAATGCCAGTTGGCGAGCGCACATTAGGTGATTTTCTTCGGCCACACGGATACCGCGTTGCTGTTACTGGAAAAACGCATATGGCACCCGACATAGAGGGTATGCGTCGTCTTGGGATTGACCCGGCTTCAAAGGCAGGAAGCTTAATCGCCCAAGGTGGATTCGAACCGTTCGCACGACACGATGGGGTACACGCCACCCCGAAGTCTTCGGCCCACTTAGCCTATAACGATTTTTTGCGCGCTCACGGATACGACAGTGAAAATCCGTGGCAGGACTACGCCAATTCTGTAACGCGAGCAGACGGATCGATCGCCAGTGGTTGGTACTTAAGAAACGCAGGCTATCCATCCCGGGTTAGAGATGAGCATTCGGAGACGGCGTTTATCACAGACCGAGCAATCGATTTCATCCGGCAACAGGGAGACCAGCCGTGGTGCCTCCACCTTTCCTACATCAAGCCCCATTGGCCTTATGTTGCATCAGAGCCATACCATCGCATGTTCGATGGACATGATTGCCTCCCCGCCCACAGAGTTGAAACTGAACGAGACGATCCGCATCCGGTATACCAGGCATTCATGAACAACGAAGTGTCTCAGGCGTTTTGTCGTGACGAGGTGCGGCATACCGTCGTCCCCACCTATATGGGCCTAGTCAAACAGATCGATGACCATCTGGGCCGACTGTTCACTTTCCTTGAATCAGAGCACCGTATGGCCGATACACTGGTCGTCTTCACAAGCGACCACGGGGATTATCTCGGGGACCATTTCCTCGGTGAAAAGGAGCTGTTTCACGATTGCGTGACCAGAATCCCTCTAATCTTGTACGACCCTGACCCAACCGCTGACTTCACTCGAGGTTCAGTCAACGACACACTCATCGAGGCCATCGACCTTCTCCCTACATTTCTGGAAGCGTGCGCCCTAGAACCGGTAGCCCACATTCTTGAAGGTGAGTCGCTCATCCCGCTGGTACGAGGCGTTGAATGCACCAGGCGCCACAATGATGTGTTTAGCGAATTAGATTATGCCTACTACGACACACGTCGAGCACTCGGACTTGAACCAAGTGAAGCTCGCAGTTACATGATCCGGACTCGTGATTGGAAGTACATCGACCATCGACATTTCCGTCCGCAACTATTCGACCTCAAAAATGACCCGGGTGAACTCGTCGATTTGGGCAATGACAGCAGCCTAGCGAAAATACTCCAGGAGTTGTCTAGCCGATTACTCCTGAGATTGCAGAACCTTAAGCGGCGGGTGACCGAAAGCGACGCGACGGTCGATGCCCGTACCGATGTAGTTGCTGACTACGGAATCTACATTGGTCGCTGGTAGCACATCGTTAGTTTGAAACACCACCCCTCAGAAAGGACCGTTTAATGAACAACGTAACTCCTCGGATGGGCACCTTGGCGGTCTGGGCAGGGGAAGAGGACCCAGCCTCTGGCGCGGGTACCCAGGTGCCGATCGTACGAAGCGTCGCGTTTGGGTATCACGATGTTGCCGAATGGGAAGCCGTTGGGCGCGGTCAGACTCCAGGCGACATCTATAGCCGAAACACAAATCCGACTGTGCGCGCCTTTGAACAGAAGATTCAATCTCTTGAAAACGCCGAGGCTGCGACCAGCTTTGCCAGTGGTATGGCGGCAATTAGCAACACACTCTTCACGTTCCTAACACCAGGCGATCGAATCGTATCGACCCGCGACACCTACGGCGGTACAAATAAGCTCTTCCTTGAATTTCTTCCGCGCCAAGGAGTTGAAGTGGAACTCTGCCCCACCGAGGATGCTGCTGTAGAGGCTACCCTCACTAAAGGGTGCCAAGTCCTGTACTTGGAGAGTCCGACTAACCCAACACTTAAAGTGCTGGATCTAAACCGTCTCCTCCAGGCGGGCCAGAGAGCTGGTGCCCTGACCGTCGTGGATAACACATTTGCCACACCGATCAACCAGCAACCACTCGAGCTAGGTGCTGACCTTGTCGTCCACAGCGCTACCAAATACCTCGGTGGGCGTGCGGTGCGAAAGACTTGGTCTCACGCATCTACCATTATCGTGAAATTACTGGCGCGGCCCTCGACCCGACCGCCGCTTATCTATTGCTTCGGGGAATGAAGACGCTGCAACTCCGTATTGAGCGGCAGACTGAGTCGGCGATGGTGATTGCGCGGCACCTTTTATCCAATCCAGTAGTTGCTCAAGTCCACTACCCTGGACTCGAAGAGGACCCCGGACACCAGGTGGCAAAACGTCAAATGCGAGGATTCGGTGGCATTGTGAGCTTTGAGCTGGTAGGGGGCGCTAACGCAATGCGCCAATTCCTACCTCGCCTTCGATATGCCCACCGAGCCGCTAACCTCGGATCGGTCGAGACGGTCGCCGGCCCTCCATCTGCAACTAGCCATGTGGAGTCGACGCCCGAAGAACGACTGGCTGCAGGTATTCCGGAAGGATTAGTTCGTTATTCAGTTGGCATCGAAGACCCGACGGACCTCATGGCAGATCTCGACCAAGCGCTCGCACTATAAGGTCCTGCGTGCCTAACTGAAAACGAAAGACCGCCACTGAAATCGCCATTTCAAACTCATCCACGAAATGCATGAAGATCGGGGTCACTAATCCATTGAGCGCATCGATCCCAGTGTAATCCCCAAAGAACACCGTAGGATTAGAGGCGAATGGAGCGAGATCAATCGGGTAGTTGACGAACGTCCGTCCCCCATCAACGCTGCGAGCAAGAGTCAATCGGGTCAGTGTTCCTTCTAAGGTCCGCCGGTCATAAAACACAACATTCACCGAGCCATCAGACGAATCGACGGCCAGCCAGGTAAACATCTGTGCTGCACCGTTTCCAACTGTGTCGTCATTCACACGCACCGGATTCGTCCACGACCCGCCGCCATCGGACGATGAGATCAGGAACACGTCAGGGTCACCATGGCGTTCATCGATCCAATTGACATGTAGGGTACCGCGGGATGGGCCCTCACTGTGATCCACGCCAGTCACTGGCATACCGTTGTGCCGGGCCAGACCTTCCACCTCAATGTCCCACCCACCCGGTGTCTCCTGAATGATCCGGTCTTCACCCCATGTCCAGCCGCCGTCGATAACACATTTGCCACACCGATCAACCAGCAACCACTCGAGCTAGGTGCTGACCTTGTCGTCCACAGCGCTACCAAATACCTCGGTGGGC
>JYMV01017131.1_pt1 | contig 27744 bp, 33 predicted proteins | sample 338911 | NCBI WGS metagenome assembly JYMV01 (sample SAMN03354496, study PRJNA234377) | hydrothermal vent metagenome | biome: Deep sea; feature: Hydrothermal plumes at the Eastern Lau Spreading Center, Western Pacific Ocean; material: Seawater | place: Tonga | collected 2009 | depth 2000 m m
CACGAATAGTATTGTAGTCATCTTCCGATAATGATTCAGCCGTAAAGATGGTCGCTCCAAGGATTTGAAGATCATCTATTCGCAAAACCTCGTATTCATCAGCAATGTTCGATAAAAGATTCTGCTCTCGATTATCAGATAAAATGGCAAACAACGTTATTATCAAAGAGTGACATGTGTCACCCAAAATGGATTCAATTACTTCTATCTTTTGATCGCTATTTAACCTCCGGCTTAGAAAGAATGTTCTGAAAGTTGCCTCCTTCTTATACAATTCTTTGAGGATGCCTAACGAAGAATGAACTTCATCCACTGCATTTATTGACCGGCTCACTTCCAGGAGAGCAGTAGCGTACTTTTTAGCTTTCCGCTCTACTTTCACCTTCAGTTCCGACTTTTTTCAGGGAATCCTGAATCAATTCAAAGTTGTCTTCCTTGCTGATATTTCGCTTGATGAGCTTTTCAGCTACTTGTAGAGATAGATCGATAACGTCTCCCTTGATCTCTTCAATAGCTTTCTCTTTCTCTGCCTCGATCTGAATTTTGGCATTCTGTACTTGAGATTCAGCTTGCTCTCTAGCATCGGCGATGATGTCATCCTTCACTTTTTGAGCTGTCACCTTGCCGTCTTCCAATATCGCTTGAGCTTCATGCCGAGCCTTAGACATTACTACTTCAGCTTCTTTCTGGATTTGCTCCATCCGTTCCTGAGCTTTATCAGCATCTTCCAGTGTCTTCCGGATGCGCTCTTCTCGGCGATCTAATGCCTCCATGAGCGGTTTCCAGACAAACTTAGCCAACACAGCTAATAGTACCAGAAACGTAATGATTGTCCAGATAAAGAGACCTGGCTCGATACGTACGAGTGGATTGTCCATTATTTACCTCGTTTGGTTCTTAACTGTTTTTTATTTCATCAGTACGATTAGCAGACAGAACACTTCGCCTAGAATAGCCACTCCCTCTAAAAGGAAAAGGGGGAGATTCACCGCAGCAGTAATCTGAGCAGCGGCTTCCGGCTGCCGTGCGATTGATTCTGCGGCAGCTGCTGTAAATCGGCCGATGCCTAATCCCGCACCAATAACTACCATTCCCAGCCCAATGGCTGCCCCAAAATAATGAAGCGTAGAGCCACCTTCAGCCGCAAAAACAGGTGTTGCCATTCCGAAAGTCAAGAACAGTACCAATGCCATAATTGATGACCGTCTCATGGATATTTCCTCCTTACTTATTGTTATTTTCATGTTGATTGTATTCAGATTCTCAATGGTGTGTATGGATAGCCATACCGATAAAAATTGAAGTCAAAAGTGCAAATACATAGGCTTGAATGAGGGACACTATAATTTCGAGGCCAAAAATAGCCGTGCTTAAAGGAACTGATACAAGCGTACCTACAGCCAAACCTGCAGCTGTACTGAACATGTCTCCAAAAATAAAAATAAATGACATAATGGAAAGAATTGCGATATGCCCACCAGTCATATTTGCTGCGAGTCGCATCGTCAACGCAAATGGCTTTACAAACATGGCAATTATTTCGATTGGAATCAAAATGAAATAAACCGGTAGGGGCTGACCTTTTGGAGCGAGATTTTTCCAGTGGCCTATGAATCCGTTCTGAATTGAACCCCCTACAATGATACTAAAAAATGTGACTGTGGCAAGTCCGGCTGTCACGTTAAAATTCCCTGTTGCTGTAGATCCTCCGGGGATAAGATCAAAAACTGGTACCAATCCTAGAAGGTTAGCAAAAAGGATAAAAAAGAAGAAAGTAAAAATCAAAGGGCTCCAGATTCCACTATTCTCCTTCCCTAAATTGGGAAAGACTATCTGATCGCGTAGAAACTCAACAACAAATTCGAATGCATTGGATAACCCTGTGGGGACAGGTAATTTTTCAGTTCGGAACCGTTTCGTGGCGATATATGCAACCCCGAAAACAACGGCAGCTGTCACCCACAACATGATCACATGTTTTGAAATAGAAAGATCAATTCCAAATAAGGGAGGCAACTCTACAATGGGACCGCTATTGGACACGTGGTGGATAATGGTATGTCCTACTTCTTCCAGAACAGTCGTGGGTTCAGATGTGGGTGCTTCTGAATTTATCATTTTGTTTTGTCTGATTTCTGGCTAGAAAAGAATCGTTGAAAATACAAAGCTTCACCTATTTGAAGAAATATAAAAACCACAAAAAACGATAAAACAAAAGCTGAAAATACTACTTCAAGGAGTGATGCAATTAAAATTAATGCCACTGCGTAAAGTATCAGTCTGATGATAAAAGCTGCAATGTTGGCACTTATAGCTTTCTCAGGTGATTGAACAATTATCTTCCTGATAATGGCAAATGTTCCAATGTTAATTACAAAGGGTATGGAAGAGCCGAGGAATATGGAGAATAATGTAGGCTGCATTTTATTTTCTTAAACTCACTCTGGCTAACTCCCAGATTCCTATAACAACCCCAAGAAGAAGCCCACATACCGCTAGCCATGGTGATGTATTAAACCATCGATCCAGAAAGTAACCCAAAAGTCCCAAGCCCAATATAGATCCTATTAACATATAAGATGCGCTCATATATGGACCTGCCTGAAGAATAACACGATTAAAAGCTTCAAACAGTTGAGTTTTGTACTTCTTATCAGATTGACTCACAGCCATATCATCCAAAATTATACCTCATCGAACGAATCAGTATCATCAGCTGAACCGGTACTTGGTGCATTACTTCTGTAGGTATTGACAGTTTGATCTTTATCCAAATCATCTCTTGGTGCAATATCACATCTCCCTTCAAATTGAGCTCCCTCTTCTATCACGAGTTTCCGGTAAATGATATCGCCCTTTACAACAGAATGACCTCTAAGTACAACTTTCCCAAATGTAGAAAGTTTGCCTTCAACCACACCCCCAATAAATGCATCGGACGCCATAACATCACCTTTAATATAAGCATCCCTTGCAACCCGGACGGGACCCTCCGTATAGACATTACCGTGAACCTGGCCACAGATAATTGCACCGCCCTTCAACACCAGATCACCTCGAATTACTGCATCGGCTCCGACCATGGTTCCAACATGCTTTAAGCTGTCTTTAGCCATCAGATGATACTCCTATGATATCGAAATCCTGAAACTCTACAATAAATCCAACTGGGTCTACAGGGACACCATCTTTCCATATTTCGAAATGTAAATGAGGTCCTGTTGTATCTCCTGTCTCGCCCAATAAAGCTATCAGCTGTCCTCTTTCCACTCGTTCAGGAGCTTCAACAAGATTTTCTTCATTGTGGCCATAAATTGTAATGTATTCATCTCCATGAGTAATTATAATGAGATACCCAAAGTCCATCGTCCATTCAGAAAAAACTACGAGTCCTGAGGCTGCTGCATAGATAGGAGAAAGCTTGGGTGCGGCTACATCAATACCTGTATGGCTCCCTTTCCAACTTTTGGAAACGGGTACAAATTCTTGGGTGATATATCCTAAAACAGGCATTGTAGTTGGAAGATTTTCTAAAACACTAATGGGAATACCAGAAAGCATTATAGGTTCAGGAGAACCAGGTGAATTGATGTTAATGGGAATTTCCACATCTGAACCGAAAACATTCTCGATATAAGTCCGCATTGTTTTTATATTGAGAAGTTCTTGTTCGAGTTCATTCAAAACCCAAGACTGATCAGCTTTAAGTAAATCATTCTCTGCTTGTAAATCATCATAGTTCAAGGCTTTGGGGACAGCGAAGAAACCGATAATAAATCCAGCAGTTATAATAAGTAGTCCTGTAATGATCAATGTCCATAACTGCCATTTAGTTACAGAAAAGTTATGACTGGTTTCTCCTTCCTCCTGGACAAGGACTACAGTATAGCGTTTTCTGGCCATTCTCTAAAAGATCCACCAAGGAATTTATGAATTCATATCAGAGAAAATATCCAAAAGACGCCTCAAGTCATCATCAGAATAATATTCGATTTCGATGCTGCCCCCCCTCGATTTAGGTTTAACTATTACCTTGGTTCCAAGTAGAGAGATTAGATCGTCTTCTATCCGCTGTAGGGCTGTACTTTTATGTTTCTTTCTTCGTTTTTTCCCGTTTCTAACTCCAGATAGAACTTTCCCTACAAGCTCTTCAGTGGTTCTTACAGATTCACTATGACCGACAATATGTTTCCAAAGCTTAAGCATACTTTTTGGATCTTTTAGAGCAAGAAGAGCTCGGGCATGACCGGCTGAAATCTCATCCATCCTGAGGCTCATCCTAATTTCCTGTGGCAGCTTCAATAATCGGAGAGTATTGGAAATTGCTACCCGACCTTTTCCAACAGCCTGAGCAATGGATGTATGAGACATCTTGTATTTTTTTGCTAAGACCGCGAACGCTTCTGCTTCTTCCATTACATTCAAATTCTCACGCTGGATGTTTTCAATAAGAGCATATTCCATCATTTCAGCTCCTTCTTCCACATTCAGTATATGTGCTGGAACTTCAGTTAATCCGGCAATTTTTGCTGCCCTCAACCGTCGCTCTCCAGCTACTAATTCATAGTTATCCTCTCCTACTCGAACTGAAATAGGCTGAATAATACCTTTCGCCTTAATGGATTCTGCAAGTTCATGCAAACTTTCTTCATCAAACTTCTTCCTGGGCTGATGAGGATTGGGTGCAATGAGACTAACGGGAATTTGCAGGATTGAATTGGGACCTGCAGTCTCATCGGTGGTTTCTCTAATTAGAGCGCTTAGACCTCTTCCGAGTTTTTTTGCTGTCACGTTTGAGTATCTCCTCTGCTAATTTGAGGTAATCCTGTGCCCCAGTGGAGTTGGCTTCATAGAGTAGTATCGGTTTCCCATAACTTGGAGCTTCACCAAGACGCACATTCCTTCTTATTACCGTTTTAAAAATATCTTCCTTGAATTGTTTCCTCAACTCCCTCTCCACACGTTTTGAGAGATTGAGCCTCTTATCGAACATTGTAATCAGCACACCTTCAATATCCAAGCGTGTATTTAAGTGTCGCTGTACAAGCTTAATAGTTTTAAGAAGTTGGTTGAGACCTTCCAATGCAAGATACTCACACTGCATAGGAATGAGGATAGATTTTGCTGCTGCCAAACCATTTAATGTCAGAAGACCAAGAGAGGGTGGACAGTCTACCAAAATGTAGTGGAATTTTCTCATCACCGACTTCAATGCATCTCGTAAACGATATTCCCGAGCCATCATTCCTACTAACTCTATCTCTGCTCCCACCAAATCATTAGTACTTGTTACTATATAAAGGTGATCCAGATTGGTTTCGGTTATGGCTTCTTCTATGGGACTGTTGTTAATGAGTACATCATAAATAGTAGTCGAGCCATTCTTTAACAAATAAGAAAGGCCGGTGGTTGCATTTGCTTGAGGATCCAAATCTATTAGTAGAGTCTTTTTCTCTGAAACTGCCATACCCACTGCCAAATTTACAGCAGAGGTCGTCTTTCCGACACCCCCCTTCTGATTCGCAAATGCGATAACTCTTCCCATATCTACCTTCTAATTTACCTCACACTGTCAGATCTTTGATACACGTTCGCGTGGTACTTTTTGTAGAATTTCAGCGGCTCAAATTTAATGGCGGAGTTAGGGAGATACAAGGATATTCCCGACGAAAGTATAGTTGTTTCTCGTCGAGAAATCAGCGGAAATGGCTTGCAGGTGATAACTCAGGAAACTAAATTGAATCCACCTGTAGTACTTTGGTACAGTAATAGTGCAATCATTCGTGACAAATTGATGAATGATCTTTCCGAAGAAATGACTTAATAACGGCTAATCGCTGCAACCTTTTTATAACGTGAGAAAACCCATAATACTTATTACCGGCGCCAATGGTGAAATCGGTCATGGCCTTATTCGTTCACTTTCCAAGAAAGCCGGAGAGGACAGGGTTGGACTCGACTTGGATGTTTTGGACGAAAACATTCGACCCTTTGTACAAGAGACCATTCAAGGCAATATTCTCGAACGAAATCTGCTGGCGCGAATCAATGCTGAGTTCGAAGTATCCGCCATTTACCATCTGGCAGCGATCCTGAGTACCCGGGCAGAATTTTCTCCCATGACAGCCCACGATGTCAACGTAGGAGGAACCATTAATTTACTCCATCTTGCTATGGAGCAATCCCTAAGCCAAGGCCGGCCGGTTAAGTTTTTCTTCCCAAGCTCCATTGCAGTATATGGGATGACTGACATTGACACAAAAAACTCTGCCGGACCCGTAAGCGAAGACGATTATCGCCATCCCGAAACCATCTACGGCTGTAACAAACTGTATTGCGAAAATCTGGGCATTTACTTCTCGCGCTTTTACAAACGTCTCTCTGCTGAATCTTCACGAGGTCGGGTAGATTTCAGGTCAATTCGACTGCCAGGGTTGATAAGCATTCATACACTACCTGCTGGTGGAACCAGCGACTATGCACCGGAGATGATTCATAGTGCAGCACAATATATACCGTACCAATGCTTCGTCCGGGAAGATTCAGCTCTCCCTTTTATGACTATGGGAGATGCTATCAAAGCCATTTTGCAGCTAATGGAAGCTAAGGAAGATTCTCTCTCCCGTTCAGTTTACAACGTGACATCTTTTAGCCCGTCAGCTGCCGAATTCCGGGAAAAGACGCTGACCTATTTCCCTGAAGCAAAAATAGACTTCATCATCAATAAAAAGCGCCAGTCAATCGTGGACAGCTGGCCCGCACAAGTGGATGATAGCAAAGCTCGAAACGATTGGGACTGGGAGCCGGAACATGATTTTGACAGTGCATTTGAAAACTATTTGATTCCTGAGATTAAGAAACGGTACAGTACATAATATATGGAATAATGGAGAAATGATGGACACAATCAAACCGAGACTGACGGAAGAACTGCAGAGCATCCGTGAGGCCGGACTGTTCAAGGATGAACGCGTGATTCAATCGCCGCAAGGTACGGAAATTACGGTAAGCGAAAAGACCGTACTCAACTTTTGTGCCAACAATTACCTTGGGTTATCCAATAATCCCGAACTCATCACCGCAGCTCAGGAGGGACTGGAAATGTGGGGATTCGGTCTCAGCTCCGTCCGCTTTATCTGCGGTACGCAGACTATCCATAAAGAGCTGGAGCAGAAGATCGCTCAATTCCTGCAGACGGACGATACCATCCTTTACACTTCCTGCTATGATGCCAATGGCGGTCTGTTCGAAACAGTGCTGGGACCGGAAGACGCCGTCATTTCTGATCAACTTAATCACGCCTCCATCATTGACGGGATTCGCCTCTGCAAAGCTGAGCGCTTTCGTTATCCTCACGCTGATATGTCCGCACTAGAGGACATCCTGAAGCAGGCCCAATCGCACAATATCCGCCTCATCGCCACCGACGGCGTGTTTTCCATGGACGGTGATGTGGCTAAGCTGGGAGAAATCTGCGATCTGGCGGAGGAGTATGACGCCCTCGTCATGGTGGACGATTCCCACGCCAGCGGATTCTTCGGTCCTTCTGGCCGGGGCTCCATAGACCATTGCGGCGTCATGGGCAGAGTGGATATCATCACCTCAACTTTAGGGAAAGCGCTGGGCGGAGCAAGCGGAGGATTCACTTCCGGCCGGCAGGAAATTGTGGATATCTTGAGACAGCGCTCCCGTCCGTATCTCTTCAGCAATACATTGGCGCCGGCAATTGTCGCTGCGGGAATCGCCTGTATTGTTATGTTATCAGAAAAGACTGAGCTGCGTGACCGACTGGAGGAAAATACAATTTATTTCCGGGAGAAAATGACAGAAGCCGGCTTTGATATCCGCCCGGGAATTCATCCCATCGTTCCCATCATGCTAAGAGATGCTCAGCTTGCTCAGGACATGGCAGCCAATATGTTGGAGAAGGGAATCTACGTAATCGGTTTTTCCTTCCCCGTGGTGCCGAAGGGAGAAGCAAGAATCCGGGTACAGATCAGTGCGGCGCATACGAAGGAGCATTTGGATATGGCAATCGAGGCATTTGAGGAGATTGGCAAGAAATACGAAGTTATTTAAAATTGAGTTGCAAGAGAATCAGCGCAAAGGACACGGAGAACTATGTGTCCAAAATCCCAAAACTTTATAAGGAGATTACTCAACAACTGCGCAAGACCATACTTGATAATTTCCCGCATTTGAACGAAGCCATCAAGTGGGGAAATCCTGTTTATTATACAGATGAGAACCTTTTTTATGTCTCGGCAAATAAAGATCACGTGAAGCTGGGCTTTTTTCTTCACGGTCCCGATCTTGATAATCCTGACGGACTAATCGAAGGAACCGGCGCCAAAATGAGGCATGTGAAATATCGCAATGTAAATGAATTGAATGAGAAACAGATTGTCGAATGGATTAGGCAGCTTCTGGAGTTGGTAGAAAACGACTGAAACCTTACCAAAAAGTGATTGCCTCCCTCAAGGCACTACGGTAAATTCGCCACCGCTTCATCAAGAGAAATATCTTTTGACGTGCAAACCAAATAATGATAACTCAAAATAACAAACCGCGCATTTTTATCATCCTTGTGATATTCCTCGTAGCTGTCTGGGCACTTTGGCCTACAATAGAACTCCAGTTTTTCCCTCCGGACGATGAAGCAGAAATTGAGGCACTCAAAAAAGAGGCCATTAAACTGGGACTCGACCTCCAGGGCGGAGCCTCTTTCCTTCTTGAAGTGGATATCCCTACTTTAGTAGAAAACCTGGCAGTTTCTGTAAAACCTCAAGCTGATTCTCTCTTTGCAGCAATTTTAGCTGATGCAAAAAAAAGTGATGATCAAGAAACCTTTATCAGCCGGTTTGTCCAGTCTGCTACAGAAAATAACATCCAACTCAGACGCCACTTCGAAGGACTCGGCTCTAACAACATAGAAATAGAGACCGGTCTAAACAGTGCGGCAGATGACGCTATCAATCAAGTACTCGAGATATTGCAAAATCGTGTGGATGAGTTCGGTGTTTCCGAACCCACCATTCAGAAGCAGGGGAGCCATCGAATAATCGTAGAGTTAGCCGGTGTGACTGACACTGATCGAGCTGAAGCGCTTCTGGAACGTACTGCATTGCTGGAATTTGTATTTTTAAAAGATGGTCCCTCCACACAGAATATTATCAGCAAAATTGATGCTATCCAATTCGACGGTGATACCACTCTTGCTGAGTTTGACAGTGTTGAGGCTGACACAGGCAGTTCGCTGTTAAAAATAGTAGATGATGCATTGCTGGAAACTGAAGCAATAAGCATTAATAAGTTCACATCTTTACTGATTCCCACTCCTTCAGGTGATATGGGGGTTTCTCAATCTAACCGGTTTCGTGTAAAAAATATTCTCGAGCTAGAAGATGTAAAAAAGATTATCCAAAAAGATTACGGACGATTTGTCTGGAGCAGTGATGCTCGACAATCTGCAGCTGGACAGGAAGAGGTGTACATACTCTACTATCTCGATGCTGATCCCAACAATCCCCAGCTAACCGGGCAAGTGGTAGAGGAGGCTGTGGCCGATATTTACAATGGTCAGCCTATCGTCAGATTAGGTATGAATTCTGAGGGTACCAAGACATGGTCAGTCATCACCAGCCGGGTGGGTGACAGGGTAGCTATAGTTCTGGATAATAAGGTTCACATGGCTCCTTTCATCCGTTCGAAGATTACTGACGGCCGTACCCAGGTGGAAGGGCTGGATGACATGGAAGAAGCCAAGGATATCGCCATTGTTCTCAGGGCAGGTAAACTCCCGGCTCCCATCAAAAAAGTATATGGTCACGAAGTAGGACCTGCTCTTGGGCAGGATTCAGTTGACAAAGGGACAAAGGCAATCCTTGTCGGTCTGGTGCTTGTACTGGTATTCATGCTCATCTACTATAAATTCGCCGGCTTAATCGCTGATATTGCACTCATTTGGAATCTTGTACTGGTGTTGGCGGTACTGGCAATGCTTGATGCTACTCTCACCCTTCCGGGTATTGCCGGTCTTATCCTGACAGTGGGCATGTCCGTGGACGCCAATGTCATCATTTTTGAGAGAATCCGAGAAGAAATGAGAAAAGGGAAGACGGTCAGAGCAGCCATTGACAGCGGTTACACTCGAGCTCTTACAACAATCATTGATGCCAATGTGACAACGCTTCTCGTGGCACTCATTTTATGGCAGTTTGGAACGGGTCCCATTAAGGGATTTGCTGTCGTGCTCTTCGCTGGAATCGCAATAAGCATGTTCACAGCTATTTTCTTCACCCGGACTATCTTTAACATAATCACATCCCGCAAGCAATTAAAAACTTTAAGTATATGAGATTTCTATCAGAGACAAAGATTGATTTTCTCGGAGCACGCCGCTTCGGTTTCGTCATTTCCGGTACCCTCCTTCTGGCGGGTATGATTTCTCTGCTCCTCCAAGACGGTCCCAAGCTGGGGATTGACTTCACAGGAGGTACCAAAGTAATGGTCAAGTTCGATAAGTCTGTGGAAATCAGCTCTGTACGTGATGCCCTTGCCAATGTGGATATAGATGGCGAACCCTTCGACTTCAGCAAATCTGAAATCAAACTGGAAAGGGACGAGAAAGGGAGCGATTTGGTGAGTGTCCGCCTCCCCAAACTCCCTGAATCTGTAGAGGATGCTGACGAAGCGGTCATTAGCAAACTTTACACTGAATTCCGAGATAATGCCCCTGATGATATAATTGAATTTAAACTGTCCTCGGACACTATCGGACCCAAGATTGGGTCAGAACTGCGAGGGAAAGCAATACTCGCCATTCTATCATCTATCTTAATGATTCTCTTTTATGTCTCCATTCGGTTTCAGTTCAAGTTTGCTATTGGTGCAATCGCCGCCTTGGTCCATGATGTTCTAATCACTCTGGGTATCTTTTCTATCATGGACTATGAGATTTCGCTCGTTATTGTGGCTGCATTCTTAACTATTGTGGGATATTCACTTAATGATACTATTGTGGTATTCGACCGGGTACGGGAAAATCTCAAACGCCTGAAACAGGAAAAGTATGAGGCCATCATCAACAAGAGCATTAATGAGTCACTCTCAAGAACGATCATCACCTCTCTGACTACTTTCATGGTAGTCTTTATCCTATGGCTGACCGGAGGTGAAGTTATCCGCTATTTCGCTTTCGCCATGATGGTGGGCATACTGATTGGAACCTACTCTTCCATGTTCGTGGCGAGTCCTATAGTTGTGGCGTGGCACAATCGGTTTGGCGAGAGAAAAAGCCGATAAGGCGCTGACTTTCCTCTCCCAGTATATTTCCCCACTTATAATAAATGAGTCTACTCCGAAAAGAACATTTTGGGCTAAAGCCCTCTTTTTTCCCAATCTTTCCCCCCAACCTTTAGCTCGGGGATTAACCCGCAAACCAACAAACGAGGGGTTTTAACCCCTTTCCGAGTGGACTCATAAATGAAACCAACAATTTTGCTGGCGTTCATTCTCGTGAGTTGTATCTGGGGAACTACCTGGTACGCCATGAAGATAGGGTTGGAAGATACGCCGCCAATCCTCGCAGTTGGTTTACGGTTTGCCATATCTGCTTCGATTCTCTGGGTCATATTTCTTTTCCGTAAAGAGCGGCTTGTCCTGACAAAATATGCCGTAAAAGTATATCTCGCGTTCGGAATCATTAACTTCGGATGCTCCTATTCACTCACCTATTGGGGAACACAATTTATTCATTCGGGTCTCTCTGCAGTCATCTGGTCAACCTTTCCCATTGTTGTAGTCCTCTTTGCTCATTTCATGCTTAGTAATGATCGAATTTCAGCTCGGAAAAGTATCGGAGTTGTACTTGGACTTATAGGGACAGCCATGATTTTTGTACAGGACAAGGCAGACTTTGAGGGGTTTGACCTGACGGGTGTGGTGGCTGTCTCAGCAGCAGTACTATTGGCAGCATGGCCTAACATACTCTACAAGAAACACCAGAAAGAAATACCACACTTCCATCTGAATGTTGTATCTCAGACCATCGCAGTATCTGTATTGCTACCGGTTTCCTTTCTTATTGAGGATCCTCTGAGCGTCGAGTGGGGTTTGCGCAACACTACAGCTCTCTTATATCTCGCCATTCCCGGGACAGCGGTTGTCTGGACTGTTTACTTTTGGCTCTACAAACACCTTAAGGTTACACAAATATCCACCATAGCTCTCATTCCGCCTATTATTGCCGTCATAATAGGGTGGCAGCTTTTGGGTGAACAATTCACACCTAGGATGCTCGCCGGTGCAGTTCTTATCCTCACTGGAGTATTATTCGTTAATTACAGACAAAGTCGACCGGCAGTAGTAGAAACAACACTCTGAAATGCTTTTTCACGCAACACTGGAAACACCTATCGGTTTCCTGAAGATAGTTAATTCAGAAAAAGGAGTTCGCAGGATTATACTGCCTGGAGAGTCAGATGATCTATTTTCTACCGAGTTGAAAATGATTGAAGATACCCGTCTCCTCCGACTGGCATGCGATGAACTCACCGCCTATTTTGACGGCAGGCTCAAAAAGTTTACTGTCCCTCTCGATCTTCATTCTACACCGTTTAGAAAACGGGTTCTTAATGAAGTGTATTGCATTCGGTATGGAGAAACAGCTTCGTACAAAGAGATAGCCGAACGAATCGGAAATCCCAAAGCTGTGAGAGCCGTAGGCGGTGCCAACGCTCATAATCCCATTCCAATTATCATCCCCTGCCACAGAGTCATCGCTCACGATGGAACAGTTGGCGGATACGGAGGAGGATTGGATATGAAGAAGAACTTATTAAGGCTGGAAGGTATACCTTGGGATTGACTAACGAATTAACGATTTACGATTGTCTATTTTTCCACGGGATGCTGTGCACAATTATCAATATTCGATCAAAATCTAAAATCCTTATAATTGTACGCTAACAGTTTAGACTGTAATTTCTCCACATTGAGATGAGCGGTTATATGAAAACAGTACGCGGCAAGATTCTAACCGGAATGATTACACTGGCACCGGCAGCCGCAACTATCTGGGTATTACAATTCCTATTCAATTTCTTTGATGGTATGGCTGCTCCTCTTGTGGATAGAGTTCTAGGCACCCACATACCGGGACTGGGACTTATCGTCTCTTTTACTGCTATCTTCTTTCTAGGTATTTTGGTTACAAATTTCCTAGGGAAGAAACTCATTCAGTGGGGTGAATCTCTGCTTCAGCGAATTCCAATTGCTAAATCTATTTATGGTACAATCAAACAGATCACTCAGACATTGGGAGGCACTGGAAACAGAGCTTTCAAAAGGACAGTGCTGATCGAATATCCCCGAAAAGAAATGTGGAGCCTAGCCTTTGTCACGGGAAAATCGATAGATCAGGATGGAATTAATTACATTCATGTTTTCCTTCCCACCACACCCAACCCCACGTCGGGCTTCATGCTCATCATACCTGAATCCGATTCGATTGATGCTCAGATGTCAGTTGAAGAAGGGATGAAAACGATCATTTCTGGGGGAATGCTTGCTCCGGAGAAAAACCAGATTAGTTCTACAGGAAATAATAAAACCGACTCGGGGGTTTAAGTGGGGTTTTTAGGAGGGTGAGACAAGTGGCCCCCAAGCCGGCTTCTTCAAAACAGTTTACTTATCCCTTTTCTATTAAGTTCCCGACTATTTCATAATGCTCCAAATTTTCTCCGTAATTATACTCGGATATCTTTTAGGATCAATTCCCACCAGTCTCACTTTAGGTAAAATTCACAGCCGAATAGATATAAGGAAACACGGCAGTGGTAACGCTGGATTAACAAATGTGTATCGTGTTCTGGGAATCGGTCCTGCTTTGGTAGTTGCTGTAGCAGATATTTTCAAGGGGTGGCTTGCAGCGGCCCTGATCCCTCTCTACTTTACCGATCTTTTAGTCACCGACATACATCTTACAGGCATTCTGGCTGGCTCTTCAGCAGTTCTTGGCCACACTTTCACTCTCTTCGCCGGCTTCCGCGGAGGCAAAGGAGTCGCGACACTATTAGGAGTAATTATTGCCCTTTATCCAACTGTTATCCCAATATGTCTAACGGTTTTCGTCTTCACGCTCATAACCTGGGGATATGTGTCTGTAAGCTCTATGACTGCCACTGCTGCCTTGACGCTAGGCGTTTGGATTCTTCCTGAATTAGGTTTTGAACCTTCAGGATTCTCCCTGAAAATCTTCACTATTCTCATTTTTCTCTTCATCATATTCACTCACCGAAGCAACATAGGCAGATTGCGAAAGGGGATAGAAAACAAGTTTGAGAAGGCGGTGCTGTTTAAATCTATGAAGCGTAAACCTTAGAGAATCTTCCCATCATCGGTAGTAAGCATAAGCTTCCGAACAAGCGGTATAGGGGGAGCACCGAAAGAGAGAATCGTATCATGGAACCGCTTGAGTGAAAACGCATCTCCCTCTTGTACTTTCCAATCCTCCCTCAGCTTGAGGATCATCAGCTTCCCCAGAGTATAGTTTAAATATCCTGGATCGAATGTTCCGCGCTCCGCTTCCTTTTGGGCCGGAGTCTCTGCCATCAATGCATTTTCCATTAGAAAATCCTTAGCCTCATCTACTGTCATATTCTGAGTATGCATCTTGACGGAGCAGATAAAACGACAGTCCCGGAGCAGCGCCTCAGAGAGCTGTGCCAGACGATAGCGAGAATCGCCTTCATGCCACCCTTCATCCAGCATCATCTCTTCGGAATAGTGAGCCCAACCTTCCCAAAAAGAGTAAGCTCCCGCCAGTTTGGATACCTTTGAAGGGGCAGATAGCGTATGGAGATAATGAACATAATGTCCGGGGTATGCTTCATGTACTGAAATACCGTCAAGTGTTGCGTAATCAAACTTGGTTAGCCACTCTTCCTTCTTTTTATCCGGCCATTCATCCAGAACATTGGTAACATAATAAAAAGATTCCGTCGCTGACTTTTCATAGGGCCCCGGAGTATCACACATGGCAAAAGCCCAACGATAAAAAGTGGGGGTTTCTTCAACGTTGATGCGAACTTCAGAGGGAATAGTGACGAGGTCTTTTTCTATAATAAAATCTCGAATCGCCTCCAGCATCTCTTCAGTGTCTGAGATCAGAGATTCAGCTTTAGGATGATCTTTCGCAATCTCCGCCATTACTTCTTGCGTACTTTTTCCGGGCATGAATTCATGTGCAAGCTCCTCGAACATTGTACTGTTCCGCGATAGATCCTCTTCACCAACTTTTAAAAGTTTACCCAGTTCAATCTCCACTCTTTCACCGTGACGAAGCATATCAATAAAATTAAAGCGACCTATGGCAAAGGTATCCGTGGCTTCCGGCAGAAGAATCTCTTCCATGTAGTTAATGAAAAAATCCAGAGCTTTAGTTGCTCGGATTGCTGAATGCTCCAAGTCCATCAGTAGACTTCCATCTTCCAAGTCCGAAAAGAATTGTGGAACCTCTTCATGATAGAAATTTCTGTAACCCTTGTAAGTCTCGATGGTTGTCAGGAGATTAATCCTGGGAAGCGGAGATTGCAGGTTAAACTTCTGCTGATCAAGAAAATGAGGAATCGCTTTTAAATGATCAGCTGTATGTTTGGCCCGTACAGTTAGTGTATCGTAATTCCGTTTCAAATAAGAGCTGACATCAAGATGAAATTCGTAAGCCATGGGATCTTCGGCCCACCATCTCAACTGAAGGAGCCCGAAACGTTCATACTTTATAGATTGAGTTAATTGAGCCAGATCTGCTAAATCCTGGCGACTGAAATTTTCCCTTCCTAATCTCTCAGCTTCTATTTCATAAAAGTGCAGCCGCTTAATAAATCCCATAATGTTTTCATATGAAAAATCCGGTATCTTGCCAAGATAGTGATGGAATCCGGCACTACGTCCTTCCGTAGGATTATAACTGTAATAATCGTCGTAGAATCGATTGACGAGATCGTTAAGCTGTTCCTGCACGGACATCGTCCTTCTCCTTTGCTGTCACTTTTTAAAATTTATGTCCAACTGAAAAGTGCCATTTTGGAATACGCCACTCATTGTCATGATAACCGATGCTGTAATCTACTCTAAAGAGCATATTCCCGGGTACATAGAAACGTAATCCGATTCCGGTGCCTATTATGGGATCTTCACTAAACATATGTGAAAAGTTATCGTCTGCAGCACCAAGATCAAAGAACTCAGCCAGAATCAAGCCGAACTCAGTGCCAAAGCGTGTCAGTCGCTTGGGGATCAAAGTCTGGCGCAGCTCTGCTGAGAAAAAATAACTGTTCAATCCCGAGCGGAACGATTCTACCGCATAGAGAGTCGAATCGAGTACTTCCCACCCGCGGACGGACTCTGCGCCCCCCACAGAAACAGTTTTGTAAGGGATGCTCTCACCAAAATATTTGCGGAAAGACAAGGATAAACCTGCCACCCATTTCTTTTTTCCTGGAATCAGCAATTTGTAAGCTCTGGCAGTAAAATTCAATTCAGTAATATTTGGCGAATCATCATTAAGTCCAAATTCCGGGCGAAGTTGAGTGTCAATATAAATTCCTTCTGAAGGATCCTGATAGATATTCCGCGTGTCGTAAATCAACTGAAATTTCGTCTGAAAATACTGATGTTCAACATCTTGTTCTTCTTCCGAAAAGAAATCAATCCACCTTTTCTCAACACTTACCGTTCCCCAGACTTTCCACTGATATCCGAAGTACCGGCCAATGGTTGTCTCCAGATCAAGTTCTCGATATTCGTGGGGGAGAAAAAGGTGCTCAGAGAGGTTGTAATACAAATGTCCACGGATTGAAACATGATCACCCATAATCCACGGATCATTAAATCCGAATCCACCAACTTCCCTGCGCCCAAAAGTTGCAAATACGGACAGATCTTCATCCCTGCCTCTAAAATTTTTCAAAAACAGCAACCCGCCGAAAGACCAACCGGTCTCTTCTTCATACATAATAATGGGAGCGGGGAAGATTCGCCACGATTCTACCACTTTGTAGGATAATATCTGAGCTCCGTTATCTCCAGGCAAGAGCAGAACCTCAACTGTAGAGAAAATTCCGAGGTTGTCAATTCTGTTCCTGTCTTCCTCGGCCAAGACTGAATCGTAAGGTGCGTTAACCGGGTGTTGAATCTCTCTGCGGAGAATATATTCTTTAGTTACTTTATGCCCATCCACTGCAATTTCTGAAATCAGAGGAGGATCCTGCTGGACGGCTTGAACAGTCAACGGGAACAAGATAGTTGACAGCCAAGCAAACAGAAAGACGAGATAAAGTTTAGTCATTGGCCAATTCATCATAGAGATAGATAGAGCTGATAATCCCCAATTGATAATTCTCAAGGTCGAGCCATTCATTTGGTGCATGGGCATTTTCATCCGGCAGTCCAAAACCAATCAAGAGGCACGGAATTTTAAGTGCGTCAACCATGGTCTGGACGAATGGAATTGAACCTCCTTCTCGAATGAACACCGCCTCCTTGCCGAATCCCTTTTGGAGAGCCCTCTTTGCCGCATTAAAAGCGGGATGGGACACATCCGCAACAAAGCCGTCACCGCCGTGTAACCTTTCCACCGAAACTTCTACTTCAGGAGGAGCTATTTCTTTTATGAATGCTTCGAAGATATCACCCACTCGTTCAGGATTCTGATTAGGTACCAACCGCATACTCACTTTAGCATGAGCCTCTGCCGGAATGATCGTTTTCGCACCTTCACCCTGAAATCCACCCCAGATTCCGCAGACATCCAGCGTGGGCCGAGCCCATAGATTTTCCAGAACTGAATAACCTTCTTCGCCAAAGAGAGCCGGAGCGCCTACATCCTGGCGATACGATTCCTCATCAAACGGCAGGGCTGAGAGATCTTCACGCTCTTCATCGCTGATAGGGAGCACATCATCATAGAAACCGGGAATGGAAATGTGACCGTTTTCATCCTTGAGCTGGGCAATTATTTCAGTCAAAGCATGAATGGGATTTTTTACTGCTCCACCAAACGACCCGGAGTGAAGGTCCTGCTTCGATCCGCGGAGATTCAGTTGAAAGTACGCCAACCCTCGAAGACCATAGCAGATAGAAGGCATTCCCTTTTTGAACATGGGCGTATCAGAGATTACAGCAGTATCTGCTTTTAGCAGTTCCTGGTTATTGTCAAGAAAGTCACCAAGATTTTCACTTCCTATTTCCTCTTCCCCTTCGGCTATGAACTTTACATTCAACGGCAGCCGTCCATGCTTACTCAGCCAGCATTCGATTGCTTTCAGGTGAACGTATATCTGTCCCTTATCATCAACTGTTCCGCGGCCGTACATCCGTCCGTCACGGATGGATGGCTCGAACGGAGGTGTCTCCCACAATTCCAGCGGATCGACGGGCTGCACATCGTAATGTCCGTAGATCAGTACAGTAGGCTTTCCCTCGGCTCCGAGCCATTCGCCATAAACTGCAGGGTGACCTGCTGTCTCAAAAATCTCTGCCCGCTGAAGACCGGACTGAAGCATCTGATTCCGTAGAAATTCCGCGCAGCGGCGTACCTCATCCGTATGCTCTGAGCTGCTGGAAATGCTGGGGATCTTAACAAACTCTATCAGATCTTCAATAAATCTCTGGCTGTGTTCCTCAGCAAAAGAAATAACTGATTTAGTATCCATAAAGTATTTAGATAAAGCTAATGTTCGTGTGGTTTCGGCTTATCATCTATGCTATGCGGAGGCGCTGTAGATCCGCGATGGCAAGTCCAGCAAGTGATGGCATCCACCTTCATTGGAGTCATAAAATCTTCATTGATTTGTTTAACCATACTCATCATGTCCCGGGCGATAAATTTGTGCTGAATCTCATCCAGTGATTTGTTTTTCATATTATGACAATAACTGCACTTTACTCCCAGATCCTTCGCCATTCCTTTCATATAAGGCACAATTTCGCGGGTATTTTTGTACGGTAGTACCTGGACATTTTTCAGATCTTGCCCTTGAACTACCCCTGAAAAAAGAAGTACTATAAAAACTGTTAACCTCATTTTTCCTCCTTTCAATACCAGATATGTAGTTGAAACAATAACTCGGGATTTTGACGCTCATTTTCACTCGCCACTTTAGTCACACGAACCAGACCTCGGAATTCCACATACGGAAGGGGAAAAAATTCAATGCCGGCGGCAGCTCTACTGAGTGCATTCCCCAGGTATCCAATATCTTCATCGAAAAAATCGTATCTGGCAGTTAAAGTAACACCTTGAACCAAACTGTAACTTAATTCACTGAACGACGCCAGAGAAGTACCATCTCCCACCCAATTGCCCGCTAAATCCACCTCTCCCATCCAAGTGAACGGACCCCTGGCAGCGCCGCCAAAGATACCCACAAGAAAGAGGTCGTCTTCCTGCATTGCAGAACCGCCCGCCAGCACGGAATTCTCTAGAAACATCCCGGAATACTCCACACGTCCGGTGAAAGTTTTACTTCCCGCATCTCCCGCAACGTAGCCGTCAGAGACACTGGCAGTTAGAAAAAAATCTCCCGCGTTCATGCCCACTTCCAGAGTGGCAACAGAGGAACGCATGGGCGAAAAGATCATCCCTTCCGCATTCAGTCCGTTCTTCATCTTGATGTTCCCTCCGCGGACGAAGGTAGTATGGTCGTCAAGGGCCAACCCAAAGTGAGGCGTCATTCTGCCGGCGCGGAGGAAACCGTTAAATCTGCTGACTTCCATGCTGATCCATCCCTCAGTGTTACTTCGCAGAGCATCCACGGCTGCATAAGCCTGGAAACTGCGGGTAATCTGCCAGTGTCCGTAGAGCTCCAACTGCATGGGAAATGATACTCTCTCCCATTGGTCTTCATCTTCACTGTGAATATAGGTCTGCATCCGAAGGTCAGTACCTATGCGAAGATGATCGGCAAGGGCTCCCGTGAATTTCGGTTGCTTTGATAGCGGCTTCCAGGACAATTCATCCAGTGAAACTATGGATGAACCGTATTCATTCCGGAGACCACTACCGGTTGGATTTACATGACAGCTCACGCACGAAACTCCATTCTGAACTGCCAGCCGTGGAATAGCCCATACGGCGTCGGGCAGTGCTAAAAACATTATTGGCAGTAGAAAATAGATACTTTTAATTGTTCTCTGCGCCTTCATCGATCCACGTCTTGATATTTGAAATCTGGACATCAGAGAGTGACGAACCGCTCAAAGGCATCCGGTCATCTGTTTGAGGATCGCCAATTACCTTCAGATAAAGTACAGAACTCTCGGAGTTACCCGGCAGCACCAGAAACAGCCCATTAAATGTGGAGGAAGTATTCACGAGATTATCGTAGCTCCCTCCTTCGGAAAGATCTAGACCTGCTGCCGGATTTGCAAAAATATGAGAGTGACAACTGTTGCAGTTGTGATCGAAAATGGTCTGGATCTCATCCGAGAAAGTGACGTCGTCGGCTTCTGGCTCACTACCCATGTCAGTGCAGCCTGTTAAACAAACGAGGATGAAGCTTGCTGTGAACCCAAGATTTCGATTTATCATTTAAGCAGGAGCAGCTTGGCGGTGAAAGACATTCCATCTGCGAGTAGTCGGGCAAAGTATAGCCCGCTGGGATGTAATGAGGCATTCCATTCTACCTCGTACTCTCCTCGCTCAAATCTATCATTCACCAATGTTTCCACCAACCTGCCGGTGGTATCATATATTTGTAGAGACGCATAGCCATGCGTTTCTACCGAAAACCGGATGGTGGTAGAAGGGTTGAACGGATTGGGATAGCACGCCGTAATGGCAAATTCACCGGGTAATTCGGCCCCGACTATTACAGCGACAAACTCTGAAGCCCCCTCATTGATCCAGTCAATAATAAGCTGTAGTTCATCAGGATTATTATCAAAATAAGATTGATTGTTTTTGGGCATACGGCTGCCGAATGGAGGATTGGACTGTATTTTCTGAGCCAGAATGCTGTTATCTGCATCAAAGGGTACCACCAAATCACCATGATTTCCTCCGGCCATGAGATTGTCATAAGAAGTTAGACTGAGACCACCGGATGACCCGTGGCAACTGATACAAAGTGAATTAAAGATAGACTGAATCTGGCTGTTGTAATCTATTTGTGCTGTTAATAATGACGGTAATATTACTCCTGCACAGAATAGAAATAGTTTTGTCATTATTATCCTCTTTTTGAATTATGACTCAGCCAATTTAACTTGGACAACACAGCAAATCTATAATCTATTTGCCTATGAGAGAGAAGTAAATCTTGCTAGAAACAAAAAAGCCCCCTGTCGGGGGCTTTAAAGTTAATCCATTGATGAGGTATTTAGCGGCCTCGAGCCATCTTAGCACGGGAGACATCTCCATCCTTGTCGATGAAGTAGAGGTATCCCGACTGTCTGGAAACACCTGCATTAGCTACTTTTTCTGCATTCCCGCCGCCCTTGCCGGCACGAGCCATTTTCGAACGCCATACATTACCATCTTTGCCGAGGTAATATAGAAATCCGGATTGTTTGCTAACACCTACTGTTTTTACTTTTTCAGCCATGGCTAATCTCCTTGTGTTAGGTTAAGAAAAGTGCGTTCTATACTTCTCGTCGGTGAGTTTAGTGGCTCTCGACGAGAAAGTCAAGCTTTTTCCGACGGGGCACCGACGAGAGAATTTTTACCATTTTCAACCATTAACGGAAAATGAAGTTGTTCATGAAACGTCCCAGCCGCCAGAGTTCATCAATTCGACCGACAAAACCACGCTCTCCTGAACCCGCCTCATCATGACTATAGAGCCCGCTGATAAAGGTATGTACTTCCGCACCCTGCTCCTCAAGAGTCTCACTGAACGCCACCGTTTCTGTGAACGGAATCATGTTATCCTCGGTACCGTGAACGAGGTAGAGAGGAAAGTTGATATTCGCCGTGAAATAGCGTGGAGAGAGTGATTCGACTGTGGATCTGAGTTTGGAAAGTACAGTTAGTGCTGTCTCTAGGCTTTTCTCTCGATCTTTGGTAATAAGATCAATGAACGACCTATCTTCTTCTGAGAGTGCCGCATAGTTCTCGTCTGCTTTTTCATCTTCTTTTACCAGGGTAAGAAAGTAACTATGAATCGCTTTGGAGTTGAAATCACCATCAATATTCTCCAGATAGTTATGGAAGAAGACAATACTCCCCCACTCGTGAGGATCGAAGCTATAGCTGCAGCCGCCATGTGAGCACTCACCGGTCAGCACAAATTTCAATGTATTCTCCAGATCGAAATAACTTCCGTACGAAAGAACTTTGGCGGGCAAACCATTCATGCGAGGATCGAGACAAGCCTTAACCATTAGAGAGCCACCAAAGCTGAAGCCGATAGTAGTAATTCTATCAGAAAGGATATCTTGACGCTTATGTACTTGAAGAAAGATCTCTATTATCCGCTCTACTGTCTCCTCTCGAATCAATACCTCTTTCAGCCGAGGGAGGCGTGGAATGAAAACCTTAAAGCCTACTTTCGCCAATCCTTGGGCAAGCCGATTGAGTATCTCGTGGTTTTCTCCTGCAGGTGACGCACCTTGATATAATATTATAGCGGGAGCCGGGCCGGAAGAACGTGGGTGCCAAATCCTCATAGGCACTTCGTCACCATTCCCAGTGGCATAGCTGGCCACCTCAACAGTCACCTTAGGAGTGAGTGCATTAACGATAGATAAGGTCCTGCCGGGAACGACACTAGTCACCAGCACAATAAACCTGAAAACAGACCTGAGCGGTCGCCAGGTAAATACCATCAATAGTATAAGGAGAGCCGGGATAAGGAGAACATCCATCGGTCACTCTTTCGGGATGAGATCAAATCCCCTTGAAAGACAGGCTGCAGGAACCCCCAGTTTGTAAAGTGTAATCACATTTTGCTCTAGGCTGTTTTTAATCTTCTGAATGCCCCAGGCTTCCTTCACGGACAGCTCACCAAGGAAGTAAAACGGGCTGGAAGCAGGAAAAAACTGAAGGGGAAAATCACTGCCGTAATAGAGCCGTTCAAATAGATGAGGATGTTCTAAGAAATGTTTTAGGTAACCGGACATGTGAGCTGTTGTGAGTGTAGAAATATCACCGTACAGGTTCGGGTACAAGTCCAGCATTTTGAGGAAACGGTCGAAGAAGGGATGCTTGAGACTGACACCGTCCCCTGCAGAGTGAGCCACAATTACTTTCACCCCTTCTTCCAGAGGACGGTAGAAACGTTTGGGATCACCGAAAGACTGATCCACCACGGGAATAGCGTGCTCTTCTGCGGCGTGAATGAGGAGAGGCAGTCCCAGCTCCGACATCCTGCGGTAGAAAGGGATAATCCTTTGATCTGCCGGATCTATCCCCTGGCTGTTGGGAATCCACTTGATTAGCACCGCCCCCAGCTCAACCACCCGTTCCAGTTCATCCATGGCATCCCGCCGGTAAGGATTGATGGAAGCTCCGGGATACATCTTCGGATTTGCTTCACACACGCTAAAAAGGTAGTCGTTGGAAATCAAAAAGGGGGTCTGGTTCAGATCGAGTTCACCTGAGCTGTCATACACTCCGTCCATAGCGAGGAGAACTGCATAGTGGCGCTTGAAAGGTGTGTCCAAAAGTCCTGTGAGATATTCCACATAACGACTGTCCTGCTCCTCATCTGTACCCTTGGAAGAGAGGTCGGTGAAGAGGTTTACGAGGTTGTAAACCATTGAGCGGCGTAATTTTGGCTTGACATAACATCCGTTAGATTCACTTAGGGCCAGGAGGTGAATATGAATGTCGCAGATCTCAAGGTTTTCGATGGTGACCTGCCCGCTGGGGATTGCAAACCGCCAGGGAACGGCTGTGACAGCCGCGAGTGCCGGCAGAGATTTCAGGAACTGACGCCGCTGCAAGATTCGTCCGCTACTTTATAAGTTGGATCCGCTTACTGGCCGCGAATTCCCCCTGGAGAAGATTAACTGCGTAAACGCCCGATGCCGCCGGCACCCCGAAAGTGTCTTTCCCATCCCAGACCACTGTCTGCTCACCAGCAGGGAGAAAATCTTGGACCAGCGTCCTGATTTTCCGGCCCAGCAGGTCGTAAATCACCAGAGTCACCTTCTCGTCGCCCATCACATTGAAGCGAACGGTGCAGCGGGAGTTGAACGGATTGGGATAGATGGACTGGAGAGCAAAAGTATGGGCAATGGGAGAACTGCCGGGAATACCCATCTCCAGCACCGAGGCCAGAGCCTCGAGGAATCCCGCCATCTCATCCAGAGTCCCCGTGGAGACACGCAAGTGTTTAGGCATACCCCAACCGGACCGGACCTGGAAGCCCAATTCACCGAGAGCCGTCCGTACAGCCGAGGCATCCGTACCTACATCCACCATCACAAAGTTGGCTTCCGCCTGGATGTATTCCAGCTTCATATCGGTGAAGCCGCTATAGAGCATCTCTTTAGCCTGGATGTTGAGATTGATGGTTTCCTCCACATGTGATGTATCATCCAGAGCTGCTATGGCAGCCGCCTGTGACGGCCGACTGATAGTCGACCAGAGCTGGCTAGAACCTATCTGAGGTGTAAGATCCGGCGAGGCAATTGTGTAGCCTGTCCGGGCGCCGGCAAGACCGTAGGCCTTGGAGAGCGTCCGGATGACAATAACCGGCAAGCCCTCCTCAACATAGTGGATGCAGCTCTCATAATCCTCTGTCTGCACGTAGTGATGGTACGCCTCGTCCACCGCCACCACGACACCCTTCGGAACCTTGGCAAGGAAAGACGCCATTTCATCCTTATGGATGATTTTCCCCAGGGGGTTGTTAGGGTTCACCAGTGAGATCAGTTTCGTCTTCGGCGTAACAGCGTCTAGGATCCCCTGTAAATCAATCACATAGTTCTTATCTACTGGGACGTACACTGCGGCGGCCCCGTTGGTGGTCCCTTCCCATGCCATCTGTGTATAGGTGGGCGTGGCTGTGAGGATTTCATCGCCTGCTCCCAGAAAAGCATCCGCCAGGAGCCGGATCATCTCCGTGGCTCCGGCACCCGCGCAGAAGTGATTGGTAGGAAGTTCGTGCATATTCCCCAGGGCACCTTCCAGTGTAGAATTGTATGAGTCCGGATAACGGTTTGCCAGAATGGATTCTTTCGCAAGAGCTTTCTGGGCGAGAGGTGACGGGCCCAGGGGGTTTTCGTTGTGGGAGAGCCGTCCTGTATAATCATCAGGATCTTCGATATGAAACGGCATGGCTTTTACCCGTCCCACACCTGGGAGAAACATGAAACTGAGTGCAGCGGTTGATTTTAGAAATTCGCGGCGGGAAAACGGTGAGTAACTCATGACCTATCCATCATAATGTTTTATTTTACATCTGAGAGGTCAACTGCGCAAGCGCCCCTTTTCAGCGAGGTTTAACTGCCAATGCCGTGATCGAAAACAAGAGAACCTCCCAGGTTACCTGAATAGATCACAACCAGCATCAGGAAAAGCAGACAGACTAAAGCCACGATTCCAAGAAGGCGGGAATCTCCAAATTTCAGCCGGAGCCAGAACCATCCACCAAAGAGTATCAGGGATCCCCAGATGGTAATGTTGCCTAATTGCTCATGACAGGCGATGAGATCAGCGACTTCCTGTGAAACACCTGCACCGGCCACGGCCACATCAGAAGCAGCTTCACCAGACAGAACGGTGAAGAGTGTGATGGCAACCGAAAGTCCCAGGACCCACAGCGGAACGGTGGCAGCCATCCATTTCGGCCGCAAAAGAGTAACCATCTGGAACAGAAAAGCAGTGGTAAGGAGGGCGATGGGGAAATGGGTCAGGACGGGATGAAGCTCAGCCAACTGCATTAACTCTCCCTGGTTCTGCTTCGAGTATGTATATGTTTTCTTCGCTCATAGACTCTACTTCTGGTATTCTGCAAAATCGCGGATGGCTTCTTCGGTAGTGAACCGGTAGCGGAAATCGGTGACCTCCTCGATCTTACTGCCGTCCACCACCCACGGATGCTGGATAAAGCTGATCATGGACGCCGGGGCCTCGGCCAGGAATTTCAGCCGGAGAGTCCACGCCATTGCAGTCATGAACCGCAGGAGTCCGGGCCTGATGCCCAAGGGCCGTCCGCCCAGCATTCTTACGGCTTTCTCCGGATGGATGGTGTTAGGCGGTCCAAGGTTGTAAACTCCCGCCGGCGCCTGGGAAGCGAGTGTGAAGAGAGCGTCAGCGGCATCCTCCTCATGGAGGAACTGCATCTCAGTCTTACTGTTTTTTACCAGCGGAACCAGCGGTTTATCAATAAAGCGGGAGATGAAATTGCCTATGTGGGCGCCGGAGATGATAGCCGGCCGGGCGATGACAATATCCACTTCCGGATGCTCAGAAGCAAACGAGTTTAATCGCTCTTCTACGATGGTCTTGTTGTAGGCGTACTGGAAATCGTAGTTGCCGCAGAGAGGATCATTTTCAGTGAGAATGGATGGATTATCCGAATAAGCGCCGTAGGCGGTAGCAGAACTGGTGACAACAATCCGTTTAACACTGTGCTCCCCGGCAAACTTTAGAATGTTCTCCATGCTCCCCACGTTAATTTTATACATCTGCTTTGAATTGTGTGTCATATCCAGCACATAGACCAGGTGAATGATGGTATCTACGCTGTGGCGCTGGAATACCGGTGACAGATCACCGTTGCAGTCGAGCTGATAGAACGTGAGATTGGGGAACTCTTCCCGTGGCGGCGCCAGGTCTATGCCAAGGATCTCAGGTGGATTATCAGCGGCGGCGTAGCGGCGGCACAGTTCGGTACCGATGTAGCCGGAGGAACCGGTGATGAGGACGCTCACTGACCTTCAGCGGGCAAAGTGTCGGCCACTGCCGGCTCCTCTCCCGGCACTGGGACAATCCGGAACTCCTTGCGGCCCAGCTCCTCACCGTCGGAGTTAATCACAGCCACGTACCACTCCCCTGTCCATTGGGGAAGGATGGTCTTCCAGCTCCAGACACGATAGAAATTCCCGCGCTCAATCTCCATGGCGACCCGGTTGATCTCCTGATCGTTATAATACCATATGTGAAATATGGTATCCCGCAGCGCCACTGATTTAAAAGCTGTAAAGCAGAAAAGCTTGCCCACATCTCCGGGAAATTTGTCCGCCGGACGGATCACTTCCCGGGCTTTCTCATCCACACCCCTGCAGATAAGTAATTTCCGTAAAACAATGGGCGGTCCTGGTTCCTCTTCTACGACCGGTTTAGGCTCCGCAGCCGGCACCACTTCAGGAACCTCTGCCGGCTGTTCCACTGGAACAGTCTCTGCTTCTGACGATGCCTCCACTTCAACCTCTGCTTCCGGCACAGGAACTTCAGGTTTCAAAACCGCCTTGGGGGTCACCTGCTTCTCTTCTTTTGAATCAGTGCCGCTGAAGAACCTGAAATCCGTTATCTCAAAGGCGAGATAGACCACAAATACGGCCACCAGTACAGGGACGGCCTTGGGAAGCTTCATCTGCCGGGCCGCAACGGCCAGCATGACAAAAACAACAGCTATTAGAATGATAGTCATGAGCGACATCTGTTAGTAGTGAGTGAAATGTAAGATGAACGACATAGGAGTAAACGAAATTTACGAAGCTCAAGAGGGAATTCAAGGAGTAAACGGGATAATTTAACGGGCAATTGCAGTGACAGTTAAACTTATATGG
>JYMV01039181.1_pt1 | contig 27677 bp, 16 predicted proteins | sample 338911 | NCBI WGS metagenome assembly JYMV01 (sample SAMN03354496, study PRJNA234377) | hydrothermal vent metagenome | biome: Deep sea; feature: Hydrothermal plumes at the Eastern Lau Spreading Center, Western Pacific Ocean; material: Seawater | place: Tonga | collected 2009 | depth 2000 m m
TAATTCGCTGTTGGCAAGTTGCTCTGCTAATTTAGCCTCAAGTGTAGATTTAATAGTTTCACTATCAGTAGTTAACGCAAGAAGCTGGCTATTGATTTCCTCATTATGGGAAACTAATGTAGAAATCTGTTTATTCAATTCTGCTGTTTGTGTAGCTGAATCGGCATCCTTAGAAGCCATCATTAATTCGCTGTTGGCAAGTTGCTCTGCTAATTTAGCCTCAAGTGTAGATTTAATAGTTTCACTATCAGTAGTTAACTTAAGTAGTTGGTCATTTATTTCGCTAAATTTGAACGCATCACTTGTAGCAGATAATTGCTCTGAATCCATATTGACTGTTGGGATTGGCTCCGCATGAACTGGGTTTATCGTTATAGCTAAAACTGAAGATAGTGCGATTTTTAGGAAATTGTTCATTTTAATTATTGTCCACGTTAAAATTAGGATTGGTGTTCAAAAGACGCTCGGTAAGTGTTTCAAATGATATTTTGGAATTTGAAACAACCTCATTGGAATTTAGCTCGGGGAAATTTATTACGGCAAAATTACGAATTGAATCGTACGCTATATATACATAGTTATCTACTGCTTCATATTCATCAGCTGGATAGCGGCCCGTCAAAGCAATACTTTTATTTTTAAAATCAAGTAGATAAGTGGCGGATGGAAGGAGAGAAAGGTAATTAGTTTGGTAATTTTTAATTATGTTGTCTGTTGGGCGGAAGTCAAAATCAGGAAGTTGTAATTCGAACACGGAGTTTTTGACTAGATTAGTAGTAGCAATATCGGCGACCTCTGCCAGAACCTTAGTGAAATTTAGGCGATCTTGATTTGTTTGCTGTTTTCTAGTGGCATATTCCGAGAAAAGAGATTTGATAAGTAGCTTTTTGTCTTGGCTAGACAATTTGGAGTAAAAATCCTTGTTAGCTTGCAAATTAAACGCAGACATTCTCTCACTGATTGAATTCTCAATCAGTTCATCAGTGTTTAATGCGAGTGATGAGGTCGTAAAAATAAGTAGGGCTAGTAAAGTAATAATGTTTTTCATGGTCTGATTTGTTTTTGTATGCCTATAATAGCGGTTTTATTACAAAATATAAGTTTTTTATATAGATTATTTTGTGCCTGAAGATAGATGCTTATGAATTTAGCCCTTTCATTGATTGTTGGCAACCGAGAAAGGGTATTTTTAGACGCTATGTCTAGCTTTCTTTTGGTTAGCAGTATTGATGCCTCGCAAGTTTTTTTCAAGAGAATTGAGGAGTTAATCCTCTTAAACCTATCTTTCTCCTGCTTCTCCATCTTATTGGATCGGTCAATTATAGACATTGTAATATCAAATACATCACCAACGATAGCAAGCGAACTTGTAGTGATAAAAAATACAACAATTATAAAATATTTTCTCATAGGTCTAGTAAAGTAATAATTTCAACATCTCTCTCTTCTGTTTCTGTTTATATTCAAAAATCTTTATATCATATTCGATAGTTTTTTCGCCGTTATCTGTTCCGATACCCTTACTATCAAAAATCATGCCTCTTACAAGAGAGTTTGCCATTGAAGTATAACTGTCAAGAAGACGTTTAATGAAAAAATCTTTAAACTTATCGGTTATGATAGCGATATTATTTAATTCTTCAATGGATAGTTTAGCAAAACTATTGCTAGAATCATTATAAATAAATGTATACACCGGGGTAGTAGTTGAATTTTGGGTAAACATGGCGGGCATAAACGGAGATACAAACGGAGTTGAAACAACAACATCACCAAGATTATCCTCATTTGGATAATTCAAAACCGGCTCGATTGGCTTTGGAAGGGTGCTTGGCTTGTGAATTCTGAACAACTTAGTGTTTGGTAGTTTGGTTGATTTGTCTTGGAGTAGTTTTATGATGTAAGCTGGGGTTGCTAATTGATACAATAATTTGGCTAATTGCAACTCCTTAACAGGTTGGTAAATAAGAGGAGAAAAAGATAATAAGTCATCATCCTTGTTATTCATGATTCTGTCTATAGCTTCTAAAACTACAGTTTTATCGGGCATAGTTTCGCTAGAGGAGGATGCTAAGGATTTCTCTAGCTCAGAAACGCTTGACTCAGAAACACTAGAGATAGGAGATGACCAATAATCTTTAATCAATTTGGCGTATCTTAACTGAATGATTCTTTTTTTAAGAAAATCTGCACCACTTATACCATTATCACTGTCCAAATCAGGGCTGTCATCACTGAATATAAAACCGCCAAGAGCCATGAAATAATCATATACCATAGGCTCCAATTTAAGCCATAATTTTTTATGTAGATATTTTTGTATTTTCGATGGATCATCAACGATATCATGGTCTTCTTCTAACGTTGCTAAGTAAGTTTTCTTTATTGACTGTTCGTGGTATGGTTTTGCCGACACCTTCGCCCTACAACTAGCTTTATTGGTTCCTGGGATGATATAAATGTATTGAGGTTGGCAAAAATATGCAGTACCATCAGCGTGTACTAATAAATCATACTCATATTTTGTCACTGATTGATTGCACATATCAGAATTCAATAGACAAGATAGTTCTGTCCAAGTCTGTGTATTTAGTTGTTGCATAGTGATAATTTTTTTAATGTAGTGTTGTGAGATTTGCTTGGAAATAGTACTCATTGATACATAGGTATCAGATTCCACAATATTATTAAAAAAATCATTGTAAGTCTTATCGAAGAAAAGCATTCGCTGTTCTGGTGAGAATTCCAATAAATCAATATCATAAGCACCATCCAGAGGACCCAATACCGTTCTGGTAGTGAAATCAAAGACAGTCTCAGTTGTTTTCTCACCAGCACTTATAGTGGAAGTATCATCCAATTGTGCCACAACTTCCGTTTGTGTAACACTCCCGGACTTAACATCGGTTGCTGAGCTAGCTATGGGGACATGTTTTACTTCGGGGATAATGGCACAGGTAGTGGTGGTTCCATTGATAGAGCGGTGGCCAGAATAACAAGACTTAAAGCTATCAAGATCCACCTTAGCTCCTGGTAGGGCTTTTCTTGGGTCTGTATTAAGTTTTTTATCAAGGGCAACACACTCCTTTGGCAGAGAATAAGAGAAGTTTAGTGCACCGTTTAGAACGTTGTTAAAAATAGCTCTAACAATTTTCTTTGATTTTTCATAGGCGGCAAGGGCGGTCTTGTGGCTCAAATCGGATTCTGATTTTGCATCCTCGGCACAGCTAAAAACACCTAATAAGGAACTAATATCAATGCCCATAAGAAGTCCAGACAAGTCTTTCGCCTGAAATCCTAATCCAAATTTACCCTTATCCGTGATAGCTGAGGTTACTTTGTCCGCTAAGCAAGATTTAAATACTTCCTTTTCGAAAATAGCAAAATCTGCAGGTTTTTCGCCGTTAGCTGCAGTACTTATTTGATAATGCAAGAAAGCAAGGAAGTTAATCATAAATTCGGTTCCCTCTTGAAAAACTTGTTCTGTAATCAATTCAGTAAGGAAATTGCCAAAGTCGACTTCACCAGTAGTTTCATCAATCGCAAAAGGAGCAAAAATCTTCAAGGCATCCTTGAAATTTTTGATATCCGGGATAGCTGCCGATAAATTAATATCTCCAGTTGAGCAATTCATTGAAGAAGAGATGTGTGCCAGTGTTGCCCCTTCAGTTGTATCTACTGACAACTGAAGGCCTGATGGGGTTTTGACAAATCTGTTCGTTGGTTCCCCTGAAACGTTGAAATTCAATTTTGGAGTGGGGATAGAGTATTCAAAAATGCCAATTGGGCCAATACCCAAATTGTAACTAATATCTTCAGAAGCAATTAATGAAGAGGAAAATAATAATAATAGTAAAATTTTCAATTTATAAATCATATAGTGCCATCCCGGAACCTTTTGTTATTTATTATTATCTCCCTATCTATACTATCCCTACCAGACTGTGTTGTTGTCTGATAATTTAAGGACTTTTTGGCATTGTAGTAATAAAGGTCAAATCTATTAGTTTTGTACACTCTACAAAAATCAAGAATAGCTTGGTCAATGCCCGATCTTTTTCTGTATAGAAGGTCACGATATTTAGACCTTTTAACACAAAGATTGAATTGTTCGGTTTCTGAGAGTCTTTTTAACATTGATAACGTTTCATTATAATCCAAATTAGCTTTATCTAAAGCTGACCTTTCTGCATATGTTAGCTTTTTTTGATTTTTAATTAATTCATTCTTTAATATGTTTTGGTTAGCTAGGGAAGAGGTACTAATTGAGATGGGGAATTTTAAGCCGATTACTTCTGAAAAGAAATTATCACAATATTTGATATTTGAGATGGCACGAGTTAATGCATACTCATCAGTAGTTTTGATGGAATTTTGCGGGTTAAAGACACTGTCACTAGGTATGTTATCTCTAGTAACTCCTATTGGCAAAAAATCGTCGAGACTGGTATTTAGCCTAGAATCGGACTTAATAAGCTCTGCTGATGAAATACATAATTCCATAATTGATGGCACCAGTGGGACCAAGGATGAGCCTGAGGCTAGCTGTAAACTGTCAATTACCACTGTATTAGCTGATATGAGGGGGGCGTTAGGCTCGTCAATTACAGCACATGAGTATGATGAATTTGCGTAGATATTATTATTTTGCTTCCTAATGACTTCAAAAAGATTATTTGCACATATTGCATTCTGAGTAGGAAAGTTGAAGGGCTTAATCTTGGCTTTATTAAGCTTTTCTTTAGCAGTAATCATGGACTCAGTTAATTCTTCCCAGCGGATAGAGTTAGGTGCTAGAGGGTCTGGGTTTAAATCTGGGTTGGTTTTGGCGTGCTCCAATTTCAGGTTTATAACTGATGGCTCAGCACTTGGCCATAAGTTGGCATCACACTCCGCATGTGCCCATTGATATTGAGCAAGCATCAATCCCTTGATTTCTGCATTTACGGTAGGGCCATTAATGGTAAAAGAGTCATAATCTGATTGGCACTTTTCGTAATTATCTAGCCATGCATTTGACTTACCCTTGGCCTGACATAAAGCAAGAGTATTTAAGTTTTTAATTGGGCCCATTATTGCAGAATCATATTCAATGCCCACTTGAGCCATTAGTCTGCTAATATAAGGTACATTGAAAGTTGCAGTAAATGGCCCCCAAGCCTTGATATCACCAGATTGGTGTAGGGCACCCGCACCGGTAGTCGTACTTTCTCCTGAGGTTGCCTGCTCTCTATTCTCCTTATAGCACTTAGAAACAGTGTCTTCGCCGGCATTTTCTACTACAGTTGTTGAGGCTTCCCCTGATGAAGAAGCAAGCAAAGATTGCGCACCTGAAAGATCAGCTATTGAATCTAAGCCGGAAACCATAGTCTTTTGTACGGTGTTAAGTGTGGCTACCTGGGAACATATAAGCGCAGTTCGGATTTTCTTAAGTTGAGCTTGGATAGGAATCTCAAGTATAAGTTTTCTCATTACCATTTGAGATGCGAAGGCAGTAAGTTGCCTACGAACATTATTGATGGTTTTATTTAGGGCGCCCTCCGATAAACCAGTGTCCACACATGTTGTTTTATAATCACTTGAACCTTGTTTGGATTTTGGATACATGAGGCACTTGGTTAAATTACATAAGTTGGAACTTGTAGAAATTGAGCCAGAAAAATCTTGGTTGAAATTGAATAGTGGTTGCTCATCTTCAGGTAATTTACCAGCATATGTTCCTGGACCCAAAAGGGTCTCATCAACACCAATAAGGTTGCCGATTTTCCTTTCTAATAGCTCGGTAATATTACCCTCCAAGTAGCCACCAAGTCGACCATCTATATCCACAGAAAACATTTTATTTAATTCTTTGGTTTTGGAATCAACAACTGCTGATGCAGATTGTAAGGATGCCTTGATGTCGCGAAATCCATCTGTATTAACCAAAGAAACGGAAGAAACAGCGTCTAATAGTTGCTTTTCAAATTTATCCAACAATGATGTAATGTTATTAAATAAAGGCTTATTTGTTGTAAATTTAAAACAATTAGATTTAATGGAATAAGCCTCGGATAAACAATTAGATTTTTCCTGGTGAGTTCCTAGTAGGTCACATGAAACATATTTTTCCTGAAACTTATCTTGACAACTTTGCTCTCTAGCAGCCTTAATAGCCGTAAATGTTTCGGCCAATCCATCCAATCCAAATAACATTTTCAGATTTGATAACATTGATGGCTGAGGACCAATAATGTTATTATATGCTGATTTTAAATTAAATTTTTGCATCATTTGGTCACGATGCTCTTCAATTTTTGAAATATTATCAGTGATATGTTTTCTAATAAAATTATCCCTAGAAGTCTTTAATGAACCAAACACTGGCTCACCTAATCCCAAATCTAGGGTATATGAATGGGAAACCAGGGGGATTGTTGAACTAGAGGTTATAGTCTTAAGGTTGTCTAATTTGATTGTGTTATGACAGGACTGATAAGACTCCTTGTCATAGTCATCAAGTCCCTCCAGGCAATTAACCCAAGTATTACCGGTTGAAGCTGAGGATATAGAGACAACAGCAAGTATTAAAAATATAAATGTTGAGGCTTTTAGTTTATAATTTTTAATCCGCATTTCATGCAACTATTAATAGTCCCATATATTTTTCTGTTTAATTAACACCTTTTTCCAAACAGGTGCATTTTTTATCACAAAGTCTTTTTCAAGCACAGTGTATGATTCCCTTAGATATATATCAACTACTCGTGGGGCTTTTAAAATAAATTCGGTTCTTTTACTGTCCTCTAACTTCTGGATGCGGCGATTCATTTGGTAAAATAAATTATTTTTCTGTAGCGTTTTTTCTTGCTTGATTTTATCGATGGTTAGTTTTTTAACTTCATCCCATGATAAGTCCTGATAAGAGCTCTTTGTGGCGTTGGCCGATATAGGGCTTAAAGTAAATAAAAGCGTTGAGATGATAAGCAATGTGGTCTTGTAAGTCATAGTTTAATTCTGTCCGTGTATTTTATCAGCTTCAGCCTTAAGCTGCTTGCCTGAATATATTTCAAAGTTTTTTAAGTAAATTCCAGAGTAATTTTCTTGAGTTTGAGAGCTGTTGACCATTGTCAATCTAACCATAAAATTTCTATTTGAAGAAATCGCCTTTGAAACTAGTTTGTGGGTGAAGAAAACCTCCATGGAGTATTCGCCACCAGTACGCGATAAATAATACTTTGTCACGTTAGCTAGGTACGCTCCTGAAGTCTGAATAACTTCTTCTCTTAAAAGATTCGTTGAATTAATAAGTTTTTTAAACAATTCAGTGGACATATACTGTTTAACAAATTCAATATTATCCGTAGATCCCTTGTAATCAAATGAGTACATTTTTTTTACCAGAAGCTTACCAATATTCTCAAAAGCTTGCTTTTGAGAATCCAGTGCTGATAATAAATATTTTTGACCCGATGGATCTAATAAATATACCTGCTTTGTTTGCATCAGGTGCTGATATTTATCCTCAAGTGGTCTTGTTAACATTATAAGGATAATTGCAGGAACAATGGCCAATAAAAGAAATACTATAAATATAGTCTTGAATTGTGCGTCTGTCCATTTAGAAAAATTAGTTACTTTCATTGTCGTATAAGTTGATTATCTTTGTTCATGATACTTGAAAAAAAAAAAAATTAAAGCCTAGTCTTGTAAGTTATATAATTTACCCTTTGGACTTAAGCTCTCCCATTAAGTCTGTTAGCGTCTTTTGTTTTGGAGTTAACAAATCAATTAGCTCCATTATTTTGCCAGTGGCCATTATAGTAAACAAAATGGTGAAGGCCAGTATTGATTCAAACATGGATGGGGCTCCTGATTCGAATACTGATCTCACTGCCAGGTTGGAGACATTGCTCCACAATATTGAGAAAATCTCATTGAATATATAAACGGTAAGTGATAACAAGAATGACGTTATGAATAAGTTCTTAAAGGAATCGATGAAACTATTTTCGAAAGTTTCCTCAAAAACAGTAGCTATTTCTGGAGAAGTAGAGGGGCGGTACAGCTTGAAAATATATTTAATTAAGTTAACGAATATGGCGATGAAATGAATAGTCATTGGCAATGCATAATTTGTTAATATGTTTCTAGCAAATTCAATAAACTTTCTAATCATGAAATAAAATATAATTAGGTCAAGAAGCACTATTGCCAGCAAAAATACGGCGACCCAGAAGAGGATGGCCATAAGAGGAGCTATTATGGATTCTATTGAAGAGAAAATGGCGCTCATTGCAAACTTACCAGCCAAAGCAGTAGGGCCGGCAAGACCAACGATAGCCTTTCCCACTGTCCCTGAAGATGCAGACCAAAGGCCATTAAATGTTACTCTACCTGCTGATGATGATACAGCCGTTAACACTCCAGTTGCCGCGATGGTATAAATTGCTGTAGCTGATGCGAGGGTTCCAGCAAAATTCATCCATTTACCTTTGTTTAAAGCATAAAGTGCATCATCGCTAAGTGAATTTTTCAAGGCGATATTTTGTAATGCTTGGTTAAAACCTATGTACAAAACTGAAAGATCGGTTATTGGGGTTGATGTTGACGGTGCAACTGATTGGGTTACTGTTTCGTATTTAGGTCTGTTTCTTACACCAGTGGTGCCCGTTTTTACTTTAACTTGTTTGGATTTAATTAATACCTGACACCCATTTAAATACCTGGGCTTATCAGTTAAGCTGAACAAATCATTCCATATATAGCAATTCTCGATGTCACTAGTGGTTTTTAAATCGCCAGATATAGCAGCTGAAATTTTAAAAGCATTAGCACCACTGAGAGCTGGGGCTTCATCAATTTGTGGGTTTCCGGTAAAGAAGAAGAATGGGGTAATATTGGGAGCCAACATTCCCAACAGTAATAATGGATTGTTGCAATTACTAGTCGATATTGCTGAAGTGGCTGCGACATATGAGGCAGAGAAGCCGGTGCCACAATAAAAGGCACCATCCATTGAGGTGTGAGTATTACCAGGAATAACAGTATTTACACTGAAGTCAGTGGTTGCCAAACTGACATAAGAGGATAACGTTAAAAGTGTCGTAGCGGGTATTAGTTGTTTTACATCTAAGGAAGTCGAGGATTCAGGAGTGACAGATGGGGTATCCATCCACCTTAAGGAACCAGACTCAACGACATTCAATAAATTAATTATTGTTGAATTAATCCATATTTTAAATTCTGATAAATATGGAATACCGTGGACCAAGTCGTGGCCCCAAAGATAAATAGGTGAAATTAAGTCATAAATTCCAGTAAATATTGAAGTTATCAAATCAACCAGGACACTATTATCAAGACTTCCAGAAATTATCGAAACTGTAGATGTCAATGGGGACGTAAGTGTATCAAGCCATGTGGATAATTCATCATTGTTTTTTGTGTGGTGGGCTTTATCATTAAGATAAACCAATAACTCCTTACTCTTTGTTTCGTCATCATAAAAAGATGCATTCAACCAGTCCAAGTAGCCTTTTTGATACCATCTAGAGTCTGGATTTTCTGCACCACGTAAAAATTTAGCAACTGCTTTATTTTCCTCTTCGCTGGTATTGAATATAGAAGATGAAGGAAATGCCCTGGATTGAGAAAAAATACGGTAAGTAATATATGGTACGATGCGGGGAGTAATTAATGAGGCTTTGTTTAATGGCCTTTTATATAAGTTGGTTCCAGTCGAGCAATCAGAATCATATAGACAAGCGGAAGATGTAAATAATACTGTATCGATGTTTGAAAATAGATTGTCTATCTGCACTTGATATAATGCATTACGAAATACTATATCATTGCACTTCTCATAGGTTTTTTCAGTGAGTGATGCACATGTTTTCTTACTGTGTGCTGAATTCGGCTTAAGTAAATCCTCATAACGTTGAAATAAAAGATAAGTGGCTGTAGTAGAAAGGAAGCCTACGTCAGGAGCATTGTCGTTCTGGAAACCATTCCCATAGAATTGATTGATGCCCAGCTTAGCTCTCATAACCAGATTCTCGTAGTTATTATGTGAAGGTAGCTCTTTGTAAACCTGAAAATACAGGTCGGCACTACTTAGCATTAAAGAGCCGTCTGCTTGAATTTTAGCGCCAGTGAATTTTTTATCTATCAGGTGAAGTTTAACCCTATCTGTTAACAGTGCATAGCTTAGAAGTGAATTATAAAAAACTGTCTTTAAATATTCTGTTCTATTTGAAAGTTCAGAATCGCTTCTATTCCAGCTACCTGCAAGCAAAATCTTTGACATGCTGAAATCATATTTATGTAGAGTTAGGTTGTCTTCTGGTGTTGGCATCTCAACACCAGACTTTAATAGAGCATCAAAATTAATATCATTTAGGAATGAGGCGGGGGGCTTGACTGCCAGTGTGTTAGTGTGGGTATCATCGTAGGTGTCATTTATGTCTGGATGGGTATGCTCTACGTTAATAGTTATCATGCCGGCTTCAGTGGCTGAAGATTTTATGGAACCATTTGAGGCTAATATAAACTGCAAAAGCCTAGGGTTTTTATTATAATTAAACGTATTACTCCCCTGAGGAAGCGAATAATATGTAGCCAATTTAGTGCCTGGTACAAACTTTCTGACCATTTTGAACTCGGGCTGAGACTGGATTTGAGATGGATCTGATGCTATTACTAACTTCTTGCGGCTGGTTCTTCTTGCATTACCGGCCACTTTTATTGTTTTTGACACTTTTATTGCTAAGTCTGCAGGTATTTCTGGTCTCAAAAGATGATAATACGCAGCAGAAACTTTTTGAGCTTGGTTCTGCAGATTGGTACGGTTGTTGATGGACGATTTAGATAATAATTCCGGTGTAGCGAGAGATAGCGCTTTTAGGAGTGTACCTTGTGCTGCTGAGGCCTTGGTCTCAAGTGCTGTTAGAAAAGCAGTAGTAGGTTCACTTGTAGTAGAATCGGCTTGTTTTAATCCACTACAGGAAGCCTCCAAATCAGCATCCCAACGAAGCTTATAGATGAACGCACTGGTACGTGAACTTGTCAACATATCACCATTAGAAAGTCCAGTTACAGTCTGGTCTCCAAGACTATTACAAACTTTAATTTTATCAGCATCTGACTTTAATCCATTAATAACACCTGAACCAGGTAAAAAGAAATCATAATTACTGAGGTCAGCTACTAGGGTGTAACACGTTGATACGGCACTAAATATCAAACAGGGCCTTTCTTCTTCTTTTGTTTTCGAAGATAAGAACTGTGCTTGATGTTCAAATTTTCCGCCAGTGTAAACACCTACCTTATTAATTCCAACCATTGCCATCTCTGAAGATGCGAAAAATGAGGTAATACTCCAAGTATCTTCCGGGTACTGTGTGTGCAGATATGGTGGGTCTTTGAACTCTTTGAATTCCGTGCCACCCCATTTATAATCACCTTTATCCCTGGTGAATTGCGATGATAGAGAAGCCGCGGCTAATGCTATTGACTGACTGGAAACAGTCTGGGTTGGAATGGATTTTTGGTGTTTATCAAACTGCTGCTCGCCAAGGGTTAAATAATATTTTCTTAGGGGTGGTAGCGAATCTACATCGACTCTATTTGGGTAATAGTAAAAATTTTGTTCGGGTGGTGCCGTAAATGCAAATAATTGTCCTAAATGCACCCGGTTAAGCATATTGTCAAATCTATTATAGGTATTGCTGCCTGATTCTGCAGTTATACTGCTATCAATTGAATGACTAACACCATAAATAAATGCATTGGCTATAGTAGAGGGTAAAATTAACAGCCTTGGAACATTGTGTAGCTGATCAATAACCGTTAATTCATCAACCTGTGCACTTTGGTAGTCGGAATTTAACTCAACAACATTTACCGTGGTGGGCTTAAACAAAAGCGTTGTTGACATGAATAAAAACATAACAACAAGAAATGGATTTTTTAAGTTTAAGGCAGAGAATGAACTAAAAGAACCCCTGGACATTGCATTGTAAATGGCCGACAATAAATAAAAAATAGCCAATACATATGGCCAATTTCCCATCATAAGTCGTGGTGCAATCTCTGATGCAAATACGAGCATTGAACCATATAAGGTGTCATTTATGCTAAGAAAATTATCAGCTCTAACGAAAAAAGTTCCTTGGAAACTATCTAAAAATAAGTGAAATAAAAGCATGCTAAAATCCCACCTATGTTATCTTATCAGTTATTTTTTCAGACAATTTGGTTTGCTCCTTAAGCATCTGTCCAACTTTTAGAAGAAGCGGGTCATTAAGTGTCTGTTCAGTCATCCACTCCTGAATATACTCATAGGCTTTAGTTATTAATAAACCATATAAAAGCGTTGTAATTGCAATAACAAAGTAGCCAGAAATCATCATCCAGGATTTACCAGTTAGGTCTCCGAGCCATGCCTTAATAAGGGCACTCTCTTGCCAATGCGATAATATCATATTATCTATCCACAACAAAGCGAAAATCATGGTGACAGATAGCAACCAAACCGATAATTGTTTAAATGCGATAGTGAATTGTGTTTTGAAATTTAGAGCTTGGGAATTTTGGAATATGTGCTGAAATGCTCCTATATGCTCTAGGTTTGAGAAACCTCTGGAAAAATCGGTGGCGATGAAAGAAAGTGCGAAAGCAATAGGGGCTATAATTGTAGCTCTAATGAATCCTATGATTCCAGCAATGATACCCAAAAATACTATCATTGCTGTAGGCCTAAGAACATATAGTATCAATTTAAGTAAGGCAGAAATAATTGCAAAAATAAAGGCAAAAATTGTAGAAGAAACCAATAGCAAGACGACTGCCACTATAGCTCCGCTGAAAGACATTATGTCATCCAAAGAATAGCCAAATAAAAATGGCTCATACCATGCATAATCAATAGCACTTTTAATATCATCGCGTGAAGAATTGAGACGGAATTGTTTTGGTGCTGACCTATTGGAATATGATTGGGTGTAATTTTGGTGGGTTTGATTAAGCGTGGTTGTGTGGAATTGTGGCACAACATAGCTTCCAATCACAAACTGTGGTTGGTATAAAGGTGATTGTGATAAGGAGCTTGCAGAAACCTTGATGCTTGCTGTGTTCTGTAATTCTCTTAAAATATCAAGTGGGATAGAGTACAAATCCCATATTGTTGTTATAATCCAATTCCAAGTACCAGATACACTCCATGAACTATAAGAAAAAACTTCTGCTGATGGAGATATGTTAAAGGGCTTACTAATATCAATATTATATATTGGCTGGGAAATTTGAGTCTCTTCAGCCTGGAAAACTATCTTTGAGTTTGCTTCGGTGGCCATAATGCTGGCGCTTAAGGCATCGTTCCTTGCCTTACACTTTTTGGCGGCATTACCCTGGTTTCGTTTGGTACAGGTCTTTGTGTTTTTCTTGGTACTTATGGTGATTTTTTTATTTTCGGTATTTGAAACTATATCTATGGGAGATTTTGCTGCTTGAGCAAGAAATGCCGCCTGTGTTAGTTCTATATACCTGCTTATTAACTCTACTACCCCCACTTGTCCAGAAGATGGCAAAACACCCGTAGTCAGTAATTCCGAATTTGGTTCAAGTTCAGTCAATTTTTCTGCTAGTGCGGAAATTTTAGAATACAACACATCCTGAATACTTTCAGTGCCTGGGCTGGAATCAAAAACCACTTTACAACCAGAAGATGTGGCACCGGCATTAGCATCAGCATCAGAAGATATGGTACCTGTATCAGAACCACAACCAACATCAGTAAGTAAGTTTTTTAATGAGATTAAAATATTGTTAAATTTGATAATATAACTCATTTGTGAATTATAATTAGACTCTATTATTTGTGATATCATGTACTTATATGTATTCACTCTTGCTATATCTAAAGACAAATCACCATTTAAAGGAGGTAATGTTGTAGTAGAAGTATGAGACGTAAACTGCGAGAAATTAGATAGTTGTGGGTTGTCGGCGAGTGGTTCGGCTATAAATGCGGTGTCAAATGTGATGTTTTCCCCAGAATCTTCAGAACTAGAAGTAAAAGTTGCACCAATATTGGCGTAAACCTTTGTTAGTGCTGTGTCAAAATATCCTTTTATCTTGGTATCCTTGGCCTCATTGCCCGACCAATTACTAAATGTTGCGAATGGTATCTTGTTAACGCCTGATGTTAACATCCAATTATTATCTTGCTCTCCGCTTTCGCTCTGCAAATACGAAGCCAAAAGACCTGGGATTGAAGCAGTAAATACTGTTGGATTCTCTAGGTAGGACAATATATGGCTAATATTGGCAACATTCAAATTTGTTGAGCCTGGGGTAGTAGTCCAGAAGCTTGTGGGGAAAACATCTTTGAAGAGTAATGGTGCCGAAGCATACTCTCCTACGTTGGCGGTTAAATCAGAACCATTAAGTTCAGAATGTGCAAGAAAATCCTTAATTGAAATATATGCGGAGATGGTTTTATCCATGTGTTTATTGTCGCCTGCAACAGAATCATAAAACGAAGACTTGAAAAAGCCTGCAACAGCCTGTTGTTTATCATAATCTCCAAATTGCACCGAAGCCCTTGGCTCGTCTGCAAACCAGGCATGGATGCATGCTTGTTTTTCTGATGCGATTACATAGTCGGTGCATAAATGCCACGGAAATAAAGTTTTTATTCCCATTAAGTAATCTTTCAAATAAGCGGTATAAGCAAGTTTGGCCTGTTGTGCAAATAAATATTTATTAATACGGAATTGTTGCGTATTATTTTTAATTAAATTTGTTGCTAAATTCTTCTCCTGTTGGTCTAAAGAGAATTCCTGGAAAGAAGGCGATGAAGGGGTAGTTACTGGTGCTAACGTTAACGACACTGCATCTACAGCCATAGTAATACCGCTACCCTGTAAACTGTCAGCCACAAATTGTAGTTTATTGCTAAATCCAATTAAACTAGTATCACTAGTTAAGTCAGGAAGACTGTAGTATGATTTGGAAAAATCTGAGTTTAGAGTTGGTATATTTATTTCATAAGTGTTCTTGAGATTAGTCTTGAAAAAATCCACTTCTTCTTGAATCGGTTTGCTTGGAGTAATTACGATGGTTTCTGCCAAGTACTTGGTTGGTACCTCTGAATCAATACGAGCTTGGGCAGAATCATCATCTTGAGCCTTGGTGTTTTTGCGCCACGCTCCTGACGGCGGGAATTCTTGGTTTAAAATGATATCATTAATTATTGCAACAAAATCCTTAGCATTAAGGCCAGCCAGAGGAAGATTTATCTCTTGAATGGTGTCAAAAATTTGTCTAATATTATTATCGGTTTTCTCATCATAATCAAAAACAATATCTGGAGCATACTCAAGAGCATTGGCAGTTATTGCATCGTTAGATTTTTCGCTAGCAACAATTCTACTATTTACATGCTCTATAGGCATTGCGATGCGAATTCTATCTGATATAAGCTCAGATATAAAAGATGTAGAAAGATAATAAAAGAACCTATCTATGGGTTCGAAGAAATCTGACAGTCCTTCACCGACCGTGTTGAGGCCGAATAACATAGCGGAAAGTGAGCCTTTTGCGTCTTGATGCCAGATGTTTGTTGTTGACGAATCAGAAATTTCTAAATTATCCTTACAATCTGGAGTAAGTTCTCCAAGATTAATTCTAGCATAAATACCACTCTCCATGGCCAAAAGTTCTTTTCTCTGTTCGGTGTCAGTAGATGGAATACAATTCAAAATAGTAGGAACCGAGGCTGTTGGTGTGAATTTAAAATAAGGCAACTGCTTTCCGTCGTCATCTGTAGTCGAGTATTCTTGGGAAACTGTTTGACTCAAATCAATATTTGGAAATCCATAATAGAAATCCTCGAATAATCCCAGAAGCCAGAATATTTGAGGAACATAAAGCATTTCATTGGCTTCATTATGGGTTTTGAGTGGCCTTTCTTCTATGTAATTTGTATCGGTTGGTACCTCGGCAGAAGAGTGATAGCCTGTCGTTGTCTTCATATCATTAATAAGCCACCCTGCTAGCACCCTATCATCCTTATTTACTGAGGAAGTTGATGAGGAGACATTATACCCAATTACTGGTGTCATTTGTAGGACTGGAATTGGTTTTAAAAACACAGTGAAAACAGCGGCAAGTACAATTCCCTTTGTTATAATATTAATATAAGGCTTCTCTGGATCGACGACGAAAAGCATGGCCTGCTTTGCATCCAGGGACTTTACCAATACATAAATCATTGCCATTATATTAATAACAAAGTATGCTAGTATCAAAGATGAAACATCGGTTAGAAAACCATTGGTGGCTACAGTGAAGGCATTAATGATTGAGCCAACTGCATTATTGATTATTGGACCACCGAATGCCTCGTAATGGGCAAAATAGATATTTAACATAAAGCTTTATTTAAAATAATATTAACTCTATACAGTATAGACGAATTTTTTTATTTTTATAGGTCTAGGTGGTGGAAAAGACAGGCAAGGGCTTAACTATAAACTTTGATTGATATTTGTTTTTTTGATGTTTCGGACAATAGTGCCTTAACAGTTCTAAAATTATTACGCACATTAGCCTTCTCTAATTCGGTGTAATTTAGTGTCGTTCTTTCCATTAATTCAACAAATGTATCCTCTGGAGAAGATGCCGGGTTAGCCTCTTCAAGAGCGGCAATTGAGGCATAAGTATCCCTCATTCCACCAGTTGACGAATTAAAGGTAAGAGATGCTACCATTTTTGCATATTGTGGAGACCTAGTCATTAATGATAATATATCAAGAACCTGTTTTTCAGCGGGGTGCGTAGTTGAATTCCAATAATCAGTAGCAGACACCACCAAATCAACAACATTGATCGTTTTTCCATCCATATCAATGACCATTTTATATTTATCGGCTCCCTCTTTGGATTTTTGGGCAAATTCAATGGAGTCTCCTGAAAATCCCAGAACCTTATCAGTGTCCGTATGTCCTGAACCCAAAAGAATGCGCCAGCCAGCATTTTTTATGAGGGCTTCGAATTTTTGAGATTTTACTGGGTCATTTGGTTGATAAAAATCACCTATACTTTGTGAAATAAGCCAAATAGCTCCTCCGTGCTTACGGGCTGTTCTAAATAGATATGCAATAGCATCCAGACCAGACACATTAGATGAACCAAGAATGGCGTGAGCCTCATCAATAAGTAGAATTTTATTAGTTCCCTTCTTGGATGGTGCTGTTAGAATTTTAAAGAAATTCATCATCAGTGCTGATGGAACAACTGTTGTCAATCGCTCGTCCTGGGATTCTCCTAAATCTATATTTACAAGTCTTTCATTCGACATATCCTTAGGAGGCTCTGCATTGAACAACTTACCGGCTTGCAAATCATTGATATAAAAATCAAACTCTTTAATATGCAACATGACCTCTTCGATATCTGTAATATCCTTATCTGCCCTGATGAATAGCTCAAATTCTCGCTTTAACTCCTCAATTATAAAAAATACATTTGTATTTGCATATTCTAAAACCTCGTCAGGGAATTTAAATAATATTTCTTCGAATTCTTCTTCAGGTGGCCTATCAATAACATCGCCAATAGTTCCTATTTTAGACCGGTGGATTAAATCAAATTTAAAACTAGATGTGGTGGTTTTTGTAGTAGTATTATACTCCTCAATGAAGGTCTTGTTGGAAAGCTCTGCCTCTAATTTATTCAGGAATAGCTTCCTAATGACGATTGGAGCCAAAGATACAAGTGCGGTTTTAGTTGACTCATCCTTGCTAACGGATGACAGCATAGCAACAACAATAGAAGAAAGGACAGCAAACGTATCCTGAACTTGAGTAATAAAGAACTCGGTTTTAAACTGAATAAGTTTATCACCCTCAGTTATAAAGGTTAAAATGTCTAATTTCTGCTTGCTTGATGCTGGCATTCTATTATATTCATCAAGTGTGTTTTCATCATCGACGATATAAAAATTGCCTGAAGCTGAAGTTGACATAATCTTAAGAAAACGGATAATTGTATCTATCTCTGATTTTATTTCCTCGGTGAACTTGTTTTTAAAGGTAATGCCACTAGATGTTGATGTGAGGTCTCTTTCACTAAGATATTCCTCGAAATACTGTAATTTAACCATTAGCACAAATGATAAATTCAATCCGAATGGATTAATGCAATTAGAATCAGAACTTAACGATAGTTCCTTGTTAACCCCACCATAGGTGTCAGTGAATCGGTAAAAACTTCCTCCCCTATCAAGAATCCAAACAGTATTATTAGGATTACCAGAAATAAAACCATCCAACATATTGACGGCGAAGAAAGACTTGCCAGAACCTGAAGGGGCGATTATTAAACCATTATATTTCTCTGGACCTTTAAAGATATCAACACCCATAACCTCATTGTCTGTCTTCACAAAGAAGCATGAATCCTTTATAGGCTTAGCAGATGATAACTCCTTTGGTCGGTCGAATGACAAAGGCCTCTGACCAAATTTAAGGTTAATAAATTTAGCCACTTCTTTCTCAGACAATTCGATATACGAAGTCCTTGCTTGCTTATTTAATATGTAGGGTGAGTACGTCCATGGAAGCATTGTCTTATCTAAAGATTGAATAGCCTCTGTAAACTCATCAACTCCCAATCTTTTTAATTTGTTTTTAACATCAACATCATCTTTAGGTAAATTAATTCTCTTCGTATAACCAAAAGAATACCTAGCAGACAGAAAATTATTTTCGCCCAGTTGAGTAATTGAAGCTGTTAATGCCTCAATTTTATCCAGAACTTCTAGCTTATTATAAAGCTTTCCCCCCATTGCTGGAACCATTAGGAAGAAATCCAAGCTAGTTCTACGTGACTCATACTGTTTGATAAGCTGTCGTTGTGGTTGTCTGAAAATCTCCACTTGCTGAACGAATGTTTCTGGTGAAATGGCGGCAATAACCTGACTTGATAATTCAGCAGAAAAGTTATCTTTTAGAAAGGGTGGTAATTCTGCCAAGAAATACGCCTTAGCAACAGGTTTAGCACAACCCTCAATGACCTCTGACTGAGTGGTTCTAATCGTAGAATCTAAAATTGATGATTTTTTTATTCCATTTTGAAAGAAACTCTTACAAACATCAATGCTAGTTGCCGTTGTAATAATTTCAATTTTTTCAGCTTCAGAAATTTTGAAAGTTCTGATTTTATTAGAAACACGATCAAGTATGGACACTTTCTCTGGTTGGAAATCAATAATCTTAGAAGGGACTGAATCCTTGAAAGAATAAATGGATGCTGATTTCAACTTAGGGTCTGATGAATAATTTAGCACATTGTTGTCTAAAAAATTCAAATCCTCAACAGAGGTTTTAAATGTTGATAAAGATAATTTAGAAAACCATTGCACTATATTGGCTTCCGTTATCTTAATGGACGTTTCCCTGGAAACATCGGCTATGTGGGAATACTTATTATTATGGTCAATAAATAATGAATCAATAATATGCTTATCATTTTTCCATTTTTCCAATGTGTAGTTAAGGAAATGATAATACAGATCCTTCTTCTTGACATTTAGCCCCTCTGACTTTATTATCTCGCCACTTTCGGTTTTTTTCTCTTCTCCGGAAGTAACTTTGTCATGCTGATACATGGTCTTAACAACAAGGAAATCGGACTTTTCATAATGGGGGTAATTCGCAATCGTTTCAGCCTTAAGATTTAGCTTTTCTTTTAAAAACATTTCACTCTGAGAAACAGTACGTTTATCCATTCCAATAGCATTTATCCTATCTGAGGTGGTTGAATCCATAAGCAGTGCTTTTTGTAGAACTGTGTTTCTCTCAAAATAATGGATTACCTTATAGGTGGTTCCCAAGGATCCGGAGGAGAAAAAAGTAGGAAGTTCGAAAACATCCAATGCATTTAGCAATGGGAACACAATGTCATTGTAATGAATTGATGCTGTTTGAGCATTAGTCTCTTTCCAATTATGCTCTGGTATAGATTTCATTGGAACCAAGGTTATAAAATTAACAGAATACCTATCGACCTCGATAAGTGTATCTGATGAATATATAAAAAAAATGCTATCTGATGTTGACATGATTTATTTTAGGTTTTCCAGCTCTTGCTGTTTGGTTATTAAAAATGCATTGATTGAATCAAACGAAGGGTACACCTTAAATTCATTCATAATTGAATCAATAGATGACTGAACCCTATTTGTTATATTCAAACTAGCATATATTTGGTCTATAGTATAGTTGATAATTCCGAGATTTAAAGTTCCGAGCTCATTTTTAAATAAACCATAAGATGTTAGGTTCATTTGCTGTAATATAATATTACTGGTAGCATTATTGATTTTTATAGCTGGGGTTTCTATGTCAACAAATATACCACTTTTAAAAACCTTCAGGTGCGGTGGCTCGGCCAATAAGTCTATCTCCTTTACCAGTGCACCAATAATGACATCCTTGATGACTTTCCTAGATTTGGCTTCAAGAATACCTGGTTCTTTAAAATTAATTTGAGATATATTCGGATCAATTTCACACCTTTGAACCACGTATTCAACCAATCTATCCTCAATTCTTTTTAAATTTTTGGTAAATACCTTATTGAATGCTGGTTGAGGTAAATCAAAATCCTCAGTACCTGGTAGCAAAGAGTCGATTTCATTTATATAACCCACCACAGCTTGCTGAGTGTTGTTGAAAAGATTGATATTAAGGGCGAGCTTGTGCGATAAATCCACTTTTGGGTCTGTGAACGGATAGTCATACTGTAGGGAAAGTGGCAATTGGTACTCCTCATAACTATTGAAATACTTTAAGGTACTGGCGTATTCCTCGTAAATCTTCCTGCCGTTGGAAATAAACTGGCGCTGTGTTCTATTATATACTATGCCATGATGCTTCTTTAGGTAGCGGTAGAGAGGGGGGAGTATTTGATTTTTTAACAATACTGTTATGGACAAAAGGATGAAAATATTCCTTTTTAACAGGGGCTTATTTTCTGGTTTGAATATACCCTCAATATCATTAAACGCCTCACCCTTAATAGATGAAAATTTGTAGGGCAAGGATGATGTGATTGAACGCTTAACGTCATCCCTAGGGGTGTCGCCATACAGATAGCCAATAGTGAGCATATTGATGAACTTTTCCTGTGATTCAACCTCTTGCTTAAGTTTTTTATGGTTTTCCCAACGTTGATTCAGGGAGCCCGCCAGCATATTTGCCCTGATTGAATCTTGGCGGGAAAAGAAAAATTTATAAACTGGCAAATAATATGAGAATGTAAGTAAATACTTATCGCCAAAAGTTACTTTTTTCTTGACCTCATTGACAAATGGCTTAACATCCTTAATAGCGGCTGTATGTTTCTGGACTCTTGAAATTGACTGTTGTGTCTGGAGTGATTTTTCTAAAGATTTCCTGAAAATATACTCCCATTTTTCTCCAAGTGTAGAAGGCCTATCGAGAACTCTCTTATTAAAAGCAATAGTAAGAATCCACATAACAATAAGGCTTGATACTGAATGGAAAAGCATATATGCCGTGGGAATAAGGAAGACAGTGTCCGATGCCGTACCAACGCCAAGAAACGTTAACACCATGGAAACATATGCATATGGGTCTTCTGGCGTTGAGAATATAAATTCTGGCAACCAAGAAAAGAAGAATATCTGGGTATAAACAAACATGAATGACATAACTGCCTGCTCACCAATATTGATCCAGAACAAATCGTTTATTTCACGAGCAAAGAACAAAATTCCCAAAAGGATTACTGGGAAATAAAAATAAACAGTGAGACCGGCATGCATTTTTAGCTTGAACGAGGATGCTAATACCGAAATCCTCTCATGTAATGGCAGCTTTGTATCTGCACCTTCAATTGCCTTTTGATATTCCTGGCGATCTTGGGCGTCTTCAGCCTCCTTATTATAGTTGGTCTCTGTGTTGCCTTTTGAAAATTGATTTTCTTTTTTATTATCGGCCATAATCTAAAGATTGAAGTTTTTAAGAGTCATTCTGAATAGCCTTTTTACTTCTGTCATCTCAACTACACTCATTTGCACAAGATGACGCTCAGAATCAGTCTGGATTCTCAACAATGACTCCGTGAACCCTTTTAAATACTTTAATTTAGTGTCTATTAGTAAATGCGTAAACTGCCTCTTCCATGGAACAGAAGATGTATCTGCCGGTAAATCAAACTTCTGTGGTAATGTACTGATAAAATAATCCCTTTTTGAGATTGGATTTGCAAAAACATCCATCAACCTTCCAAAATCAGTACATGAACACGTAGGCGTGTAAGAATCAATATCGCTAAATCTTTGTATTTTACGCTCCAAGAAGCACTTGTTTACAAGTTTATGTTCTGGAAGATTTTTTGGGTTATCCATATCTGTAGTGTCGAATGATGAACAGGCTAAAAACGGTGCGGGGCGGATGGGGTTAAAGGAAATTTCTTGTATAAGCAAATCTTCATAGGCGGTTAATTCAGAGAGTAGAGTATTTTTAGTCGATATAAAATCAAAAGAAGGCTCAATATCAGTTGCAGTGATTAATCCATAATCTTTAGTAAACTCCACCATATACTGATGTTTAAGATTGAAGGCATTCGCTATTTGGTTTGCCATTGAAAATGCAATTCCTTTAGATAATGAAGACGAGGCTTGGGATGATATTAAATCTATAGAATAATCCAGTATAGACTGGACCGAACTATTTGGATGATCACCAATGTGTGGCTCCATGATGGCATCAAATGCGACCTTACTCGGTTCCAATGTAGATGAACCTTTATCAGGGATAACGCCTGTGTTAACTATGTCTATTTTATTATAAATTTTATCAAGAATAGAGCCAGTAAATTTTTGAGCGATACCATTGACACCATTGACATTTTCATCATTGGCATCTCCGGCTATAAACATATTGTAAGAATCAAAATAACCCCTAACTGTCTCATTCATAATTTGAGAATTTTTTAATGACAGAGAAAGACCATTGGAGTTTTCATTTAAACATTGATTTTGAGCCTCAACCTCAGCCTTAATGCCGGCTGTTGCCGTATTTAAGACATCTTTAAAAAAACCTTTCATATATTCCGTTTGGGACGAGATACACATCTTCATTGCATCTGCATCTAACTCATTCTTTATAGACTCTATATGTGCCGATATATATTCCCTTGCCTGCTTCTTGGTCTTGTTTTTATAAATTGCTGCGATTCCAGTAGGCATAGATAATAATGAAACTGTCGGGCAACCAGCAAACCCAACATCAATAATGGAACCACTCTCATTAATGGTAATTTTCTCGGTAGTTTTCGATGGATCATAAGAATCGCTGATGAAATTCTCGGCGTTATCCTTATAGGCCTTAGATAGTAGGAACACATTGTCACAACCTACAAGAGTTTTCTTACAACTTGCACATGAGACTTCTGCAAATGTATTAGTCATAAGCTTTAATGCTTCTGACATAACGTACTCAGGCCTAAAATAACTTTGCACAGCAGAGAAAAATCCCGAAATATTGCTAGCTATCGAACTTTTTAAATCAGTTTCCATTTTTGTAACTCCATCCAGCATTTGGTCAATGGCTGCAGAAAGATTGACGGAAATTGCGGGATTAGAGGCAGAATCCAGAGCCTTTGCTTTTGCTCGTTCACACTTATAGGCCATCCAGGTTACGTATTCTGAAGGAGAATCCATAATAAAATCAATAGATGGGCCGGTTGGATTGCTTGGATTATCTATGGTTTGAGTTTTATGAGTATATGATGGTGGGGTTATTTTAAAGTCAAACTCAATGGTGCTAAAGTCAGTGGCAAAAATGCTTTTCTTTCCACTTAAGTCCATAATTGAAGTTGAAGTGGCTGAAGGTTTTGATGCATTGAAGTCATGTTTAGCTGAATTTAATGCATTAAAACTTTTCTCTAAAACCGATTGAAAATCAGCCTGTACATGTGATGTAACAAGGAGAACAATAATTGGAAATAAAACCCTAAGCATTGAGATCATTTGTCAAATCCTCGATTTGCCTCGCCCAAAAGCAAGTCCACCATTTCCGAAAAAGAAGAAGACGGCATAGGCGTGGCAAGAAATAAATCGGAAACAAAGTCCATGGGTATTATTTCGGATGTTAGCCTGCCAGTGGGTTTAGATAAGAGCGTATCATCTGATATTAAAAGATCTTTTGATATGATGGTTTTTTCAAAATGAAGAAATGGTGATATTTTAATATCCAAGTCATTTGGAAAATAGCCATGAATCACCTCTCTATCATTGTCAGCGATTGAATCGACAAAAGAAGATGAACCACTTTTGCTTTCAAAAGTAAATGGAAATAAGCGCTCACCATTGCTTGACTCTACAATAGTATGTACCACATAGTACTTGTGCTCCTGAAGATCCTGAAACATCCTATTTGTTTATAACCTCGTTCAGGTTATTCCTTATTTCTATTAAATCAGTCTGATTTAGCAAATACTTATCCTTAAAATAGTTTTTTAAATCAGAAACAACCTTTCGTTCCTCATAGCCTCGTAAATTATGCTCAAGGCTATCAAACGATTTTAGAATCAACACTAGTTCCTCGTAATGAGACTTTAAATACTCGGTATCCTTAACCACTGTTTCATAATGGAGTTGTGGGCTTGTAGGCAAATCGAAATCTGGTTCTGAGGTATCCTGGAAGGCCAACTCAGCGTTGATGGATGCGGTTGTTGGTACTTCTTTTATTTCTTTATCAGAAAAATCGAAGAAATCGAATAATGCAGCTGATGCTGTTAATGACACAATTGACGATAGTAAAATAATGGTAAATTTAATCATGATATTCCTTTGAAATTATTATTTGTTTATTAATGATACATGTTTTGAGGGATTTTTCACTATAATATTGAAAATTTTCTGGAAACTTTCAGATAGTAGCAAAGAATATGCCTCTTGTTTTGATAGCGACTTATTAATGAAAAAAGAAGAAAATATAGTGAGATTTTCAAAAATAATATTTTTTTCATCTATTTCGAGGATAACGCCAGTGGGTTTAAAAACTGGCACAATATCTGCTCCTACTTTTTTTGTTAGTGAGTCTGGGGTGTGGTTCTTGACAAAAAATGAAGAGTTGTTGATTTTTCTGATAGACTTATCTAGTATGATTTCAAATAAAATATTCTTATACAAATTCTCATTTGGATTAATAAAGTAAGTCTTATCTGACTTCATGGACAGATATATGGAATCGTTAAATTCAAATATAATTGAACTATGCTCGTCGGAATCATACATTGAATAAATTTCAGACTTAATTTTGTTTGTATGCTTGGAGATTTCCATAAAACTAGTCTTTAGTTAGCAGAATAAAGTATCGGTTTTTATTTTCATCAATAATAATGGAATCGAGCTTCTTATTAATGAAAAGATATTCCAAAAACTCATTATAACCAGATAAATGTTGAGCCAAATGGTTAGCAAATAGGTCAATAAAATGTATTTCGGCTATAATTTTCTTATCCTTGACTGTCTTAAGTCCGACCTCTTTTGCATTCACCGTATGGGTAAGTAGAAGTTTTTCTAGCAGTGGGTTCAGCAATGAAATCTCTGGAAATAAAGCCTTATCCTTATTAACTATTTCTCGATGTGTGGCTTGTGAGTTATTTGATTTATTTTTCCAGAGTGGAGTTAAGGCATCCTCAAGGAGCAACTGATACCTCTGTTGAATACCAACAGGTATCGAGACCTTATTGGTCAAATAATCCCTTTGTTCGTGCGTAAACATGGTTATATGTCTGATGAATCCAACCATTGCCTCATCATTCGATGGGCTTGCTGGAATATCTGGGAATAAATCGAATTTCTCTTGGGTCCAAACATCGCTGTCTTTGAGTGAATTCTGAAACATAAGTTTCTTAACAAAAAAAGCCTTTAAATCCACAAATTACTCCACGGTAGAAGTTGGGGTGGTGGATACAAAAACTGCTTTAAGTTCTAGATTTGGATCGGTAATGAGGATATCCTGTTTACCTTCAGCCTTCTGCTTGTATATATCAATTATCTCCTTCAACCCCTCTGATGTGCCAGAGGCAACTCCATCGGTAAATGAATCAGCGGTAGCCGAATCAGAGTCGGAACCAGACAATCCTTCAATTCCAGATAGTGCGCCGCCAAGTATATCATCTTGGGATGACATAGCATCAATAACTCCCTGAACTGATGTAAGCATTACTGTCGTTGGTAATTCCTTAACCTTCTGATTAATATAATATGCCGGAACACCGGATAAAACATAGTCAGAATCTTCCTCGGTGTACTCCAGTGTAGTGGCATCTGAAGATAAGCTTATTGTTTGTCGTTTACCCTCAAGACTGGTATAAACAATTTTGGAAGGGGAAAAAATTACCTGGTTAGTGTTAAAATCACCAGTAACCTCCAATACAATCACCGGGGATATCATACTTAGAGTATTTCCCTCCCTGTCTTCATAGTGTGACTGGTTTAAATCAGTATATATGAACCTAGAGGAGCCCTCGGCGATTTCTATGGATGTCTTGATATCGAAAGATAACTCCTGGCCTATCTCAAAATTAAATTGACCGCTCTGTTGCTTTTCATCTTCAGCTCGTTCAATCTCAGCTTGGTTCATTGTTAGTTTTGTTATAGATAAATTGGTGCCGGCAATGTTTTTTATTTTATTATTCAAAGATTGTAGCATGCTATTAAGCTGGGCGGTGTTTGTTATTTGAAGCTTAAGGGACTTGGAAATTGCCTTTTCTTTGATTGGGGTGGTGCTATACTTCTTATATTGTTGGATTATATCCTTGGACATAGCCTTGGACATAGCCTTAACGGTGGAAATATCAAATATATTTGTCAGAGCAGGTTCTGGAGTTTGATAATATGGTTTAATTTTCAATGTAGCCATGCTGTCATCAAGGCTAACAGACTCAGAGTAAACAGGTGTCCAAATTGTCAATCCATCATCTGATGTTAATTTGATGAGTTTTTGGTTTCTGTAATTAATGACCATTATATTGTCAGTGTAATAATTCTGTGACGCAATTACGACGTTATCTATTGTTCTTTCAAGTCTCTTGATTTTTGAATTTTGAAAGATTTTCTTTTTATCATTTGCGGGCATATTCTCGTCTAACTCAAAAATAAAAATATCGAGTTTAACATTAAATTTTCCGGATGAAATGATAACTGGGGTAGAATTAAACAAAATTGTGGACGATGAGATAATCTTTATATCATCTCCGGAAATGGTTTTAAAGATGATGTTCTTCAGGTTCTTATTTAATAAAATAAACTCATCCATGTTTAAAATCTGCTTATTGGAAATCTCTATGGTCTTTTCGGTTAATGCCGTATTTTGATTGACTTGATTAAAAATCGGATAACTAACCTGGTCTTTTTTCATCGTAAGGGAACCGACACCAGGGGCGGTTAATTGTCCAGCTCGGCCATCAAGGCGGTAGACGTAATTAAAGGCGTTGCCATCAATTGTTTCTAAGAATCAATTTAGGTTTGTTGATATTGACGGTAGTTATATTCTCAATGAGGATGATTCGCCGGTGTTTAACCTGTCAGATAGAACCATCCTTAGGGAGAGAGTTGATTCCATTGAAACAATTGATGGCAACGCCTTTAA
>JYMV01023490.1_pt1 | contig 27658 bp, 20 predicted proteins | sample 338911 | NCBI WGS metagenome assembly JYMV01 (sample SAMN03354496, study PRJNA234377) | hydrothermal vent metagenome | biome: Deep sea; feature: Hydrothermal plumes at the Eastern Lau Spreading Center, Western Pacific Ocean; material: Seawater | place: Tonga | collected 2009 | depth 2000 m m
CGGTAGCGAACGTCCTTGTCATATTTGCAAGTACACCATTGATTGCCGCACTCCTGACCCGAATATTTCTGGATGATGTGATCGAGCGACCCACATGGCTCGCCATCTGGTCTGCAGGTCTTGGCCTCGTGGTCGTGGCAAGTGGTGGCGTGACTACCGGTAACTGGCTGGGCGATCTGCTAGCACTGATTAATGCTGTTGTTATTGCTGGCGTGTATACAGTGATTCGTCGTAGACGTGATCTCAATATGATTCCTGCCGCTGGTTTGGGACTATTGTTAGCCGCGTTTGTCGCCTATCCATTTGCCCAGTTTCCTAGTTTGGGGTTACATCAATGGTTGATTTTGGTGATTGGGGCTAGCGTTGTGTTGCCCGTGGCGCTCGCACTTGTGACTCTTGGGCCACGCTATCTCCCAGTACCGGAGGTGGCCATGCTAACTCTTTTGGAGACAATTATCGGTCCGGTGTGGGTTTGGTTGGTGATTGGAGAGGAGCCTGGTATTAGAACCCTACTGGGTGGTAGTGTTGTTGTTACTGCATTGTTTTTTCATGCACTATGGCGGTTCAGGAAAACTCGACAAGATGCATCGAGCCTACCGTGAAAAAAGTACTCAGGCCATCGAACCCGCAGTGTTGAGAAATTGACCCGTGCCGGGACAAGTGCTAGAAAGATTGTTCGAAATCAGAATGTACGGTAGCGCTAGTCAGCGTTCATTTTACTGGTTGTACAATTGATTTAGCCGGTGCCGCGTGTTGCACAGGGCGTTGGACGGTTTAAGACCTGCATAGAGTGACCAGGAGCAGATGTATGAAAAACGATAAACCGCGTCAGATAAACGCCGAGCGTTTATGGCAGAGCCTGATGGACATGGCCCAGATCGGGGCTACAGAAAAGGGCGGGTCTTGCCGGCTGGCGTTGACCGATGAAGACAAGGCCGGCCGCGATCTTTTTGTACGCTGGTGCAAGGAAGCCGGCTGCAGTATTTCTGTAGATAAAATGGGTAACATTTTCGCTTGTCGTGCGGGTAGTGAACCCGAATTGCCATCAGTTATTGCCGGCAGTCATCTGGACACCCAGCCAACCGGCGGGCGATTTGATGGGGTATACGGGGTGCTGACCGGACTGGAAGTTATTCGGACCCTGAACGATCTGGGTATAGAGACAAAGCATTCTGTTGAAGCGGCGTGTTGGACCAATGAAGAAGGCAGCCGTTTTGCCCCAGCTATGGTCGCCTCGGGCGTTTTCGCTGGGGTTTACGACCTTGACTATGGTTTGAGCCGGTCGGATGACGAGGGCCGGAGTATGGGAGAAGAATTGCAGAGAATCGGATATGCCGGCTCAGAACCCATGGGACGTCCTCTGCACGCCTATTTTGAGGCGCACATCGAACAGGGCCCAATTCTTGTCGAAGAGGGAACGACTATTGGCATCGTAACCGACGCACAGGGGCAAAGATGGTACGAAATCACGCTGACCGGGGTTGAGTCTCACGCCGGCCCGACACCGATGGATCGGCGTAAAGATGCACTTGTTGGAGCTGCCCGGATCATCGGGCGGGTTAACGAGATCGGTTTGTCGCATGCTCCTTTGGCCTGTTCGACGGTCGGTATGATAGACGCCTACCCCAACTCCAGAAATGTCATTCCTGGTCGGACCTTCATCACGGTTGATTTCCGCCACCCTGATGATGACGTGTTAAGTCAGATGGATCGAGAGCTGCGCGAAAGCGTGGCTGATATCTGTCAGAAGTCAGGACTTGCATACAACTTGGAACAGATCTTCTACTATGCACCGGTTTCGTTTGACCAGAGCTGTATCTCGGCTGTGCGGGCAGGTGCTGCGCAGGCGGGATACTCGGCGCGGGAGATTGTGACCGGTGCCGGACATGATGCCTGCTTTGTTGCCCAGACAGCGCCGACATCGATGATATTCATTCCCTGTGTTGACGGCATCAGCCATAATGAGGTTGAGGATATTAAGCCTGAGTGGGCCACTGCCGGTGCCAATGTTATGTTACAGGCGATACTGGAAAAATCAGGCGTGTCCGAACAGCCATGAATGTTAGAAAGATTTGCCGGCAAAAGCCGAGTGCCGACAGAAAAGCTGTGTATTAAGGGTCCGCTGTGGTTGGACCCGGCACCCATTGCCGATTATGATCTGGCGTTCGACTGTTGCGATCTTGTTACAGCAGAAAACGGAGTGACCAAGATGAAATCAGAAACTGCCAACCTTGCACAATTTGTCGCTGACCTTCAGTTCAGCAAGCTACCACAAGATGTTGTTGAGCGCACCCGCTTGCTGGTGTTGGACCATGTGGGTATTGCGCTGCGGGCCCGCCATGCGGCCGCTTTGAATTCTGCCATGCCAGACTCCCTGGACGTGCTTGGGCTTTCAGGCGGTGACGCAGTGGTGATTGGAGATGAGCGGGGTTACTCGCCCGCGGCGGCGGCGTTTTACAACGGAAATCTTGCACATTCACTCGATTTTGATGACACCCATGCGCGGGGCTCAATCCATCCCAGTGCCCCTATCGTCCCCGCAGCACTTGCCGCGGCAGAGATCACCGGGGCCGATGGTCAGCGCGTTGTCGCTGGCATTGTGGCGGGTTACGAGGTTCAGATCCGACTCAGCATTGCGCTGAATCCCACAGAACACTACAACCGGGGTTTTCATCCAACGGCAACCTGTGGTGTATTTGGTGCTGCGGCTGCAGCTGGCAGCATTCTGGGACTGACCGTCGATCAGATCGTCAGCGCATTCGGGCTCTGCGGCAGTCAGGCAGCGGGTTCCATGCAGTTCCTTGTTGATGGAGCCTGGAACAAGCCCTTTCACGTGGGTTATGCCGCAATGGGTGGACTGGTGTCGGCGGTGATGGCGTCTAAAGGATTTATCGGATCCAGGGAGTCGCTGGAAGGTACTAAAGGTGGTTTTCTTAAGGCCTATGCGCCCGATGCAAATCCCGCTGAGGTGACTGCAGGATTGGGTGAGATCTATGAAACCATGAACATCGCAGTAAAGCCCTATCCTTCCTGTCGTTACGGCCATGCTGCGATTGACGCACTCATTGCGATCAGGGCGGCCAATGATGTCGACTACCGTGCCGTCGAGGCCATAGAAGTCGGATTGCCCCGGACCGGCTGGAACCTGATCGGTGATCCGGAAAGTGAAAAACAAAACCCGAAGAACTACGTCGATGGCCAGTTTTCAATGGCTTTCGTCGGTGCGGTTGCTATTCGTGAAGGGCGGATGGGCTGGGATGATTATGAAACTCATCTCAATGATCAGGACACCCTGGCGCTGTGTAAGAAAGTCAAAGCGGTGGTTGATGACCGGGCTGAGGCGCATTATCCGTCAAACATGAGCGGCGTAGCGCGAGTGGATATCGGGGGTAATAGTTTTGAGCAGATGGTGGTTGACCCGAAGGGCGAGCCAAATAATTTTCTGAGTGATGCTGAGATGCGGGGTAAGTTTGATACGCTTGTTGCGCCTTATCTAGACTCAGATACCCTTGACCGGCTGGCAGAAGGAATACTCCGGCTCGATGGACAAAAGAATATCCACGGACTGCTTGACCTGACGCGTACCCAGCAGGCAGCAGCGCTCAAGGCTGTTTAGGTCGACTGCATTTCGATGGTTGTTGAAAGAAAAGAGGTGGGCCCTGGACGATATCGGGAGTCCTATGGTCGTTACTTCGAAGACTTTCAGATTGGTGATATTTACGAACACCGGCCGGGAAGAACGATCACGGAAACCGATAACACCTGGTTTACGCTGTTGACAATGAATACACATCCGCTCCACTTCGATGTTGAGTATGCAGCTAAAACAGAATTCGGCAGGCCATTGGTGAATTCGGCATTGACCTTATCGATCGTCGCTGGCATGAGTGTGAGCGACCTCAGCCAAAAAGCAATTGCCAACCTGGGTTGGACTGACATTAAGCTGACTGCGCCGGTCTTTGCTGGAGATACTTTGTATGCGGAATCGGAAGTGCTGGACAAACGAGAGTCCAAAAGTCGTCCGACCCAGGGAATCGTGTCTGCCCAGACCACGGCGATGAAGGCCGACGAAACTGTCGTGATGACCTACCAACGAGCTTTCCTCGTGCCCAAACGAGGTTATGCAGTGGACGATTAACCAGTCGTCGGTTCAGGCCAGCAAGAGGTAACCATTCATGAGTGGTGTAGAAATGCGCACCAGCGAAGAGGCGATGATGCTGGATTCCGTTGACAGGTTTCTGGAGCGAGATGTGCGTCCCGTTGCCAGGGAGTTGGAAGCCAGCGATACCTACCCACAGTCCATTGTTGATCGAATGATTGAATTGGGACTGTTCGGCGCTACGATTTCGACCGAGTATGGTGGTCTGGGACTGTCTGCCACGACCTATGCGTCTATCGTTGAGCGGATATCAGCAGTGTGGATGTCGGTATCAGGACTATTCAACTCCCACCTTATTATGGCTGCTGCCGTTCAGCGGTTTGGCACAGAACGCCAGAAAAACCACTATCTCCCCAGATTTGCATCCGGTGAATTGCGAGGGGGAATCGGGCTGACCGAACCCGACTGTGGAACTGATCTGCAGGGAATCCGAACCCAGGCTGTCGGTGAAGATGATCATTACGTGGTTAATGGGGCCAAGACCTGGATAACCAACAGTGCCGAGGGCGGTATTCTGGCTGTGCTGGTGAAGACAGACCCGCGGGCCGAACCCGCACACCGCGGTATGAGTTTGTTATTGATAGAGAAAGGACCGGGTTTTACGGTTGTGCGAAAGCTGGATAAGTTGGGGTACAAGGGAATTGACACGGCAGAGTTGTTGTTTGAGGACTGCAAGGTCTCACGCGACAATCTTGTTGGCGAAGAGGAGGGGCGAGGCTTGCAGCAGATACTGTCAGGTCTTGAACTGGGGCGGATCAATATTGCAGCTCGGGGTGTTGGGTTAGCCCGCGCTTGTCTTGAGGAGTCGATCGCCTACGCCCAGGTGCGAAAGAGTTTCGGTAAACCCATATGCGAACATCAGGCGATTCAGCTTAAGCTGGCGGATATGGCCACGAGGGTGGAAGCCGCTCGGCTTCTGACAGAATCTGCAGCACAGGCGTATGACAGTGGCGAGCGTTGTGATATGGAAGCCGGCATGGCGAAACTGTATGCGTCTGAAGCAGCCATCAGCAACAGTGTTGATGCGATGCGTATTCACGGCGCCTATGGTTATTCGCGTGAGTTCAATATTGAGCGCTATTACAGGGATGCGCCGCTTCTGGCAATTGGTGAGGGCACCAACGAACTGCAGCGAATTATCATTTCCAAGCAACTGGTAGCGCGCAAAAAAGTATGACTGTTAGCCCGTTAAAGATCCGTTGATGTTGCCGTTGGCAGCTGTCCGAGTCGTCGCCGTCGAACAGTATGGCGCTGGCCCGTTCGGGACGATGTTTCTGGCTGACCTCGGCGCAGAGGTGATCAAGATTGAAAATCCTTCCGACGGCGGTGATATCTCCCGAGACGTCGGCCCTTACTTTTTTGAAGACCGGGACAGTTACTTTTTTCATGCCCTAAACCGAAACAAGAAAAGCCTCACCCTGGATTTGAGCAGAGCGGGATCTAAGGAAGTATTTCACGACCTTGTCAGGTCGGCTGATGCTATCTGCTCAAATCTTCGCGGCGATGTTCCCCAAAAGTTGGGTTTGACCTATCAAGATCTCAATACAGTTAACTCGGCTATTGTCTGTGCACACCTGAGTGCGTATGGCCGCGAAGGGCCGAGAGCCGACTGGCCGGGCTACGACTACCTCATGCAGGCCGAGGCGGGTTATCTTTCGCTGACGGGTGAGCCTGGGTCTCCGCCTGCGAGGTTCGGTCTTTCTGTGGTCGATTTCATGACAGGTCTTGGATTGGCCTATGCCATTTTGGCCGGCTTGACGGGTGTACGATCGACCGGGATTGGCCAAGATATGGACGTCAGCCTGTTTGATTTTGCTCTGGCAAACACCAATTATCTTGCAGCATGGTACCTCAACGAAGGCAGTACGCAGGAACGTCTACCTCGGTCTGCACATCCGTCTCTGGTGCCATGTCAGCTTTACCGCACCGCTGACGGATGGTTGTTCATTATGTGCAACAAAGAAAAATTCTGGTTGGCTCTATGCGATGCGATTGCCAGACCGCAGTGGAAAGGAGATGCACGGTTCAGTTCTTTTAAAGAAAGATTGGTACACCGGGACCATTTGACCGAACTGATCGACGAGGCACTGACGTCGCAAACGACTGAACAGTGGCTTGATAAGTTGTCCGGACTCATCCCGGTCGCACCCGTGAATGATATCGCCCAGGCGCTTGAAAACCCTTTTGTGACAGAACATGGTCGGCTGCAGACTTTAACCCACCCGACGAAAGGGGATTATCGATTGGTCGCAAATCCAGTACATGCAGGTGCTGGCAAGTCACCGTCAAACCCGGCGCCACGCCTGGGAGAGCATACTGAGCCATTGCTTAAAGACTTGGGTTACAGCGAAACCCGTATCCAAGGGTTGCGCAGTGACGGTATCATCTAACTGACTGTAGAAAATCTGGAGGAGTTTACGATATGAAATTTGGGGTATTTGTTTTTCCGACTGAGTATTCAATATCAACACAGGACCTGGCAATGGGTCTTGAAACGCGGGGCTTCGAGTCAATGTTCGTGTGTGAACATACACACATCCCGGTCAGTCGCTGTACACCATTTCCGGGCGGGGAGCCGTTGCCCAAAGAATACTCTCATACACTGGATCCTTTTGTTGCCTTGTCAACTGCCGCTGCAGTCACGGATACGCTGCGTCTGGGAACGGGGATCTGCCTGGTGGCTCAACGCGATCCCATTGTTACAGCCAAGGAAGCGGCTAGCCTGGATCTGGTTTCGGGCGGTAGATTCGAGCTGGGGATCGGAGCCGGCTGGAACCAGGACGAAATGGAGAATCACGGGACGGTTTACGAGACTCGATTCAAGGTCATGGCTGATCGCGTGAAAGCGATCAAAGCTCTGTGGACCCAGGAGGAAGCCAGCTATTACGGTGAATTTACGCAGTTTGAGCCGGTGTGGTCGTGGCCAAAACCGGTTCAGAAACCGCATCCGCCGGTGCTGCTGGGTGGGGAAACCCGGCATTCCCTACGTCGAGTACTGTCCTTCTGCGACGGTTGGCTTCCGCGCGGAAATATGGCGATGGCAGACCCGCACAAGGGCATGGCAGAGCTTCGAAACTGTGCGGAAGAACTAGATCGGGATGCCGCATCAATTCCGGTTAGCGTATTCCGTGCACTGCCTGAAGAAGATTACTTGAACAAGTGTCGGGAGGCGGGCGTCACACGGGTGCTGTTCCAGGTGCCGTCCAAGAGCAAGGATGAAGTCATGCCATTGCTCGATCAGTATGCGACATTGTTTGATCACTGAATTGCCGGTACGTGGGTGAAGCTTGAGGCAGCTCATAGCAGTTAAAATACCGGTGTTTCAACAACCACTACATGACCGATCGGTGTAAACCAACCCACTAAGACAGGCCATAACGACAACCACCCGGTTATACGTTGACATCACGCCTGATTTAAATATGACAGATGACTTAACCAAACAAGTCCAGAAGCGTTACCACGCACTGCTTGAAGAGGGTGCCGATCCGAATGAGTGGGCATACGCCTGGCGCTCGGAGTACAACCGGGGAGGGTTCAAGGCCGTCGACTTCCTCATGGAAGAGGTGGTCAATCCCGGTAAGTGTATCGGCTGTGCAGCGTGCCTGACGATATGTCCGGTTGATGTTTTCGATTATGAGAACGAGAAACCGGTCGACGTGCGAAACAGTGCCTGTGTTTTTTGTGAGTTATGTGTGGATGCTTGTCCTGTTTTGCGACCGACTGATCGGGACCTGGTCCAGCAGATTGAATTGCGCCAACCCGTTATGGACGATGGGTTTGGGCCTTACGCCTACGGTGTACTCGCGCGTACAACAAAGGAATACATATTGGAAGCCGGTCAGGATGGAGGCATCTGTTCAGCGCTTGGTATACATGGTATGCAAACAGGGCAGTTAAAGGGCATGGTGGTGGGCAATGAAGATCCAGACAATCCGCAGATGGGTTACGCCCATCTGGCGACTACCCCTGAGGAAGTAATTGCGAGCGCCAGGTCGCGCTATTCCTACCAGCCAAACACACTGGTTCTGGTCGAAGCCATGAAGCGGGGCATCGCACCGCTGGCGGTTGTGGGTGTGCCGTGCCAGGTCGACGGTGTACGGCAGCAGCAATATTCCAGTATTCGGCTGGACGTAGCTGAGTGGTACAGGCAGAACATCGGACTGGTGATTGGACTTTTTTGTTCTGAGGCCTTTACCGAAAAGGGTATGGACTGGCTGGCGGACGATCTGGGAGTGTCCAAGCGCGATGTTACCAATATCAATATCAAGGGCCGGCTTGAGATTAAGTTGCGGGATGGCCGAGAAGAAACCCGTTCGCTGAAAGCTTTCGGTAAGTATGCCAGGCCTGCCTGTCTTTATTGTATGGATTACGCTGCTGACAATGCGGACATCGGGTTGGGTGGTATCGGACTCAACGGCTGGACGTTTACGGTTATTCGGACAGAGACTGGGCACAGGGCCTGGCAGGCACTGATCAAGGCCGGTTGGGTCGAGATCAAGGAACTCTCCGAGATGCCCAAGTCCAAAGAACTTTTGAGCCGTCTTGCGCGTTATAAACGCAACCGGCCTTTGCCTGCGCTGATGCCCACTCATTTAGAGCGTGAACTGATTGGAAATCTCGATCCCAAGCACTATTACCGGGGTTGGGAGGACGGCCATTCCGCAAAAGAATGGCGGCCTTTGCCTCCACCACCGCCCAAAAAGAAAGATACAGCCGCGAAGAAGCCAGGGAACGGTTCATGAACGGGGCTAGACCACGGCTTGAGGATCTAAGCATCATTGTCTCGGGCCAGGGAGGCGACGGTTCACTGACTGTCATCAATATTCTGGCAGACGCCTTACGATCAGTCGGATTTCGTGCTTACACAGAACGTGATGTGCTGTCGCGTATCAAGGGGGGCATCGTGACTGCGACCTTGCGTGCGTCTAAAGAGGAGCACCTTGCGATCGGTAGCCAGATCGATTTGATTGTGGTGTTTGATCAATCTGCGATTAAAAAGAACGCCCACCGACTCAATGACCGAAGTATTGTGATTCACGACAATTCTGGTGGTGATCTACCGCCCAACAGTGGTGTGCCTGAGGGAGCGCGGGTGATCGGCATTCCATTCAGTCGGCACGCAATCCGGGATTTTCGCCAGGATATTTACAAGAACAGTGTTTCGTCTGCGGTCATCGGCCGTTTGATTGGGTTGAGTGATGACGACATGCACCAGTCGTTCGAGAAGCGATTTGCCCGTCGGGGCGCACAGGCGCTCAAATACAATCTGGACGCTTTGAAACTCGGCCACGAACTTTCCGATGAGGTTACGAGATCGTCAGTACCGATTCGCACCCCCAGATGTTGATTACCGGCAACGAAGCTGTGGCGTTCGGTTTTGTGGTTGCGGGCGGACGATTTTTCGCCGGCTATCCGATAACGCCGTCAACAGATATCATGGAGTGGCTTGAAAAATGGCTGCCCAAGTTCGGAGGTATCGTGCGGCAGGCTGAAGACGAACTGTCAGTGGTGAATATGGCAATCGGCGCAGCGTTGACGGGCACGAGGACGATGGTTGCAACCTCAGGGCCCGGGTTGTCTCTGATGCAGGAGGGTATTGGTCAACTGGGGATGGCAGAAATCCCGCTGGTCGTGGTTGATTCTCAGCGCAGTGGTCCCAGTACGGGCATGCCGACTAAACCTGAGCAGAGCGATATAAATTTACTGGTTTATGGGGGCCATGGCGATTTTCCTCGCGTAGTGCTTGCCCCCAGTACACCAGAAGAGTGCTTCGGTATCACCGTAACGGCCTGTAATCTGGCAGAGCAGTATCAGGTTCCGGTATTTATCGCGCTGGATCAGGGGCTGTCGCAAAACCTTGCCACCATCGACCCAATCGACCCGCAGCGGGTTGTAATCAATCGAGGTGATCGCCTGGATGATGACGCACTTGCAGTTATCAAAACCTATAAGCGCTACGCGTTTACCGACAGCGGTGTGTCGCCTTTTGCACCACCAGGAACGCCCGGGGGGATGTCCTTGGTAACTGGAAATGAGCACGATGAGTTTGGGCAGGTGTCGACAGATCCCGGTAATCGCGTCCGTATGATGCAGAAGCGTCAATCCAAATTGCATACTATGCGACCCGATTTACCATCGGCGATCACCCACGGCAGCGAAACCGCTGATATTGGTTTGATTGGTGTGGGTATGACTTACGGCGTGATTACAGAGGCGCTGGAGATTCTTGACGATAAGGGTATATCGGTTCAGTATCATCAGCCGCGAACATTGTGGCCAATGCTAGATGAGACGCCGGAATTTACCCACCGTATGGGCTGTACCATCGTTGTTGAATACAATTTGACGGGACAACTGGCTCGGCTCATAGTTGCCCATGGCGGTGACGAGTCACATATTCACAGTATCCTGGGCTTTGACGGTGTGCCGCTGCGCGCACATGACTTGGTTCAGAAAACAATTGAAATCCTAGAATCAAGGAGTCATAAGGTCGCATGACAGAGACTTTCACACCTACCCGACCGATCTGGTGTGCAGGCTGCGGTGATTTCGGTGTGTTGGAGGCATTAACACAAGGATTGGATGAACTGGCGGTCCCCGAATATCGGCGTATGATCATTGCGGGCATAGGTTGCTCCGGGTCGCTGCAGAACTATCTAGCTTGTTATGGCTACCATGCGCTCCACGGTCGCGTTCTGCCGACGGCGACCGGGTGCAAGCTGGCCAATCCCGACCTCACCGTCGTTGCAGTCGGGGGTGATGGTGATGGTTACGCTATTGGCGCTGGGCATCTGGTCCACGCGTTCAAGCGTAATCCTGGAATCACCTATATCGTGATGAACAACGGCACTTACGGTCTGACTAAAGGGCAGGCATCACCGACCAGTACGACCGGCTTTCGGGGCAATATCGAAGAAGACCTCGACCCAGTTCTACTGGCCTTGAGTATTCCGGGTTCGACATTCATTGCACGTGGCTATAGCGGCCAGCCTGCACAATTGCTGAACTTGACTATCGCTGCACTGAAACACACCGCTGCAGGACGCGGGATGGCATACCTTGAAGTACTGTCTCCGTGCGTCACTTATAACGACACTTACCGTGAGTGGCGTACCAATGTCTATAACGTCGATGACGACACCGGCTATGACAGAAAAGATCGAGCTGCGGCATTTACTCGAATGACAGAATTGAGGGAGCAGGGGCGATTACCGCTTGGTTTGATTTACGAAGGTGAACGACCAGCGCTGGAATCATTTGTGAGCAATACTGCGTTTGATGTACCCGCTCGACAGGATATTTCTGACCCCAGTCTCGTTGACGGTTACCGTGAAGCATTGCAATCATTCATAAAATAAATGGACGGGTCAAACGACCTATTGCTGACTGCTGTACCGGGCATCCCGCTGATCGATATAGATTGTGATGTTGTTGAGCTGATTCTTGTGGCAATGGCCGAACACGACCTGGCCTTGAAAACCGGGGACATTCTGGTCATCGCGCAAAAAATAGTCTCGAAGTCGGAAGGGCGCATGGTTAATCTCGCCGAAGTTGAACCCGGCGATCAGGCGCATGAACTCGCACGTAAGACCTCTAAGGATCCCCGCCTGGTTGAACTGATATTGTCAGAATCAACGGAAGTGTTGCGCGCTATCGAAGAGCTGATCATTGTTGCGCATCGACTGGGGATTGTTCTGGCAAACGCCGGAATTGATGCCTCCAACGTGGCACCGTCCACTACTGTCGAACAGGTGCTGCTGCTGCCAAAAGATCCCGATGGCAGCGCGCGGGAATATCGCAGGCGTATCAAACAGCAGACCGGCAGCAGTGTCGGCATCATTATTAACGACAGTGTGGGTCGGGCCTGGCGACTGGGGACCACAAGCCTTGCCATAGGTGTGGCCGGTGTAACTGCGCTGGAGGATCATCGTGGAAAGCCCGACCTGTTTGGTGTGTCGCTAAAGGTCAGTGAGGAAGCGATTGCCGATGAATTGGCGAGTGCAGCAACTTTGTTACAGGGCCAGGCGGCTGAAAAAAGTCCCGTGGTGTTGATCCGCGGATTCAGTTCAGGATCAGATGAGCAGTCAGCCTCGTCGCTCATTCGCCCGGTTGACCAGGACCTCTTTAGATGAACAGTGTTGATGCCGATATCACTGACTGTCGTTACGCGATTTTATCGGGCGGCGTCGGTGGTGCCAAGCTTGCGCTCGGGCTATATCTCGAGCAGTCCAGCGAAGAGTTACTGGTCATCGGTAACGTGGGTGACGACTTCAGCCACTGGGGCCTTCATATTTCACCGGACCTCGATACGCTGATGTATACCTTGGCCGGTGTCGCAGATCCGGATCGAGGCTGGGGTAGAGCGCAGGAGTCGTGGACCGTGCTGAACACTTTGTCCGATCTCGGCGGCATCGACTGGTTTCGCCTGGGCGACCGGGACCTCGCGGTACACCTGGAACGCTCTGTTCGCATGGGTGAAGGAGAGACTTTATCGGCGGTCACACGGCACCTGTGCCGGGCCTTCGGCGTTACTGCAACACTCGTACCGCCGACCGATGATGAGGTCCGGACCATAATAGATACCACCGACCGAACCTTGTCTTTCCAGGAATATTTTGTCCGTGAGCGATGTGAGCCGCCGGTAACCGGCCTTCGTTATCAAGGTGCATCCCAAGCCACGCTTTTGCCTGAGATCGGTCGGTTGCTTGCAGGAGATCGACTGGAGGCAGTGATACTGTCTCCATCAAATCCCTATCTGAGTTTGGATCCTATACTCGAGATCGCCGATTTGCGGCACCGTCTGGCAGCATCACCTGCACCGGTGGTTGCTGTGTCACCGTTGATTCAATCCCACGCCTTCAAGGGTCCAACCGCAAAAATCATGATGGAATTAGGATGTGCGGTCTCAACCTTGACGGTGGCTCAACACTACGCTGATATTCTGGACGGTATTGTGATCGACCCGGCTGATCGGGAGTTATCGGGTGCGATCGAGGATTTAGGCATTAAGGTACGGATTACAGATACCGATATGGCTAACGAACGAGATAAGCGGCTTTTGGCTACCGAAGTGATCTCGTTTTCTGAGACAATAGCCGGGTAGTGTCTATCGAATCCGCAGCGGGTACCGCAATGGCCGATTATTTTCCGTGGGCGATCCTGCCGTTGAAACCGGCTGCTGAGGCCAATTCACGCCTTTCTCCGGTTTTGTCGCCACATCAGCGCCGGCAGTTGTACGAGGTGATGCTGGCTGATGTGCTGTCTGCGCTGACTAGCGTCTCATCGATAGGAGGTGTTCTGGCGATCACCAGTTGTTCCGTAGCGATGTCACATCTCCGTCGCGCTGGCGTAGAAACTCTGGCAGACCCAGGTCATGGTGGGCTCAATGAAGCCATTGCCTACGGGTTGACTGAGCTTGATCGACGAGAGATAACTGGCGCATTTACGATACCCGGCGATATACCTGTTGTGACAAGTGATGAGATTTCTGGTTTGATCAGGTCTATACAGGACAACGGTTCGGTCACGATCGTGCCTTCACACGATGATCGGGGAACCAACAGCCTCGCAATGGCACCGCCAACATTGTTGCCCCCCCGATTCGGACACAGCAGCAAAGATACCCATATCGCCCTTGCCAAGCAAAACGATCTCTATCTAGAGTTGATGCCGTTGTCGGGATTCGGATTTGATATCGATACGCCTGCCGACCTCAACCGGATGGCTGGGTTAACGGGTCCATTCCAAACCAAGTACTTTCTGGACGAGATCGGATTTTTAGAGCGCAAGACACAATCACCGATGCCCGTACAGTCCGGGTTGGGACTTTCTGGATGACAGGTCCTTCCCTAAATTTGGATCGCTTTTGGTCTCGACGACCTGGGCCGGACGAAGCCCGAGCAATGGCTGAATTGCCGGCAGGGAGAACTTTACTGGAACTGGCGGCAACGCTTCGGGATCAGGGTTTCGGCTCGTTGGTCACTTATTCGCCCAAGGTATTTGTGCCGCTCACAGAACTCTGTCGTGATGTCTGTCATTACTGTACGTTTGCCAAGCGTCCACGACAGCTTTCGAACGTGTATCTGACAGAGCATCAAGTGCTAGACATAGCGGGCAGGGGTGCAAGAGCCGGTTGCCACGAAGTGCTGTTTACCTTGGGCGACAAACCCGAGTCACGATATCGTGCTGCACGTGAGGCGCTGGATACGCTGGGTGTTGAGACCACAGTTGATTATCTCCTGCAGATGGCAGGGCGTGTCGTCGAGCAGACAGGACTGTTGCCCCACATCAATGCCGGCATACTGTCCGCCGATCAGATGGCTGCGCTGAAGGAAGTTTCTGTATCGCAGGGCATCATGCTGGAGTCTGCGTCGGCGCGTCTGGCAGCACCCGGCGGTCCGCACCACGGTTCACCAGATAAAGATCCTGCGATTCGCTTGGCGAATATCGAACTTGCCGGGCAACTGAAGGTGCCCTTTACCACCGGGATTCTCGTCGGGATCGGGGAGACACGCCAAGAGCGGATTGAATCACTGCTTGCCTTGCGGGAGCTGCACGACCGATATGGCCATATTCAGGAGGTCATCATCCAGCCTTTCCGGCCTAAGTCTGGCACGCTGATGGTCAACCATGTTGGGGCTGACGACGACGAGCTGAAATGGTCAATCGCGGTGGCACGAATTATTTTCGGCCCGGAAATGAGCATTCAAGCACCGCCAAATCTTTCACCGGGCTTCGAGATCGAATTGATTTCTGCGGGAATCAATGATTTTGGTGGCGTCTCGCCGGTAACTCCTGATCATGTGAATCCGGAAGCACCTTGGCCACAGTTGGCGGTACTGAAAAAGAATACAGAGCAGGCAAATAAAGTGCTGGTTGCACGTTTGCCGATCTACCCCAGGTACATATCAGCAGAGTCGGGCTGGGTCTCGTCGTCAATCGCTGACGACCTGTTGCGGCATGTAGACGCGTCAGGGTTGGCTCGAACAGACAGCTGGGTACCCGGAGAACTTACCGAAGCACCCTTTGGCGTGGGCCAATTTAAGAAGGTCCACAAAGGAAGTTATATTGGGCGTATTGAAAAGCGGCTAGATCAGGGTCTGGAGTTGTCGGAGACCGATATCGTTCAGTTGTTCAACGCGCGCGGCTCAGAGTTTGAAGAAATCTGCCATTTCGCAGACGATCTCAGGCGCAGTGCGGTCGGTGACACCGTGACTTATGTGGTTAACCGCAACATTAACTATACGAATATATGTACTTATCGATGTGGATTCTGTGCGTTCTCGAAAGGTTCCACGCTTAAGGGTTTACGCGACAAGGCTTACGTGCTGGATCTTACTGAGATTGTCCGAAGGGCAGAGGAAGCATGGGAACGGGGCGCAACGGAGGTCTGTCTTCAGGGTGGTATTCATCCTGATTTCACTGGCGAGACCTATCTGGAGATCTGTAGGGCGATTCGTTTTGCGCTGCCGGATCTGCACATCCATGCGTTCTCCCCGCTTGAAATTCAACAGGGCGCCGCTACGCTCGGCATTTCTGTTCGTTCTTTCCTCAAACAACTTAAGGAATCGGGGCTCTCTACGTTACCCGGCACCGCAGCAGAAATACTCGATGACGAGGTTCGCCGAATAATCTGCCCAGATAAGTTGACCACAAGTGAGTGGTTAGAAATCGTGGAAACAGCGCACCAGTTGGAATTGCGAACCACAGCGACAATTATGTTCGGTCATGTCGATCAACCACACCACTGGGCAAGACATCTCTGCCGGGTACGTGATCTGCAGATCAGATCGAACGGGTTTACTGAGTTTGTGCCCCTTCCCTTTATTCATCAGGAGGCGCCGTTGTACCGCCGTGATAGCTGCCGACAGGGACCAACATTCCGGGAGACTGTCCTGATGCACGCGGTTTCCAGAATCGTTTTGCATCGCCACATTTCAAACATTCAGGCTTCTTGGACAAAAATGGGGCGCAGCGGCATTACTCAGTTACTTAATGCCGGTGTCAATGATCTTGGCGGCACGCTGATGAATGAATCGATTTCCCGTGCGGCGGGCACGCGTAACGGCCAGGAACTGCCGCCACAGGAGATGGATCAGTTGATTGCTAGTGTTGGCCGAGAACCGTTACAGAGGACCACTCTATACGGGCGCCCACTTGGTGATCGCGTTCTGTTTTCTTATCAAGCCAAACCGTTGAAAGAGCTTCATGTTGGGACAGTGTCGCGCAGCGTTGCTGCGCCACAATCGACTGTCTGAGCGACGATATGACAATCGATTTTGGTTTCAGCATTCCAGGCCGGGGTCCGCTAGCGACGCGTGAAGGCATCAAAGCGTTCGCGACCCGCGGTGAAGAATTGGGATTTGCCTGCTTGGGGGTGCCTGACCATATCGTGATACCCAGAAACATCGACTCCCGCTATCCCTACAGTTCCACAGGCACGTTTCCAGGTGCAGCATCGGGAGATTGCGTGGAGCAGTTGGCCATTATGGCTTACCTTGCTGGGATTACCAGTGAGGTCAAATTACTGGCTTCAGTGATGGTCGTGCCGCACCGCAGCGCGGTATTCGCAGCCAAGGCATTGGCGTCCATTGATCTGCTTTCCAACGGTCGAGTGATTGCCGGCATTGGTTCAGGCTGGATGGCTGAGGAGTTTAAAGCGATTGGGGCACCGCCTTTCTCAGATCGGGGCCGGGTCACTGACGAATATCTGGAAGCGTTTAAAGTTCTGTGGGCGCACGAGCAGCCGGTTTATCATGGAAACTATGTGTCTTTCGAAGATGTTACGTTCCTGCCTCGACCAGTGCAGCAGCCCCATATCCCGATCTGGGTGGGTGGCGAGAGTAAAGCTGCACTCAGGCGGACCGTAACCCACGGTGATGCCTGGTATCCTGTGGGATCAAATCCCCGGTTTCCGCTGAATACTGCGGCACGTTACTCAGAAGCCCTTGAGCGTCTCTACAGGGTGGCCGTTGAGCATGACCGGGATCCCGCGTCGATCATACTGGCCTATTGGGCACACTGGCCGAACGATGGTGCGCCAATAGTACTTTCCGATGGTCAGCATCATCTATTTACCGGGAGCCCGGACCAGATCGTCGAGGATATTGGGGTGTTTCGAGAACTGGGTGTTCAGCACCTGTTCTTTAATTTTCAACGAGAAGATATAGCCAGTTCAGTGCGCAGCATGGAAGAATTTGTTGATCGGATTCTGTCACAGGTCGGCTAAATATCTTGATCGATTATTGCGGGATAGGGGCATGAACTAAGTACAACCGGTTGTTTCTTCTGACCCGTTTCATTGTTCCAGAATGTCAGATAAGATGATTACCACAGAACCATTCTCTAATTGATTCCAGGGAGAGCGCAACGTGACCACCGCAGCTGAGAGGAGTTTGATCGATAGAGACACGGCCCACCTTGTCCATCCACTACACAACCCGGCCGCACACGAATCCGCTAAAGTTTGGGTCGGAGGGAAAGGGGCTTATATTGTAGATTCTGAAGGCAATGAGTACATCGATTGTCTATCGGGGTTGTGGAACAACACAGCCGGTAATGGCCGGCCTGAACTCGCCGATGCGGCAGCTGCCCAAATGCGGCAGATGGGATTTGTCTCCGGTTATGCGGGCAGTTCAAACCCCCGTGCAATTGAACTGTCGGAACGACTGGCCCATCTGACCTATCCGAGTATCAATCATTTCTATCTGACCTCGGGCGGCGGTGAATCGACCGACAGTAATATCAAGCTGGCCCGGTATTACTGGAAACTCAAAGGCAAGCCCGATAAGACTAAAGTCATATCCCGGATCTGGGGCTATCACGGGGTGACGATGGCGGGGATGTGCGCGACGGGTATACCGGCTTACTGGGCGATGTTCGAACCGAGAATCCCCGGGTTTTCACATATACCCTCGCCTTATCCTTATCTTTATGAAGCGCCAGAAGGCGCGAAGAGCCAGGGTATTGCCGCCGCTGACGAACTCGAGAAGCAGATTCTTGAAGAAGGGGCAGACACGGTAGCTATGTTTATCGCAGAGCCGGTTCAGGGTGCCGGCGGCGTGATTGTGCCGCAGGAAGATTACTTTAAACGGATTCGAGAGATCTGTGACCAGTATGAGGTGTTGCTGGTCGCTGATGAGGTGATCACCGGGTTCGGTCGTACCGGGAAAATGTTCGGACTCGAACACTGGGGCATTGAGCCCGACCTGATACAGTTTGCAAAAGCTATCACCTCAGGCTATTTCCCGCTGGGCGGTATCGGGATCAGTGATGAGATCGCCAGCGTGATGAACGACAGTGGTTCCCCGTGGATGCACGCGTATACCTACAGTTCACATCCCGTCGGTTGTGCGGTCGCTCTGGCCATGATGGATATCATCGAAAATGAGGATTTCGTTGGACAAGCTCAGACCAAAGGCAAACACCTGCTGGTTAAATTAAAGGAGGCCCTGGCCGATCATCCGCATGTCGGTGAGGTCCGTGGCCTGGGTATGATGTGTGGCGTTGAGCTAGTGAAGGATAAAGCGACTAAGGAGATGTTCGACGCCAGTGACGGCATTGGAGCAAAGGTTCATGCTGAAACCGTCAAACGTGGCATGTTCAGTCGGGTCAGGGGTGATTGCTATTGTGTAGCTCCCCCGATAGTCACCTCAGAATCCACCCTTGACGATATTGCGAGCATACTGGGTGATTCTGTGGGAGCGGTGCTCGGTTAAGTTCATTCAGTTGAGTCGGGTTTGCGTGGGGGTTTCGGCGTAGCGGTTACGATAACGTTGGGTCATGTGGGATCGGGAGTTAAAGCCTGTCGCGGCTGCGATGTCTGATAGCGCCATGCTGGTATTCAGGATTAGAGAGTGTGCCCGTTGAAGCCGGATATCCAAGCCAAATTGTACTGGTGTTGTGCCGAGTTCCTGTCGAAATAGCCGCAGAAGATGGCGTGAAGTCACACCCGCAAGTCGAGCAAGTTCATCGACACGGGTGGGTTCGTCGATACTGAATTCGATTTGCGCAACCGCGCGTGCAACTGCTGTGCTCAGGGGTTTGCCATGACGATTCAGTCGGTGTCCTTGTTTATCCTCGCCCGGTCGCTGGCGGTCCATCTGCATCTGTTCCGTAATGCGTGTGACTACCGTACTGTCGAGATCATCGCTCACAAGATCGAGGAAAAGGTCGATTGTGCTTGTGCCCCCTGAGCAGGTGATCCGATCTCGATCTCTGACGTAGTGCTGAAATACCGGCGTAACTTTGGGGTACAACTCAACCAGGGAGGCAAAACTTTCCCAGTGCACCGTGGCCCTGTATCCATTCAAAAGCCCTGCTCGAGCCAGAATAAGTCCGCCGGTGGATACACCACCGAGGATACAGCGTTGTGCCCTTAGTCGTTGAAGGACGGCCAGTAATTTCCGATCCGTAATTTTTTCTGCACCCACACCCGCGACGATAACGAACACATCCGTGTGTTCCAGGGTATCGAGACTGAGGTCCGCCCTTATTTGCAGACCGTTGCTCGCGGTGACATAACCCCCATCAACACTTGCAATCATCGTGTTGTACACGGCCTTAGGGCCGAACCGGTTTGCATGGCGATACACCTCCATGGGCCCACTCAAACCCATGACGGAGAATTCATCGATCAGCAGAAAGGTGACATTTTGGCGAGGTATCGGCAACATTGCCCGCTCATTATATGTCCGAAACATAGTTTTTAATGTCTGAAACATGATAATACCGGAGTCGAATATCGCCTTTAATTACGGATTCGGTCACGGCCTGTAAAGTGGGATTCTGAACGGGAGAACACTATGAGACGGGGTGCACGCACTCGCGCACGGGAAGTGCGTAAAGCTGTCCGCAGTGCTAAGTCGGCGCTGAACCAGTTAGCGCCGCAGGTTCTGGACAACCCCTATCCGCCGTTGTGTCCATTGACACCGGATCAGCTTGAAGAGATTCATAATGCGTCGATGACTGTGCTCGAATCATTGGGCATTGAGGTCACCAGCGATCGGGTAAGAACCATGTTCCAGTCTCTCGGCGGGAGTGTCGATGAAACGACACAGATCGTCAGGATAGACCGTGAGACGATCATGGCGCTGGTTGGTAAAGCACCTCAACACTTTTCGTTGACACCACGGAATGCTGCCAACCAGCTATTGATAGGCGGGCGCCGAATCAACTGTGGTTTGGTTTCCGGTCCGCCCAACGTGCATGATCGGATCAATGGAAGACGGCCGGGAAACTTTTTCGACTACCAGACCCTGATTAAACTCGGGCAGACCTTCAATGTGATTAACTTTTTTGGGAACCAGAGTGTTGCACCCACCGACCTGCCGGCGAATACGCGCCATCTCGACACCTACCGGGCAAACATTATTTTGTCCGACAAGGTATTTTCAGCTGTACCCATCGGTAAGGGCAGGGTTCAGGATGCAGTGCACATGGTTGCACTAGGTCGGGGTATGACGACGGACGAGTTATCCGAAGACCCGTCATTATTCGGCAACATCAATATCAACTCGCCGCGAAAGCTCGACGATTCAATGTCTGACGCTGCGCTGGAACTCGCGCACTACGGGCAGGCTGTGATCGTGACACCGTTTACCCTGTTGGGTGCGATGACGCCGGTGACCCTGGCGGCAGGGCTGGTGCAGCAGAATGCGGAGGCGCTTTTCGGGCTGGCAATGATACAGGCGTTTTGTCCCGGGGCACCGGTGGTCTACGGTGGGTTCACGTCCAACGTCGATATGCGTTCAGGTGCGCCAGCGTTCGGTACGCCGGAGAACGCCAAGGCCAACCTGGCCGGTGGGCAACTCGCTCGACGCTACGGACTGCCCTATAGAACCAGTGGCTGCAACGCCTCAAACACCACAGATGCCCAGGCGGTCTATGAGACCCAGATGTCCATGTGGAGTGCTGTTCTGGGTCACGGCAATCTGCTCTACCATGCGGCTGGCTGGCTTGAAGGCGGGTTAGTGGCTTCATTTGAGAAGCTGATTATTGATGTTGAGATGTTGCAGAATCTCATCACCATGTTTTCTCCAATAAATACCAGCGAAGAAGAACTGGGTATCGACGCCATCGGAGCAGTTTCCCCAGGGGGCCATTTTTTCGGCACAGACCACACCATGGCGCGTTATGAGACTGCTTTTTATACTCCACTGGTCAGTGACTGGCAGAACAATGAAAACTGGCAGGCGGCTGGTGCAAAAGATGCAACGGAGCGAGCCACGGCACTTTGGCAGCAGGCCATCGAGACATTTGAAGCGCCCCTGATTGATAGTGCCCGGTGCGAGGCTATGGATGAGTATGTGGATAGACGTAAAACGCAGATCGGCTCCAGCGATCCGTAGTCGAAATGAAATCCTTGACAGAAGACCCTGACAGATAAGTAAGGAACGATCTCATTATGCAAGCACACGCACAGGCGGTTGTTATAGGGGGTGGAGTCATCGGCTGTTCAGTGTTGTATCACTTGACGAAAGCCGGCTGGACCGATGTTGTGCTCCTGGAACGCTCGGAGCTGACCTCGGGCTCAACCTGGCATGCAGCCGGTGGTATGCATACCATCAACGGCGATCCCAATGTCGCCAAGCTCCAACAATACACTATTGAACTGTATAACGAGATCGAAGAACTGTCTGAACAGTCGATCGGGCTTCACTTGACGGGCGGTGTTTTTCTGGCAGCGACCAAGGAACGCTTCGACTGGCTTAAAAGCATGCACGCGAAAGGGCATTATCTCGGTATGGACACCGAGATAATCAGCCCCAAGGAGGCGGCTGATATTTTCCCATTGCTGGATCCGGACAAGTTCGTGGGTGCGATGAGTGATCCGTTGGAAGGTCACCTGGATCCCTCGGGTACCACCTGGGCCTATGCAAAGGCAGCACGCAAGAGTGGTGCCGTCATCCACCAACAGACCCGCGTGACGGATCTTCAGCAGAATCAGGATGGCAGTTGGCGCGTGATTACGGAAAAAGGTGAGATTCATACCGAGCATGTCGTTAACGCTGGCGGCCTGTGGGCTCGAGAAGTCGGCCGGATGGTTGGACTCGAACTGCCTGTTCTCGCCATGGAGCATATGTATCTGTTGACCGAAGACATGCCTGAAGTGGTCGCCTTCAATGAGTCATCAGGGTTGGAAGTGCCGCATTGTGTTGATTTTGATGGCGAGTTGTATTTAAGGCAGGAGGGTAACGGTATGTTGATGGGGACCTATGAAAAAGCCTGTAAGCCCTGGTCGCCTAAAGAGACGCCGTGGGATTTTGGACATGAACTGCTGCCCGAGGATATCGACCGGATAGCACCTTCTCTGGAAGTCGGGTTTGAACATTTTCCGGCCTTTCAGAAGGCTGGGATTAAGCAGATCATCAACGGACCATTTACCTTCGCACCCGATGGAAATCCGCTTATCGGTCCCATTAAGGGGCTGCGTGGCTACTGGTGTGCTTGTGGCGTGATGGCAGGCTTCAGCCAGGGAGGCGGAGTGGGATTCGCACTGTCGAACTGGATGATTGAAGGTGACCCCGGATTTGATGTCTGGGCCATGGATGTCGCGCGTTACGGTGACTGGGCGACCCTCGCTTATACCAACAAGAAGGTTCAGGAGAACTATTCCCGTCGTTTTTCGATCCGGTTTCCCAATGAAGAGCTACCCGCGGGCCGTCCTCTGCGCACCACACCGGTCTATGACCGGTTGCTGGCAGCCGGTGCCCAGATGGGCGAGGCCTATGGGCTGGAACAAGCGCTATGGTTTGCCCCGGAAGGTGTTGTCGATGAATTTTCCTGGCGAAGGTCGACCGACTTTGAGCATGTGGCTGAGGAAGTCAATGCAGTGCGAACGGCAGTTGGCATAATGGAAATTGCGAGTTTTGCCAAGTATACGATCCGAGGGTCGGGTGCTTCCGATTGGTTGGACCGTCTACTGACCTGCAGATTACCCGCGGACGGGCGTATGACACTTGCACCAATGCTGAACCATGGCGGCAAGCTGATTGGTGATTTCAGTCTGGCGAACCTAGGTGATGGGGAATTTTTCATAGTGGGTTCTGGTCTTGCCGAGAATTACCATATGCGCTGGTTTACGCAAAACCTACCTGAAGACGGCAGCGTAGAGATCATTGCGCGGGGCCCTGGACTGGTCGGCCTATCCATCGCCGGTCCGAAATCTCGAGAACTGCTTCAGCGGCTGGTGGACGACGATGTCAGTAACGAAGCATTTCGTTTTTTGGATATCCGTAAGCTCGACGTGGGTATGGCGCCTTGTCTGGTAGGTCGAGTCAGTTTCACGGGTGACCTGGGCTACGAGATCTGGATGGAGCCTGAATTCCAGCGTTATGTTTTCGATCTTATCCAAAATCAGGGAGAAGATTTGGGTTTGCGCTTATTCGGTTCACGGGCGCTGAATTCTTTACGGGTCGAGAAGAACTTCGGTTCCTGGGCGCGGGAATACCGTCCGATTTATGGTCCCTATGAGGCGGGTATGGGACGATTTGTGGCGCTTAAAAAGGACGCCGACTTTATCGGCAAAGCCGGAGCGGCAGCCGAAAAAGAACACGGTGGAAAGTTGCGGTTACGAGTATTTGTCGTCGACGCTACCGATGCTGATGCCATCGGCGATGAGCCAATCCGACACCAAGGTGAAGTGAAAGGTTGGGTCACATCCGGCGGCTATGCACACGCATCTGGGCTTTCAGTGGCAATGGGGTACGTGCCCAAAGAGATAGCCGACGAAAAAGATGGCTGGTCGATTGATATACTGGGTGAAACCCTCTCTGCGACGCCGCAGCCCGAACCGATATTTGACCCCAAGGCTGAGCGCATGCGAGGATAAGCGCCGATCAGGATTGCCGTTTGTGTCACGGGAACTGCATGTCACGCGGGGTAACCAGATGACCCTCAGTCGTAATTTTGACCCGGCCGTGTGGTATCGCGCCGACTGGGAGCAACGTGATGACTGGATCATTGGGCTGACTGACGAGGAGATCCAGGAACTAGAGGTCGCAGTCAGCCGTACCCAAGCGGTACCTATCCCCGAGTTGAGTGCCAGCTCTTTCGTTTTGCCAGCGTTCGCTTCACGTATCCGAGAATTGCGGGACGAACTCATCTACGGGCGTGGATTCGCTGTGTTACGTGGGTTGCCAGTCCTCGAATGGGACCGCGAAACTTCAGCCCGCGCATATTATGGGATCGGCTGTCATCTGGGCGTACCAGTTTCACAGAATGCACAGGGTCACCTGCTCGGCCATGTCTACGATCTGGGGCTCGACCCTATGGATTCGCTGAACCGGGTTTATCAAACCAGCTATCGACAGCTCTTTCACACCGATTCCACCGATATTGTCGGCCTGTTGTGTCTGCAACCCGCGCGTACGGGAGGGCAGAGCTCGATTTGTTCATCATCGACGATTTACCATGAAATTGCCCAGCGTCGTCCTGATCTACTGAAAGTGCTCTGTCGGCGGTTTCATATAGACCGCAAAGGCGAGATCCCTGAAGGCGACGACGAGACCTATGAATTGGCCGTGTTTTATCCCGAAGAAGAGCGGGTCACCTGTATTTACGCACGTGACTTTATTGATGCGGCACAACGCCATCCACACATACCGCCATTGACTGCAGAGCAGGCCGATGCGTTGGATTTGGTTGATGAACTGGCATCGAGTGATGAGCTGCGTCTGGATATTGATTTTCTTCCAGGCGATATACAATTTCTGCACAATCACCAGATACTGCATGCCCGGACCAGTTACCAAGACTGGCCCGAACCGGAACGAAGGAGACATCTTCTAAGGCTCTGGCTGTCAGCCGCAGATGGTCGTTCGTTGCCTGCTGATTTTGAAGCGCGTTACGGAACGATCGAGCCAGGACAACCCCGTGGTGGCATCAGGGTGCCCGGTGCAACGTTGCAGGCGCCTCTGGAGCCCTGATCAAACGCCGCTCGTTTTACCGACCGATCGCATAGGTATCCCGGCGCGGGTCTGCACCCGCACGAAGCAGGCCGGCATCCGTATCCACGGTGATGGCGCCCATAACACCCATGTACATTGAATCCCAGTCGTCGGAAAACACGACGTCGTGGCCAAGGTGTTTGAGCTGTTCAACTAACGCTGGGTCCATACGACTTTCCAGGTTAAGCCGACCCGGCAGGTAGCCATGGGGCCAGAACGAATTCGGAAAATTCCAGGTTGCGAATCGAGGCTGTTCGACGGCGACCTGGGGTGCCATGTCAAATTCGACGATATTGAGAAAAACCTGCACCATGGCCTGACACTGAGCATCTCCACCCGGGCAGCCAAAGGGCATGAAGAGCTTCCCGTCTTTCAGCGCAATGGCTGGATTGGGCGTCAGTCGGGGTCGTTTCAAGGGCGCTAAACTTGAAGCGTGAGCAGGGTCGAGCCAGCTTTGATACCCCCGACATGAGAGACTAAAGCCGAGCTCAGGAATGATTGGATTGGGCGTGTTCTGATCACTGGGTGTTGCTGAAAACGCGTTGCCCCATCGATCGACGGTACAGGTATAACTGGTGTCGGTCGCCGCCCCAGAGTTTGGTGATCCAGTGGATGGGGATGGGGCAGGGTAATGCGGTTCAATTTCAGTTTTACCCGGCGGGGGCATCTCGCCAAAAGCCTTGGCAGGATCGATTTCTGCTCGACGAATTTGGGTATAGGCCGAAGACAGCAGAGTCGATATCGGCACATCGACAAAGTCAGGGTCGCCAAAATAATGCTCTCGATCAGAAAAGGCCAGGTTTAACGCCTCGGAGATGAGGTGTATGTACGAACTGCTGTTGTGGCCCATATTTTTGAGATTGTCATTGGCCAGCATTTGAAGTACTTGTGCGACGACAGGCCCCTGACACCATGGTCCGCAGGTATAAATCGAGTAATTTTGAAATTGTCCGCTCACAGGCGCTTCGTGACCGACCGAAAAATCACGCAGGTCTTCGTAGCAAAGTAGACCACCTTCGGATGCGCTGAAGTCGGCGATTTCGCGAGCCAGTTCGCCCTGATAAAAATAATCTCGCGCTGCCCGTATCGCGGCTGAACGTCCACAGTCTCTGGCGCGGTGCTCAACATCAATCAGGCGCTTAAATGTGTCGGCCAGTGCAGATTGTACGATCCGGTCACCCACCTGCGGCAGGCGACCCCCTGGCATGAATATTCTGCCGTTGGCTTTCCAAACAGGACCGGTGGTGAATTGTTTCACTATCTCGTTTTGCACCACGGCGGAGAGTGGGAAACCTTCCTCAGCCAATTCAAGTGCCGGAGTGATCACTTGTTCTAGGCTGAGGGTGCCGTATCTTTCAAGCGCGGTGAGCCAGGCGTCAGGCGCGGACGGCACCACGGCTCGCAGAATACCTAAGGGCAGGTCTCCATCGTGTTCTCGTTTGAAGTAATCGATCGAGGCGGCGCGCGGCCAGCGTCCCAGGCCACTGATGGTCACAATGGAATCGGTATCCGCAAGATAGACAATGATGGGCGCTACGCCGCCAAAATTGGTGTTCTCGGGCAGGACAACATTGATGGCGATACCCGCAGCGACACCCGCATCGATGGCATTGCCTCCTTCTTCAAGTATGCGGTAGCCTGCGGCCGCAGCGAGATTGTGGCCAGCGCAGACCATGTGCGTGGTGCCCATAATCGTAGGTCGGTGGGTTCGATAATCAGTCATGGGATAGAGTCAATTCGTACGATGCGATAACACGATAATACTGCACTTTGTACTGTTTCTCTTGCATGTTAAAGGAGGGTGGATTCAGCTTCTCACTGAATTAATATGAGAATACCCCCAAAAGTCTTTTCGACATGCTAAAGTGATCGTAAGGGATGGTTTCTAGACTATCCCGTAGCAGAAGATAACCTGCCTGGGTGGCTGGAAATTTGCCCAGGTGCTAACTGCAAGATGAGGAGGAAACATGAAACGTAGAGATTTTCTGAAAACTGCCAGTGCGGCAGGGACCGCGGTGGCTGCGACAACGCTGGCCGCACCGGCCATCGCCAAGGAGCGCATTGAAATGGTGATGGTCAGCACATGGGGTCGGGATTTTCCAGGCCTCGGTACGGGTGCACAACGCCTCGCTAAGAACCTGGAGATAATGAGTGGTGGCCGGATTCATGTGGAGTACTTTGCAGCCAACGAGCGGGTCAAAGCATTCGATGCTTTTGATGAAGTCGCCTCTGGCAACGCACAGGCCTACCATGCGGCAGACTATTACTGGAAAGGCAAGCACAAAGGCTATGCGTTTTTTGGGTCTGTGCCTTTTGGGTTGACTGTTAACGAAGTCAACACCTGGATCGATTGGGGTGGTGGTCAGGAACTGTGGGATGAGCTCGGTGCCCCGTTCAATATCAAGTGCTTCAAGGCGGGTAACAACGGGGTACAGATGGGGGGTTGGTTCCGCAAGGAGATGAATTCTGCAGATGACTTCAAGGGACTCAAGATGCGTATCCCGGGGATGGGCGGTGACGTACTGGCAAAAATGGGTGCCTCGCCGGT
>JYMV01015386.1_pt1 | contig 27640 bp, 24 predicted proteins | sample 338911 | NCBI WGS metagenome assembly JYMV01 (sample SAMN03354496, study PRJNA234377) | hydrothermal vent metagenome | biome: Deep sea; feature: Hydrothermal plumes at the Eastern Lau Spreading Center, Western Pacific Ocean; material: Seawater | place: Tonga | collected 2009 | depth 2000 m m
ATTTTCCAGACTTTCGGTACAGATTTGAAATAATCACAAATAAGTGATTTATGTTTAGGAGTGTCAGCAATTAAAATAAAACCAGCTTTGCAGACTGCATTACTGGATTTTTCAAGAACCGCATTGCGTATTTCGTCATTCTGTAACATATGAAGCACACTGTCAATAACTACGATATTGTACAGATCAGGCGCTTCATAATTCGTAATATCAGCAATAACTCCATCAACAGCTAAATTTTCACTTTCCGCTTCTTCCAGCATTTGTTCAATACCGGTTTGAGCCGTATCCACTCCTAAAACCGAATGTCCTTTGCGGGCAATGAACAAGGCATCTCGTCCTTGTCCGCAACCAGAATCAAGAACAGTAGCACATTCATCATCATAATTCTCAAAAAACTCAACTATTTCCGGAAACGGCTCGCCGCAAACATTGCGACTATTTTGGTATTCTTTCTCGTAATTTATCATAAACTAGCCCCGCATGATCTCACCTTTGGGATCAAAAAGCGGTTCTGTCTGCAAAGTAGCCGGATAGCGTTCTCCAAGAATTTCCACAAACCAGCCTTGTTTTTCGTCAGCAATTTCCTTCGGCACATAACCCATCGCTACTGAAACTCCTGAATTGTGAGCAAAGCCTCCGGAAGTTACCCAGCCTTTGACCTCGTTTCCGAACCAAATCGGTTCATCGCCAATCACATCAGCATCTTTCGCTTCGACAACAAAGGTGCATAAACGCAAAATTCCGCCGTCCGATTTTTCCTGAATGGCGGCGTCTTTGCCGATAAAGTCCGCATCTTTATTCAGAGCTACAAAGGGGCTTAAACCGGCTTCAAGCGGCCCGTAAAGCGGACGATATTCTGTGGCCCATGAACCATAGTTTTTTTCCAAACGCAAAGCATTCAACGCCCGAAGACCGAATAAACGGATGCCGAATTCTTCGCCTTCCCGGAGTAACAGTTCCAGCACATATCGTTGAACATCTGCTTCCATCCACAATTCAAAACCCAAATCTCCGGTGTAACTCACACGCCCCACCAAACAGGAAACCATCCCGATATTCATTTCACGGATGTCCATAAAACGAAAGGCATCTCGGGAAACATCTTCATCCGTAATTTTGGCCAGCAATTCACGGGACTTTGCCCCGGCAATCGATAGTCCGAGAATGTCAGCTCTGTGCGGAATAACCTCCAAATTTGCGGATTCCGGAAGATGTTGTTCAAACCATCGTAAATGATATTCCTCCGCAATTCCGGAACCAGCAATAAAAAATTCGTTATCGTCAAGATTCGCCAAAGTAAAATCACCAATCAATTTTCCGTTTTCGTTGAGCATTGGTGCCAGAGTCATGCGGCCGGGTTTTGGAATTCGGCAAGCCAGAATTTGATCCAGCCAATCAGAGGCTCCGGAACCAACTACGGTATATTTAGCAAATCCGGAAATCTCCAGCACACCGACACCTTCACGCACGGCTCGAACTTCCTCAGCAACGTGTTCAAAATCGGTGGAACGCCGCCATGAAAATTTGTCTGTTACGCCTTTTGGGGCAAACCAGAGAGGAACTTCCAAACCAAACGAACTCCCCATTTGCGCTCCTTCGGATAGCATTTTGTCATAAACCGGAGTTGTCCGGAGCGGTCGTCCGGCGGGCAATTCTTCGTTCGGAAAACGAATCGAAAAGCGGCGGGAATAGTTTTCCTGCACTTTGGTATTGGTGTAGGAAAGCGTGGCCCAATCTCCAAAACGGCTGACATCCATGCCCCAAACATCAAAACCGGGATCGCCCTCAATCATCCAATTTGCGAGTGCCGCCTTGACTGAATCCTGCCATCACCGCACAGGCACACCAAAATCCCGGAAGCCCCCGAACCGGTCCGATCAGTGGATTCCCATCCGGCGCAAAAGTGAAGGGTCCGTTGATTACTTTTTTAATTCCGGCATTCTCAAAAACCGGAAAATGCTCAAAACCAACTTCCAGAGAAGGAGCAATCCGCTCTAAATCCGGAGGCAATAAGTCCTGTCCGAAGTCCCACGGAGTTACTTTGGGCGACCATGGTTTGCAGGCTTTTTCATAAGTTCCCATCAGCATTCCTTGTTGCTCCTGACGCAAATAAATTTCGCCGTCAAAATCGATTACTGCCGGAAGTTCCAGTTCATTTTCCTGATTAAAGGCCATCACTTCCGGCATATCCTCAGTCAAAAAATACATGTGTTCCATCGCCAAAACCGGCAACTCCAAACCAACCATACGCCCGACTTCCCGCGCCCAAAGTCCTCCGGCATTAACAACATGTTCGGCGTGGATTTCCTCAACCCGCACCGGACGTTCCGGTTCTCCGGAATCTCCATTTTCCAAAATCACCCGCCAACCGCCTTGTGGATGGATTTGAAGATCGGTAACTCGTACATTTTGATAAATTTCACCACCCTGTTTTTTTGCGGCTTTGGCATAAGCCCAAGTTGTTCCGTAAGGGTCTAAGTGGCCTTCAATTGAATCGTGTAAGGCTCCCACAAAATGCTCCGGATTGATGAGCGGCATGATTTTCTGTGCTTCTTTGGGACTGATGATTTCAGTCTCCAAGCCGAGGTAACGCCCTCTCGCGTGAATGCTTTTGAGCCATTCAAAGCGTTCCTTAGTCGCAGCCAACATAATTCCGCCCGTCACATGTTTCCCGATATCTTGTCCGGATATTTCTTGAATTTCCTGATACAGATCAATCGTATATTGTTGCAGTTTGGCAACATTCGGGTCACCGTTGATGGTGTGCATTCCGCCTGCGGCGTGCCATGTGGAGCCGGATGTCAATTCTGAGCGTTCCAACAAAACTGCGTCTTTCCAGCCTAATTTGGTCAAGTGATATAAAACACTGCATCCGACCACGCCGCCGCCGATGACAACTACTTGTGTGTGTGATTTCATTAATACTTTAACATAGTGAGTTTACGGGATTGTGCTTCCAGAAATATACTTTTGTTTTTTCAAAAATAAAAGTAAATTATATAAAAATTACTGGTAAGATTTTATATGAAGGCAGTCAATGGTTTGGATTAACTCAATGTATTTGACGCAGTGATCCAAGGAAACTAGAACAGTTTGTCATTCATCTCCTTATAAAAACAGGTCGTCCGGTTGGTCCTGTGACACAACAAATGTGGAATTATTTTTTGCAAATAGCCCCTGAATAGCCGGTTGTTTCCGGTTTCAGGCTATTCTCCTCTGATTGAACAAACAATGAGGACAGTTCGTGGACTGTAGATTCCCAGTGAAAGTACTGTGTATGTACTTTGCATGTATGTGCTGTAAATGAGTATCTCATAAACTCTACCCTGGGGGCAGAGGTCATAAACTTCGTATTTTTTTTCACCTACTAAACCCCAAAACCAATAATTTTCTTCATGGGTTACAGTAGTTTTTGAAGGAAATTCTGTAGGATAGCGTACCTGAACTTGGCATCCTCCAATGAATAGAGCGAAAATTAAAATCAGACAGTAATAACGGAGCATAGTACTAATTTTGGAAAAATATTGTCTTGCCTTGCGTTTCAAAAATTTCGAATTTACAATCTTAGTTTAGACTTTGAAAAAGTGTAATCCAGTAAAGTTTTACCAGAATAAAGAAATTTAGCTGAAAAGCATCCGGGTTCCAGAATTTTGGGCGTAAACAGCCGGTCGCCTTCCCATGAGGCAAGTTCAGTCAGGTTGTCTTTGGGAATCCATTCAAGTTGACCCTCCGGACAATCTTCTGTTAGAGTACCAGAATAGCAGTTTGAGTAAAAAACAAAAACATGCCACTCATCACCAAAAGGTGAGTCGCCCTGATCAGGAAAAGAAAGTACTGCTTTTAGTTCCGGATCTTCAATTTTCAGTCCGGTTTCTTCCAGCATTTCACGGACTGCAGTTTCAAACGGAGCTTCATTAGGTTCAACTTTCCCTCCGGGAGCTAACCAGAGGCCCTTATGTTCGTCTTCTTTTTCACGATGAATCATCAGAACATGTTCATCATTATTTTCAAGATAAACCAGAACACCTAATTTCACAACTTTACTCCAAAAATTTATGCCTCAGTCGAAAAAAGAATTAAATGCGATTCTGAAACGCATTTCAGTTGAACAAGACAAACGACTGAACCCGGAAGAAGATGAAAAAACAGTGGTGTTGCCGTACGAATTGGGTTTTCAGGCTCCAATTATTCGCGGTCGTATGCCGGGACTGGAAGCAGTTTATGACCGTTTTGCTAGAATTTATGCTCAAACTTTTTCACATCATGTGAGACGTCCGGTTACTATGACACGGCGTGCTACGGAGTTAGTCAGTTTTCGCGATTATCTTGCTGCCATTTCTACTCCGGCTTCACTGACAGTTTTTGGCATGAATCCGCTTCATGGACACGCCCTGTTTGTTTTTGAACATCATCTGGTGTACATACTGATTGATATGCTTTTCGGAGGAAACGGCTGGTTTGAAAATCCACCTCCAAAACGTGAGCTTACCGGTATCGAAATTAAAATGCTGTCCAAAGTCGTCCACAGTGCTCTTGAAGATCTAGGTAAAGCCTGGAAGAGATTGACTCCGCTGGAACCTTATTTTGACCGCATGGAAGTCAATTCTAAATTTACAGCTATTGTTCCTCCGGATGAGGTTGTGGCAAGTACTACTTTCGATGTAGAAATCAACCGTGTCCCTTACACAATGAGCCTTTGTCTGCCTTATTCAATGCTTGACCCAGTACGTACCCAACTTGAGGCAGGAAAAACAAGCTATGATGAAGAGGTCAATGCAGTTAATGTAAGTCGTCTTGAAGAAAATTTGCTTAATTCAAAAGTTGGTGTAAAGGTTGACCTGGGGGAAGCCCGCATGTCCCTTCGGAGTTTTCTAACTTTGAAAGAGGGTGATAGAATTCTCTTAAATCAGGATCAAAATAAACCGCTTAAAGTTCTGGTACAGGACAAGCTGAAATATTTGGCTACTCAGGGTGCTTACAAAGGGAAAAATGCAGTTCAAATAACCAAGCTAATAGAGCCTCCTCCACGCTTTAGTGACTTACTGGATCAACCAGCAAAAGATACTGCGGAAGATTCATGATATATCTAAACTGTTACTGATTGACTCGACTGCGCAAATCCTTGCCTGTCCGGAACACTGGAAGTTGCTTTGGTTTGACCTCCACAGTTTCTCCTGTCTTAGGATTCCTTCCAATATATCCTTTATATTTTTTCAGTGTAAAAGAACCAAATCCGCGGATTTCTACTTTATCACCGGCACTTAGTGCAGCTTTGATACGGTCAAAAAAGATACGAACCATTTTGTCCGTTAATTTTGGATTGTATCCTGTTTTAGCCGTTAACTCTTCTATTAATTCTGATTTGTTCATAACTCATGGTATTTAAGGTTAGTTGATTAAAATCTGAAAACTCTTGGATTTCAATCGGATTCTTCTTTGAAAAAAACTTGATGATGTAAAGTTAGGGTAAAATGAAAAAATATCAAGTGATTTAGTAAATTATTTTTATATTGATTGAATTTGCAGTTCACGACGATAATGGTCGAAGAGAGTTGATTTAGAAAGCATACCTAAAAATTGATCACCTTCTACTACAGGTAATGACCAGGCTTTAGAGGTTTCAAACTTGTCTAAGGCAGCACTGATTGGCTCATTTAGGCTGATTAAGGGCAGATTACGCATGACTGATCCCATTGTCACTAAATCATAAAGACTTCTGTCAAAAAGATGAGGACGGATGTCATCAAGAAAAACAACTCCCACACATTTATTTTCTTTATTCAGAACAGGAAAATAGTTTCGACGTGCCTTCTTGAATTCCTCAATAAAATTTCTCAAAAGCAGATCTTCACGAATAGTTATGAAATCCTTGTCCAAAATATCTCCAATATTCAGATGATGCAGCAAGTAACGATCAGTTCCACGCTTGATCAAACTACCCTGTTTAATCAAATCCTGGGTATAGACTGAACCGATCTCGAAAAATGAACTTACAACCATTGCACTGCTTGCAGTTAACATCAGCGGCAAAATCATTGAATAACCTCGAGTTACTTCCATAACAAGGAAAATCCCCGTCAGTGGTCCGTGCATGACACCTGCAACCATTCCTGCCATACCTGCTAGAGCAAAAGCAGCATCTTCAGCAACCCCGTCCAGTGGGAGTGAATGCATGATCATTCCAAAAGCCAAACCCACACCACTGCCAATCACAAGGCTGGGCGCAAAAACTCCTCCGATGCCGCCACTACCGAGTGTCATCCCGCAGGCAAGAAATTTGAGCAGTACAAAAAGCAGAACAAAAGCAAGTTCCGGACGTATTGAATCAGTCAGAAAGACTTGAGTAGCTGAGTATCCTTCTGACAACACTTCAGGCATAAAAAAACCTAATGTTCCTACAAACAGCCCACCAATTGCGGCACGTATCCAATGATGAAGAGAGACTTTTGTAAAAAATTTTTCCCATAACAACAAACTTCGGGCAAACAATATGGAGATGACTCCTGTCAAGGCCCCAAGTACAAAGCAGGCAAGTAACGAGGTGAGGGAAAAACCAGCTATTTCCTGAAAGAAAGCAATCTTATTTCCAGTTATCCAGCGACTGAGTTCTGTTGCAGAAACAGCTGCAATGATCGTGGGTAAAATAGTTAAATACGTCCATTCTCCTATAATTATTTCTAATGAAAAAATAAGACCTGTAAGTGGGGCATTGAAAATTCCTGCAACTGCACCTGCTGCTCCGTAACCAACAAGAAGTTTTTTGTGACGCTCATTCATGTTAAGCCAGCGTCCCAGTGTTGAACCCAGTGCTGCACCAATACTCACTATTGGACCTTCCAAACCGGTTGAACCTCCACTACCTACTGTCAGAAAGCTTCCGAAAAATCGCGAGAAAATCATGCGTCTCCTGAGACCTTCTGATCCCATTGCTATGGCCTTTATTACATCTGACACTCCATGTCCTGCAGAGTCATGCATGAGAGATCGCACCAAAAATACAGCAATTCCGGCTCCCAGAGCAGGAAAAAATATGGCTCGCCAACCTAAGTCTAAGTCGCTTATGAAGAGTCTTAGAGAATGTACGCTCCAGTTAAGTCCGACGGCAAGAACTCCGCAACCCAGACCGATTGCCAATGCTGCAGTCATCATCACCACAGCTTCCCTGGCAGAAACAGCCTGGTAACGTGAAAGTAGATCGGTGTCAGATCCAGCCAAACCGCGCGAAAGGAATTTGTTAAGCTTTCTCTGCCAGTGTTTTTTGAAATTGTTCAACTAGATTATCTAATGAAGGTGAATTGTTGAGAAAGTCAATCATCTGCGATTGACTTAGAATACGGGCAAGTTGAGAAATAAGTTGAAGATGGTGAAAAGAATCAACACTCAAAAGTACAAATACAACAAAAACAGGTAAACCGTCCGGTGCCATAAAATCCAATGAGTTTTCCAAAAAAAATGTACCTACCATGGATTTATTTATTTGTTTACCTAGTGGTGTTTTACAATGCGGAATCGCAATTCCGTTACCAATTCCGGTTGAAGAAAGATGTTCCCTTTGCAAAAGCAATTCGGCTAATGAGTCTCCAATAGGTTGAGGCAAATCCATTTGTACTGAAACTTGCTGAAAAAGTGATTCTATTGAACTTGATGGAACAGCATGAAAAACATTTCCTGCTTTGAGAGCTTCAATCAGGCGTGACTGAGAAACTTGTTCTTTGCTCTTGCGGGATCTTCTTTTGTGTTCTTCAAGGTGTATGTGTTTTGAATCAGCCCAGGAAATTAGAGTAGATTGATTAAAGTAATATTTCCCGCGACGAATGATGCAGGGAATATCACCCTGACGTATCCAACGATAAATAGTTGCTTCAGGAACATGCAGCAACTGAACGACATCTGAAACAACCAACCATTTAGACATGTATAATTGAAAGACAAAAATATTTAATGAAAAAGGGTTATAATATTTGGAGTAACTAGTTTAACAGTATTAACTGTCTTTGTGAAGAAGTGGAATCTATATAAATTAAATTATTAAGAGTTGAAAATTGGTGCATTATTTATGAAAATCAATTACAATTTTCTAACAAAAAGTTACTTAGAAAGAAATTCAAAGGCAATTGAAAGGTTAAATTAATAAAAAAGACACTATTTCAAATCCAATGTCTTGATATTAGCCTAAAAACTTTAGATAAAGACTTCTTGTGGCTGGGGGTGCGCAATCGAAAATTTCGAACCGTGTCAGATCCTAGCGGAAGCAGCACTAAGATTTCGTAGATGTGCCGCATTCCTCAGCCTCTCTTCGTAAATATTGGAATTCCTCTCATGTCTTATGTCGTTCTGGCGCGCAAGTTACGCCCTTCACGTTTTGACGATCTGATTGGGCAAGAAACTGCAGCCCAGACTTTACGCAATGCAGTTCTTTCAGACAGAGTTGCTCATGCCTTTTTATTTACTGGATCACGAGGAGTTGGAAAAACCAGTGCAGCCAGAATTTTAACAAGGGCTGTCAACTGCTTGAATCCCGACAATGGGGACCCGTGCAATAGATGTGAAAACTGTACTGAAATCAATCAAAACGCATCTGCAGATGTTATCGAGATAGATGCTGCCTCCAACCGTGGAATTGAAAATATTCGTGAGTTGCGTGAAAACGTAAATTATGTACCGGCAAAATGCCGCTACAAAATATATATCATTGATGAGGCGCACATGCTCACTCTCGAGTCTTTTAACGCGCTTCTTAAAACACTGGAAGAACCACCTCCGTATGTGAAATTTATTTTCGCAACCACCGATCCCCATAAAATTCCTCCGACTATTATTTCGCGTTGTCAACGCTATGATTTTTTAAGAATTTCAATAAAAAAAATGGCAGATTTTCTGGAAACAGTTGTCAAGAATGAAAATCTCGAGTTGTCACGCAAGGCTATTGAAATGATCTGCAGGAATTCAGTAGGCGGAATGAGGGATGCATTGACTGCAATTGATCAAATTCTAAGTTTTACGGGAACATCTGCGACTGATCAGAAAGTAGCCCAGATTTTGGGGATACTGGACAGTGAATCCAGGTTTGCATTTATTGAGGCTCTTCTGGAAAAAAAGGATGGTGAGGCCATAAGTTATTTTCAGAAACTTCAAGAACATGGACATGATGTAAATGATGTATTATCTGATTTGTTACAAACCATTAAAACCATCGCACTTGTGCGGACACTTGGGATGAATCAAGCTCTTTTTCAAGATATTCCTGCTGATGATCTGGAAACATTTTCTACTTTAAGCAAAATTGTCAGTGCCGATGAGTTACAACAGATTTTTCATATTCTGTTGGAGTTGGAAGAACAGATGAAGCGTAGTGCACATACTAAGATTTGTTTTGAAATGGCTATTCTCCAGATTGCATCCATTGAGCCTCTTGTCGGCCTTCCGGAGATTATCAGTGAAATACAAAATATACGTAAAAGTAAGTCTGCCGGAAACTCAAATACAGAAAATACAGATTCAGTAATTGAAGGTCCAGCGGAACTCTCAGGGCCGGAAAAAGATATTTCCGGAGCAAATCAGCAGCACTCATTTTTAAAAATGTCCGGAGCCCATAAACCATTAACGGACGCAACTGTAATTAAAAACATTTTGAAGTCAGACAAGACGGAGTCAGCTGCTGCTGAACCTGCCAAGTTGAATGAAAGTTCTCCTGAACCAAAAATGACTGAAAAGCAGCATTCTGTTACAAATCAAGATAATTATTCTCATGTTGATGAAGAAAAACCATATGTTGCAGAAACAGAAGTATCCCAGGTAAAAGCTGAACAAACTGAAAATGCAGATAAGGAAATGTCACCGGAAGCTCAGAATAATATTAATCAAAATCAAGAAATTGTAAAACTTGCTGCCAAAAAAAACATTGAAGAAACTTCAATGGAACCTCCGGAAGAATGGTGTAACTTTTCAGAAGAAGTTCAAAAACTGTCATCAAAGCTGGCCAGTTTTGTTCGCAATGCGGTCCCTCATAATTTGACAGGATCACAATTAATACTTTCTTTCAAAAGCGGAAATTATGCATCTATGCTGACTGAAGATAACAGAGAGTTACTGGAAAAAATTGCTTCCGACTGGACTGGCCATTCAGTTCACGTTAGTTGTGAAATTACTCCAACATCTGCATCTCAGCTAACTATAGTAGAACATGAACAAATACTTTTAGAGAGAAAAAATGAACTTAAGCGAAAGAATGCAAGAGCATTTCCGCAGGTCAAAGATATTCTTTCTGTGTTTACAAACAGCAGAATTACAAATATAGAATTGTCTGATGCATAAAGATAATTTGAACCACAATAATTTAAAATAGATTAAACTTTAAACTAAGGGATAAAATTATGATTGATATGAATGAAATGATGAAAAAGGCTCAGGAACTTTCTGAGACTATGAAACAGCAACAGGAGGAACTTGCCAAACAGATTATTTCTGTTTCTGTTGGTGGAGAGATGGTGAAGATGACTTTCAATGGAAAGCAGGAAGCAATAAGCATTGAAATTGATCCGGAAGTTGTAGATGCAGATGACATTGAGACTCTACAGGATTTAATCCTTTCTGCAGTCAATGAAGGACTCAGACAAAGCCAGCAAAATATGCAGAACTCTCTTGGGCAGCAAATAGGAAAAATGACAGGAGGACTGGATTTATCAAGTATTCTCAATCCAAAATCATAATCAAATATTGTCTGAACGAAAATTCAAACAGCCGGACTTTTTTCCAGTTTTAAGTAGGTTTGTAATAGCCAAAGATTTAGCTGTCAGTTTTCAGCTGTCAGCTCAGGTTGAAATATAATAGCAAATAAGCTGACTGCTGAAAGATTTTTTGTTAAATCTATATTGTTGAAATCACAGATAAAAAGGGTTGTTATTATTGCTTATAATTTTGTTATTACACTATTTGTTAATTAAAAATGCGAATCTGGCGTCTGATCGAGGACATTCCCCGTACCGGCAGTTTCAATATGGCAGCAGATCAGGTGCTGTTAGAAAATTATTCTCAGGATGCTAATCCGGTATTTAGAATTTATGACTGGGAATGTACTACTCTTTCACTGGGGCGTAATGAAATATTGGACAATCTAATTGATTTGGATGTATGCGGGAGACTTGAAATCCCAATTGTCCGCCGTTCAACGGGCGGAAAAGCTGTTTTACATGGTTTTGACCTGACTTACTCCATTGTTGGCGGAGTCCTGGATCAGCATTTTTCCGGAGGTGTACTGGACAACTACCGCTATCTGGCAAAAGGATTTTATGCCTTTTTTAAAAAGTTGGGACTTAATCCTGTATTGAAAGCCATAGACCGTCAAAAGAAAAAATCTGACTCGCATATCTGCTTTGCAGATCCTGCTGTATATGAAATATTGGTTGAAGGTAGAAAAATTATTGGCAATGCACAACGTGTAAGAAATTTACGCAGTTCTCATTCATCTTCATGCAGAGTGTTTCTTCAGCATGGTTCTATTCCTCTCAAAGATTCTATACCCCAGATAATCCAAATATTCCCACATGCAGCAGAGGATGATCTGCGTAGAGAAATGCACTCACTTGAAACTGCGGGGGTTTATCCAGGACTTGCCCAAAAAAAATTAAGACAGATGTTTCTGGACTGCCTGCAGGAAACTTTTCAATTAAAATGGAAACGTCAGTTCTGGAGTGTTGAAGAATTGAAAATGATTTCGGAACGTGAAAATTCTTTTCAAAATCTTAATATTAATTAGTGTTGTAATTCTAACGGAGTCACTGACAGCTAAATTCAGCAGAAGTCGTTATAAATTTGGATTATTGACTTCAATTCAAAGACTGGGAACAATTTCAACTGTTATCTGTAACACCATTTTCTTTCATAGTTAAAACTATTTTAATCAAAAGTAAAATCCATGGTGTAGCATGTATTATTAAATCGAACCAATCGATTGGCCTGACAAGGGGTCCCGAAGAAAACATTTTTAATTTTTCCCACACGTGGGGGATAGGGAAAAATGGAGCAAGTCCCAAAGTAAGACAAAACAGGATTATCATCGACCATGGAAGTTTCACCACTAATTCACTTATAGCCTTCAGCATAGGTGTTTTTAGTTACAAAAGATTGATATCAGGCTTAATTTAAGTATATTAAGCATATGGTATGACAACCTTAAAGGACAGATACATTTTCTTTTTAGAGCCATTTGTACATGAGCAATGCATCCACATAACCAAGTTTTGGATGCAGGAATGCTTTGGTAATTCTTCCGACAGTTTCAAATCCCAATCTGGTCCATAAGCGGATTGCCTGCTCATTACTGACTACTACGAGGTTGAATTGCATTGCTTTGTAGTCCAGCTCTTTGGCTGCTTTTTGTGAGTGTTCACACATCAGTGTCGCCAATCCTTTCCCTCTGGCGTCGGGCGAAACCATATAACCGCAGTTGCAAACATGACTGCCTTGGCCGGGATTATTTGGTTTTAGATAGTAAGTCCCAAAAATGTGCTGCTGTTCAACGCAGACAAAGGTTTTGTGTGGCTGCTCCATCCAAATTTGAAAAGCTTCTTCTTTACTTGTCTCTACGGGATAAGCATAGGTTTCACCTGCAGAAACAATATGCTGAAAAATAATCCAAATCTGTTCAAAGTCCTCTTTTACAGCTTCACGAATTTTCATGAATGTTGTCCGTTTTAACTCAAAAGTGTAAATGCTCGCCAGAGCATCCCTGCAGCCAATAAAATCAGCAGTACACCCATTATTAGGTCTATACGTTTAGCATTGCGCTGCAGCGCTTTTACAAGTCCTCCGGAGGAAGCAAGAAATGCAACAAGACAGTACCAGCTTGTATCAACACCCCCCACAGTTGAGACCATTACCAACTGTTCAGTAAAGTCAGCATCAGGCTGTACGAATTGACTGAAAAGTGCCAATAACCAGACTGCAATTTTAGGATTCAGAAAAGCAATCAAAAAACCTTCACTGAAACCACGGTACCCGGTTATTGTTGATTGTTTTAGTTCCCCATTATCCTGCTCACCACCAATACCGGAAATAATCATTTTGCCGCCAAGCAATATTAAAAACAATGATCCAATTATTTGGGCTATCAGGAAAAAATTAGGAACAGTCTTTAACAGAGCAACCAGGCCAGTTATCGCAACCACGGAATAGAATGTAATACCCAGACCGTGACCGACTCCACTCATTAAACCCTGAGTCCTACCTCCTGAGATAGTATTTCGTAATATTACCGCAAGACTTGGGCCGGGTGACATAGCACCCATGACACAGATTAAAGCTAACTGGCTCCATTGTGTAAATTCCATTTGTTTACTCTATATTTTACTGTACAAATTTGTCATTGAAACATTAAATTCGTAATTACTGGTTAAGTTTTCCGAGTAGCAGACAATTGCCATACAGCAAACTGCTTTTAACTGCAGGCTTAAAATCTGTTCTTAACTTAGTCATGTTTTACATCAAATGATGAGGATCTACATCAATCTGAATCAACTCATCACGTCTCGTTGAAGGTGGTGTTTCTAAAACCTGTTTTAACAAACGCAAAATGGGTCGTACATTATCTGCTTTCAGTAAAAGCTGCCAGCGAAAACGGTTGCGCAATTTTTTCATCGGTGCTTCTATCGGTCCAATGACTTGTACTGAATCAATCGGTTTGATCTCACTGGTAAACTGGGCAGTGTTTGAATAGTTTTTGTTAGAAGAAAACTTTTGAATCTTTTCGGCTATTTCCCAAATCAAATTTTCAGCTCGTTTTTCATGAGGACTGCTGCAGACAACCAAAGTCAGTGAATGAAAAGGCGGCATCCGGAGATTCTGACGTCGTTCAAGCTCCAGTTCCCGGAATTGCCTGGTATCGTGTTCTTTTGCACAAAGTAAACTATGGTGCCTGGGATTATGAGTTTGAATCAGCACCTCACCTGGTTTATAACCTCGTCCGGCACGTCCAGCTACTTGCGTTAATAGTTGAAATGTCCGTTCACTTGCACGGAAATCCGGAATGTTTAGCGATAAATCAGATAATATTACTCCTACAAGAGTCACTTCCGGGAAGTCATGGCCTTTGGTTACTAATTGTGTTCCAATTACGATATCTACTTCGTGTCTGCGGATACGATCGTGCATTTTAGAAAGAGCATGTTTGCCGTGCAATGTGTCCCGATCCATGCGTAAAATACGGGCCGCAGGAAAAAACATTTTAAGATTTTCTTCAACTTGCTCGGTTCCGGTACCTATTATTATTGGTGCGTGATCACTTCCACATTCAGGGCATCTCTGAACCAGAGGTTTAACAAAGTCACATTGATGACATTGCACCTGATTTGCTACTTGATGGTAAACCAAACTCAGACTGCAGTTGGGGCAAGTGAATGTCGATTCGCATTTTGAACAACGGACTAAAGGCGCAAATCCGCGACGATTCAAAAAAACAATACTTTGCTCCTTCTTCAGTAAACGTAGGCGCAGGGCTTCAACCAACTCGCTGGAAAAGTACGGACTTCCTTTCTGTCCGGGTACCGTTTTCATATCCAATAACCTGACTTCCGGTAAGAGTGCCTGATTAATGCGTGAAGGTAAGCTTAAAAGCTCATATTTACCGTTGCTTACATTGTTTGAAGATTCCAGTGAAGGAGTGGCCGAACCAAGTAAAACTGTTGCACCTGCCTCATATCCGCGAAAAATAGCTACATCTCGTCCGTGATAACGCGGAGTCTCGCCCTGTTTGTAGGAAGGATCATGTTCTTCATCTATCACAATCAGTCCCAGGTTTTTCATTGGAGAAAAGACTGCACTGCGTGCTCCAATTACAATTGATGCAAATCCATGACGTACCCTTGACCACTCATCAAAGCGTTCACCATCATCCATACCACTATGTAAGATTGCTACGTGGTCCCCAAAACGTGAACGGAACCGGTTCACAAGTTGTGGTGTCAGTGATATTTCAGGTACTAGTATCAAACATGATTTCCCTAATTTCTGGGCTTCTCGGACTGCATGAAGATAAACCTCTGTTTTTCCGCTTCCTGTTATACCTTCCAGTAAATAAGTACGGTAAGTTCCGTTTTGCAGTGAATCTGAAAGCTTTTCAAAAACTGATTTCTGTTCCGGAGTTAACTCCTTAAATGGTTCTATTTCAGGAAGTCCTCCTTCCATAAATCGGCGGTAAACTCTTTTTTCAAAAAATTCAATGTGACCTTCTTCTTTTAGTTTTTTTAACGCCTGTGATGGAGCATTGACTCGGTTTTGAACGTCGCTCCAACATATTTCACGATTTTCATTCAATATTTCAAATATTTGCTGTCTTTTTGTTTTACGCCGAGAAACGGAATTTTTCGGATTATCAGGTTTGAGCAGACGTATCCAGCGTTCCATTTTTGGCTTTGTCTTTTGCCCAAGTAACACCTGAGTTGATTGAACATGATCTTTGGAAAGCCAGTTACGCAGTTGTTGGTGGTCACGTTCATCAGGGTTGCACTGAAGCCATTCCTGTTGTGTCCATGTTGATTGGGTATCTATCAGGATCTGGGGTTTTTGGCTCAGAGTGTCCAGGCCGGGAAGTGAGGTTGTTGTACGTAAACGCAAGGCAAGTCCACCTGGAATTGCAGCATTAAGAGTTTCACCCCATGCGCAAAAATAGTACTCAGAAGTCCATTTTGTGAGTTTCAGTAATTCTTCAGAAAAAAGTGGTTCCTCGTCGACCAGTGTTTCAACATTTTTTAGCCTAGTAATTCCGGAATGTTTTTTAACACGAACGATGACTCCACCCTTTTTCTGTGCTCCAAAAGGCACAAGAACTTGTAATCCTTTTTCCGGAACTAGAGTAAGTTTATCCGGCCAGTGATAATCAAACGATTTTCGAATTGGTAAATTTAGGGCAACTTCAACGATCATGTATTATTTCGGTATTGCCTTTAAGCAAATTAGTGGAATCTCTCCAGTGCTTTCCAACCGATAACTACCGACACCAACAGGTAAAAACAGGGCCTCTTCACGATTTAATTTAACTGGAGAACCACTTTTAGGTATAATACTGGCCTGTCCGGAGATGGTAATTAGCAAATGGTATTTTCCATCCAGTTGATCCTCCCAAATAGTTTCCGGTTCCAAACAAATTCGATCAGCCGTAAATTGCGGAAAATCAACAAAACGTTCTATCAGCAAACCGGAAGATTTGTGTAAGCATTCAAGTTCAGGAGGTTCATAAACTACCGGGAGCATTTTGTTTAAAGCGTCATCAGTATCCCAATGATTTTGGGTGAGAACTTTTTGAGCGAACATCAGTATTAGACGCTCGTAGTGCGGTGTTTGAAATTCAATGACTTTAATTCCATGTCGAAGAGAATGCATTTGAAACACCGGAAAGCTGATGATGTCACCAACTTTTACCTGACAGTCGCCAACAAAATTTGAAGCTTTCTGTCTTAGTTTAAGTTCCTGTTCATGTAGTTCATTCGGAATATCTTCGGTAGAATCATCAATTTGGCGTCGTATTTTTTCATATTCACCAATTGTTTCCCTGAAATTTTTCAGCAGAATTTCTACCCATTTTGACCCATGTATTTCCTGATAATCCTTGATTTTCTCCGGATGCAGTCCTGCCTTGATGATTCCTGTTCCTGATGGCCAGGCTGTTTGGTCAATTTCTGTAACCACGTAAACTTCCCATTTCTTTTCATGCATTTCATAATACAAATCTCCAATCACATCCTCAGAAACAGGATTTAGTGTTTTGAGCAAAATCAGCGATTCCGGATGATCGGCAAGCACTTGTTTTTTAAAAATATTCAGTGCATAAGGTAACTCTGTTTTCCCATATTCGTCTGTAACTTTCACCACACCGCGTTTTTCTACTCCTGTGTACCATCCTTCATGTCCCCATGGTTTTGGGATATTGAGGACTTCGAGGCGTAAAGACTGTTCCGGATTGACTATTACGGCATGTCTGTTTTTTGCCACAGATTCGAGTGGAGCATCAGGATTTTGTACGATTATTCCCTTGAGAGTTTCCGGATCGAGCTTGTTTTTCCAGACACTACCTTGCTTTTTTAATGTTGCGTTTTTATTGTTGTGATTCGATTTTTGAAGTTTGATTTCAATCAATTCCTGAAAGGAAACCTGTTCAGAGTTTTCTGTCCATGTTTCTAAACGTTTTCGCTCGATTAAAAGTAGGAAAAATTGAACTTCCTGAAGGTCCATTTCAGAAAGTAAGTAATCTGCGATTTTGCCTCCGTCTGGTATTTCAACCTCAGTAAAGTCATGCAAATTGAGGTGTGCAAACCAAATTGATGATCCTGACTCAGACTCAAGCAACTGAGAAATTTCTAAACAGGAAAGCAAGTATTTTATAGAAAAATTTCGTGAAGTCATGGATTAAGGATTAAGCAGTTCTGGACAAATCCTGGCATTATTAAGTGCATCAGCCGTTGCAGGTGAGATAGGACTCAGTAATTGCGTCAGTGTGATTATTTCCTGTTCAGGTATGGCATAAGGTGTTACAAACTCAACAGAAAATGCCTTTGATTCAGTTGAACTGGGATTTAGATTATTAGAAACGGTTTTGACTAAATTTTCAGCAGCAGCAAGATTTGGGTTAAGCAGAGTTATATTGCAGAATCCTTCTTCATTAAAAGCCTTTTGGAAAAGGTCTTGACGATAACCATAATGAGTACAAGCAAGAAAAATCAGCAAAGTATCTATGTATTTTTCAGGCAATTTCAGCATGGCTTTTTGAACCCAGTGCCGGATACGTTCTTCTACAAATGAGCTATCCGGATCATTAGAAATTTGGGTTGCCAAATCCGGACAACCCTGGGAAATGATCCGTATTTCCTCAACACCCTTCTTAAACAGTTCGTTTTGAAAAGTTTCGGTATTAATCATTGTGGGAGTTCCAAAGATGATAGCCGATGATTGAGCATCATTGAGCAGACTTGATAAAAGCATCTTGACACCAATTTGAAGAATCCCTTCAATTTTAACAGTTTTTTCAGAAGGAATCTCCAAGTCATCCAATAGTACAGACAGCGTTCCACAAGCGACAAAAATGTGATGCGGAGCAAAAATCTTTTCAGTGTTCCGGAGGATTATTTCAAACGTTTTAAGCTGTTCCGCTCTTCCGGACATGGAATTGTATCCACGATTATTTGAAGGAACAGCGTTAATGTAAGTGATTTGTAAATCGTCAGCGGGATAATTTGGATGGTTTGCCCCTGCAGGTTCTGATAATAGTTGCAGAAGCTTGGCACAAACAGACAGACCTCCAAGTCCTGAGTCTGTGATAACAAGTTTCATGAAGATATTTTATTGGCAGGTGATGTTGATCAGAAATAATGCATCTAACCTTATCCTGAGACTTGGCCAAATTCAAACTAATAGTGTTTACAGTATGAATATTGGAGTAGAATTACTTAGGTCTTACTGAAAAAGTTTTACCTTTGTCATCCCAGACTTGATCCAGGATCCAGAGTCACCGTTCAGCTTGAGTACAAGATCTGAAACATTTCTCCTGGATTCCGGGTCTATGCTACGCACCGCCCGGAATGACAAAGGAGAAGAATCGAAAGAAGCATAACTATTGATCTTGTTAGGCCACCTTTTTGGAAAAGGAACTTAAACAACTGAAGAGCAGAGTGTTTAGTGCTTTTTTCTGGAAATACCCTGCAGTTGTCTCTGTTAATTGACTAATTACTTTTTGACATTATTGAATAATATTATTTTTCAGCAAGTCTTAATTATGCGGGACTTTAAATAACTCGTGAGTCATGTTTTGTCGTAAAGTACTGATATTATTGTATTCGGCTTATAATCTCGACCAAAGAATGAGATCTAATAAATACTGCTATATAATCAGATCCTTCACAGACGTTCTGGCTGACACAATAAAACTAGTAACAGTAGAGCAACTAATGGGACAGAATTAAGTTTCAGGTGGGATGCCTGCCCTCCTGTTTTTGAAACAGGATGAGCAGACAATTTTATATACGGGGTTTGTGGTGAATTCTCTGAATTAGACGTCTTTGATACTGAGCTGAATTTTACCTCGTCTGTCAACACCGGTTGCTTTAACGGTGACAATATCACCCTCTTTGCAAACATCTGTAACTTTTTCGACTCTACCTTCTGCCAGATTTGAAATGTGTACAAGCCCTTCTGTTCCAGGGAAAACTTCGACAAATGCGCCAAAGTCCATCACCTTCTTGACAGGTCCGGTATAAGTTTCTCCAATCTCAATTGTTCGAGTCAGGTTTTGCACAATTTCCAGAGCATCATCCACCGCTTGATGGTCACGTGACATGATGGAAACAATACCATCATCATCGATGTTAATCTTTACACCGGTTTTCTCAACAATACTCTTAATCATTTTACCGCCAGGTCCAATGACCGTACCAATTTTATCCTGTGCAATTTTATGAGTGATAAAGCGGGGCGCATAAGTAGATAGACCGCTACGGGATTCTTTCAGTGCTTCTGCCATTTTCCCCAAAATGTGCAGTCGGCCTTCGCGTGCCTGCATCAGAGCTTGTTCAACTACTTTCTGTCCAAGTCCCTTGATTTTAATATCCATTTGCAGGGCGGTAATTCCGTTTTCTGTACCAATAACTTTAAAATCCATGTCACCCAGATGATCTTCGTCACCAAGAATATCTGAAAGTATAACGTTGTTTTTACCTTCACTGATGAGCCCCATGGCAATACCAGCGGTTGCTTCCTTGAGAGGAACACCGGCATCCATCATGGCCAGAGAACCAGCACAGACAGTAGCCATTGAAGACGAACCATTTGATTCAAGAATTTCAGAAACAAGACGAATTGTATAAGGAAATTCAGCTTTTGTTGGAATAACCGGAGTTAATCCGCGTTCAGCCAGGGTTCCGTGTCCAATCTCTCTTCGTCCGGGTCCCCGAGGAGGACGTACTTCACCGACACTAAAACTGGGAAAGTTGTAGTGCAGCGTGAATCTTTTAAAAGAGACACCATCCAGTGATTCAATCATTTTTTCATCTTCTCGCGCTCCAAGAGTGGTAACAGCAAGAGCCTGTGTTTCACCGCGTGTGAACAAGGCAGAACCGTGTGTTCGAGGCAAAACTTTAGTTTCGCAGGTGATTGGTCTGATTTCAGTAGGTTTTCGTCCGTCTATCCGGATTTGATCTTTAATCAAACGTGTGCGCATTTCATCTTTTTTGATGTCAGCAAATATTTGACTTAGTTCTTTTGCAGAATCTGCATCAGGTGAATCTCCAAGAATTTCGTTTTTTATTTCATCTTTTAATGTGTCCAGACGTTCGTACCGCTCTATTTTATCTTTAATCCTTAAAGCTTCATTAAGTCGTTTTGGTGTAATTGCCTCAACTTTTGATTTTAATTCTGAATCTACAACCGGCACATCTACAGTACGTTTTTTCTTGCCAACACTCTTCATCAGCTCTTCCTGCATTTCAATGATTGGCAGAACTGCTTCCTGACCATACCAAAGTGCATCCAGCATAATTTCTTCACTCACACCAACAGCTTCACCCTCCACCATTAAAATTGCATCTTTGGATGCAGCCATAAAGATGTTAAGTTCACTTACTTCAAGTTGTTCCGGACTAGGATTGGTTACAAATTTACCATCAATTCTCCCAACTCTGACACCTCCAAGAGGATTGTGAAAAGGGATATCCGAAATAGCCAACGCCGCAGAAGCGCCGTTCATAGCAGCAACATCAGATGGATGTATCAGGTCGTGACTTAAAACGGTTGCCGCAATCATTGTTTCTGCCAGGTAATTGTCTTCAAATGCTGGACGCAGCGGACGATCTATAATGCGTGAAATCAGAGTTTCGCTATCTGAAAGTCGAGCTTCACGTTTTAAGAAACCTCCAGGAATCCGTCCGGCTGCATATCCTTTTTCAACATAAAAAACTGAAAGTGGGAAAAAATCTGCTCCTGTCCCTGATCCTTTTGCTGCAGTTGCAGCTACAAGTACTACTGTGTCACCGTATGTTACTAATACGGATCCGTTGGCCTGTTTGGCCATTCTTCCGGTTTCCAGCTTCATAGTTGCTGGTCCAAATTCTCTTTCTACTATCTTCATTCTACTCCTAATTATCAACGTTCTACCGGTTCTAACTTAACGGCACTGCCTGTTATTAATGTCTGAATTCCGGTATTCTTTAAATGTCAGCATACAAATTCTTTCTTCTTTCCTGACTTGGGAAAAAATAATCTTCCAGTTCTGGACAGTGCTAAAAGCAATACTCATAAATCAATTTTCAACAATCTGAAAAAAAGTACTGAAAGAAGGAAAGCAGACTTGATGCTACATGATACGGGGGAATTGCAATGGTAGAATTCAGCTTTTGCCAAATTATACCTGGCAGAAGACCAGCCCCCGTGGACAAGTCTTCTGTGAAGTTTTGTATGAGTCACTTGACTCGAATCTCTAGTTGTTTAGTAATAGCGGCATACCTTTCGCTATTTCTATTCTTAAGATAATTCATGAAATTTCGTCGTTGACCAACTAGTTTCAACAAACCACGTCGTGAACTAAAGTCCTTTGGTTGGCTTCGTAAATGGTCTGTCAATGAATTAATTCGCCCGGAAAGTAATGCTACCTGTACTTCTGTAGATCCGGTATCAGCATTATTTTTTCCGAACTTGTTTACAATTTCGACTTTTTGATTTTTTGTCAGCATATAAGTTTATTTTGTTTTCTATACAAACACCCTTATTGGATGAAAATAACTTGCCTCATTCTCCCACATAATGTGGCCGATAGCAACTAAATTTTGGCAAGAATCAACAACTTTGGTTTTAACTGAATTTGTCTCTGACTCTATTACACAATTTTCAGTCATTTTTACGCCACTTTCAGTCCAGTTTTGTTGCAAAACTTCAACACGACGTCCCTGTTTGATGGAAACAACCATTTCAGCAGAACCTACGATTGTGTTAAGGTGATCCAGCAACTCTAATGGAGAAATCCACGGCACATTATTTTCGGTTACTGTTTCTTGTAGTTTTTCTATTGATATAGAGTTTTCACTTTTAAACCACTTTCCACAAGCTAAACGGTCCAGAGAAGTTAGATGTGCTCCAACTTTCAGCTTCTGTCCAAGATCATTGGCCAATGCCCGGATGTATGTGCCTTTAGAACAGTGTATCCGGATTTGAACGAAGGGCAGATCTACAGCTTCTACGTCTAATTCATGGAATATTACCGACCTGGTTTTAGCAGGAACTTTCAATCCTTGTCTTGCAAGTTTATAGGCAGGAATACCATTGATTTTTGACGCAGAAAATGCAGGATTTTGCTGCTTCTGTGGTCCTAGAAATGTGTGAACCGCTTTTGTAACCTGTTCCGGATTTAAATTACCTAAATTATGACGCTCAGTGACCCTACCTTCTGCGTCAAATGTGTCAGTGGATTCACCTAATTTACATACTGCACGGTAAGTTTTGTCAACATCATTGAACAAAGGAATCAGGCGTGTTGCCTGTCCCAAAAATACAGGTAAAACTCCTGTTGCCATGGGATCTAAAGTGCCGAGATGCCCGACTTTTTTTTCATTAAACTTCCGTTTAATGAAACGAACGACATCAAAAGAAGTCCATCCCTGAGTCTTATTGATGTTGATTATCCGCAAGTAATTCTTTATTTTTATTCGAATATCAAAAAGGATATTAACCGGACTCTATTCATTTTTGTCAAATTCGGATTCTCGCTGCTGTCCAGTATCTTCCGGAAGAACGTTACGCAACAATATTTCAATTTCATCACTGTGGTCAAATCCTCTGTCGTACTCAAAAGTCAGATGTGGTGTGTTTCTAGTTTTGAGGACTTTTCCCAATTTTCGGCTAAAAAATCCTGATGCATGATTTAAAGATGCAATCAATTCTTCTTTGCCTTTGGTTGGAAAAATTGAAACATAGACTTTTGCTGAAGTCAAACTTGGAGTTGTTTCAACTCTGCTGATTGTAACTTTGCTGAAACGCGGGTCACTGCTTTGAAAAAGAAGAACTTCAGATAAACGACGATGCACCAAAGTGCTGAAATTGCTTCTACTTGTTTTATGCATAATCAATTACAGCCGTGCACTTTCTTCAATTTGCTCGTAAGCTTCTACAATATCGCCATTCTCAATTTCCAGAAAATTCAGTACTATTCCGCACTCATAATTTTGTGCAACTTCCTGAACATCGTCTTTGAAGCGCTTCAGAGAAATGATTGAACCCTCAAAGATACTTTCTTTCTTACGTAATACTCGTATAAGGCTATTGCGGAGAAGCTTCCCATCTGTAACCAAACCTCCGACTACAATGCCATTTTTTCCAGAAGAAAAAACCTGACGAACTTCTAAATGACCTAATACTTCTTCTCTAATTTCTGGTTCCAGGAGACCTTCCATAGCTGCTTTTACATCATCCAATGCGTTGTATATAACATCATAAAGCCTCACATCTACACCTTCACTTGATCGCGTTTCTCTGGCTTTTGCGTCCATTTGCACATTAAAGCCAACAATAATTGCATCGGAAGCAGAAGCTAGTGTTATGTCGGTCTCAGTAACGTTACCTACTGAGCAAAGGAGGAACTTTAGAGAAATCCGTTCATCACCGATTTGTTGCAGAGAAGTTTTGAGAGCTTCAACGGAACCTTGTACATCTCCTTTTAAAATCAATCGGAGTTCAGTAACCTTACCTTCATCAATTTTACTGAAAAGATTGTCCAAACTGGTTTTTTGGTATTCCAGGATGGTTTCAGATCGAAGTTTTTGTTCAAGATCCTCAGCAATTTGCCGTGCTATTTTTTCATCTTCAAGAACAACAAAATCTACTCCTACTTCGGGTACATTGCTTAAACCGGAAATTTCAACAGGAATTGCAGGACCAGCTTCTATCATTGTATCACCAACTTCATTGAACATAGCCCGTATTCGTCCATGAATGCTGCCCATGACGAAATAATCTCCAATTTTAAGGGTTCCGCGTTGAACAAGAACAGTACCTACTGGCCCCTGACCTTTTCTGACTCGTGACTCAATGATTGTTCCACGAGCAAAACCTTTTGAGGTCGATTTTAGTTCAAGTATTTCTGCCTGTAAATGAATCATTTCCAGTAGTTCATCAATGCCGTCACCTGTTTTTGCTGACACTTTTACAAAAATAGTGCTCCCACCCAAATCTTCTGGAATTAATTCATGTGAGAGTAATTCCTGTTGAATTCTTATTGGGTCAGATTCGGGACGATCAATTTTATTTACTGCAACAATAATCGGAACATTCGCTGCTCTGGCATGCTGAATAGCTTCAACTGTTTGAGGCTGCACCTTATCATCTGACGCAACAACAAGTACCACTATATCAGTGATATTTGCCCCCCGGGCTCTCATTGATGTGAAAGCTTCGTGTCCGGGTGTATCCAAAAAAGTGACCTGATTGCCTTTTACTTCAAGATGATATGCTCCAATATGTTGTGTTATGCCTCCAGCTTCTCCAGAGGCGATTCGAGATTCGCGAATTTTATCAAGAAGGGATGTTTTTCCGTGATCAACATGTCCCATAATTGTAACAATCGGTGCTCGTTCCTCTAACTCTGAAACATCAAGTTCTTCTTCTCTGAGGTGGTCAGACAACTCAAACGATTCGACTTCGATTGTAATATCAAAATCTGCTGCAATAAGTTCTGCAGTTTCTCCTGTGATTGTCTGGTTAATAGTTGCCATGATGCCTAAGGACATCAGTTTTTTTAAGATTTCTGGAACTTTTATACCAATTAAGCCTGCCAGTTCGGCAACACCAACCTGATTTCCTATTCGGATGCTTTTTTTACGTGGATTGAATACGTGCTTTGGTGCATTAGTATCAGAAACTTTGCTGGAAATTTTCCTATCCAATCGATTTTTTGGAAAGTCTTTTCTGCGGCGGCGAGGTCTTCTTTCACGAAGATAATTATAATCTCTCTGTCCACCACCTCCCCTTCGTTTGTTCTCAAATTCCGAGGGTCGGGAACCTCTGTTTTTTGATGAGAATTCTTCATCATCAGTTTGAGGGTGTTTGAAAAATATTTTAGTTTTCTTTGATTTTTTTTCTAATTTTGCAGACTTTTCATCATCAGGTAAAACTGTCTTATCAGGATCTCTTTCCAGCGGAGTAAGCTTAGATTGTTTTGAGTCCTCAACTGTGTCAGCATCAGGTTCAACTTTGTTTTCTGGAGCAGGATCTCCAGATTCAGGTAAAGTTTCCTGGGATTCCAATGTGCTTATTTTTGAGTCTTCAATTTTTGAGAGTTCACTTTCTAAGACTGGTTTTTCTGGTCTGTCTTTTTTTGCATCAGCAGAAATCCTTTCTATTTCAGAATCGGTTTTTAACTTATCGGCAACTTGAACTGTTGAGTCCTCTGATGAATGTACTGGCTCCGTCCTTTTTTTGCGTACACGTCTTTTTGGGGTTGCTACAACTTCTTCATCATCTAATTTAGATTTAGTGGAGATTGTTACTATTTTAGATTTCTTAGTTGTTTTAGATTCTTTGACCTTATCAGTTCCTTCCGGTTTCTTTTCAGTGGACCTCAAACGAACCTTCCCTGATCCTTTAGCAGACTTTGGCAAGATAATACCCTTGGCACTCTTGCCCATCTTTCTTACTATTTCAGCTTGTTCGGAAGACAGTTCAGAGAAATTGCCTGTAACTGGAATCCCGGCTTTGCGCATCTTGACAAGCAAATCTTTTGCCGGCAGATTTAACTCTTTCGCCAGTTCAAATACTCTAACTTCGGACATGAATTCTTTTGGGGTTGTAATTCAGTTTAAAATAAATCTATGACTTATAGGCTTAGCAGAATCATCCTGCTGTTTCCGGTGATTATAGTGAAAATGTTTTTATTTTAAGATTTAGCTTTAGTCTTAGTCTTTGTTCCAGCTTTAGTCTTAGTCTTTGTTCCAGCTTTAGTCTTAGTCTTTGTTTCAGCTTTAGTCTTAGTCTTTGTTTCAGCTTTAGTCTTAGTCTTTGTTTCAGTTTTAGTCTTAGACTTTGTTTCAGCTTTAGTCTTAGTTTTTGTTTCAGCTTTAGTCTTAGTCTTTGTTTCGGCTTTAGATTCAACTTCAGTTTTACTCTCAGCAGGAGCATCTTTAGAATTATTTTTAGTATCTTCTGTATTATCAGTCTCTTCAGCTTCAACTTTATCTTTGTCTTCTGTAGTTTCAGATTCTTCAGCAGTTAAGGGGGAAGAATCTTGGTTATCATCTTGATTTTCCAGTGCAGTTGCAGTTTCTTTAGCTTCGTCAGTGTCACTTTCAGGCAGATCCTCGGATTTGTCTATACTTTTGAGACCATTTTCTTTAGTTTTTGCAAATTCTTTTTCCAGTTGCTCATCTATGGAAAGCTCATCTTCCTCAGTGGCAACAATATTGATTTTGTAACCGATTAATTTTGAAGCCAGACGCACATTTTGACCTTTGTGTCCAATTGCAAGTGATAATTGACTTGGTGCAACAACAACATCAATTTGTTGTGCGTCTTCGTCAATTTCAAGACTGTCAATTTCGGCCGGTGCCAATGCATTGCAGGTATATTGGTCAATGTCTTCGCTCCAGCGGACTATATCTATTTTTTCTCCATTTAAGTCATTTACAATAGCCTGCACTCGACTTCCGCGCATGCCAACACATGAGCCGACTGGGTCGACATCATCATCTGTAGAATAAACTGAAATTTTTGCTCTGCGGCCAGGTTCTCTTGAAGCATTGACAATTTTGACGATTCCATCATAAATTTCCGGGACCTCCATCTCAAACAGCTTGATCAGTAGACCAGGATGTGTCCTGGAAATTGTAAGTTGAGAATCTTTATGCGGATTATCATTTACGTCCAACAGCAACACTCTGACATGGTCTCCAAAGGAAAAATTTTCACCATATATTTGCTCTCTCCGGAACAAATAGGCTTCGACATTATTTTGAAAACTGAAAGCAACACGTCCGTTTGGTTCGACCCGCAAGACAGTTCCGGTTAAAACATCTCCTACTTTGTCTGTAAAGATGGAAACAACCATTTGTCGTTCTGCTTCCTTTAAACTGCCAAAAATAATGGGTCGTGTTGAATGAGCAATTCTCTGAAACTCGCGATCACTAATTTCATACTCAACCTCATCTCCAAGTCCTGCATCAGGGTCTATTTCAAAGACTTCATCGACAGAAATTTCATTGTGAGGATCTTCAACAAGTTCAACAACCTCCTTAAAATGGAATAAGTTTATTTTTCCGGTATCTTCGTCGATATGTCCCTCAATTTCTCTATAAGGCAGTTTGCGCTGAGCAGCCTGAATAAGCGACTCTTCTACCAGTTTTATCACAACTTCATGGTCCAAACCCTTCTCTCTAGAGAAGTCTTTAATTATTTCAAATAAGTTTTCTTTCAAAATTCACCTTTTTTTGTGTTATGTTTTATTTGAAGTTCTATCAAACATTCAAAATTTCAGTTCAGGTTCGAGATTAGCTTTTGTAATTAGGGTATATGGGATTACCAATTCAGACCCATCTGATTCCAGTTTTAAGCGTATTTCCTGTTCAGTACTTTCTTCTAATTTTCCAACCGCATTTTTTACTCCCTGGATTTTTTGCTGCAG
>JYMV01016991.1_pt1 | contig 27612 bp, 23 predicted proteins | sample 338911 | NCBI WGS metagenome assembly JYMV01 (sample SAMN03354496, study PRJNA234377) | hydrothermal vent metagenome | biome: Deep sea; feature: Hydrothermal plumes at the Eastern Lau Spreading Center, Western Pacific Ocean; material: Seawater | place: Tonga | collected 2009 | depth 2000 m m
CACCATTACCATGAAGCGTTAAAAATAAATCCCGACGACCCTAAAGCCCACTACCGGCTTGGATATGAATTTATAAATACAGGCGAACTGAAAAAAGCGAGGACCTACTTCGAGGGCGCCACCAACCTTGATCCTTATTTCGCATTAGCCTTTAAGGAGCTGGCATATGTAACTGCAAAGCTGAAAGATACCGAAAATGCGATCAAATACTATAAGCAATCCCTCAAGCTCGACCGTAATGACGAAAATACCCATCGGGAATTACTGGAACTATATGAACAAACCGGGGAAATGGGACAAGCGATAGATCAATATGAAGAAATTATCCGAATTGACCCTAAAAACTTTTCCGCACGCCATGCACTTGCAAGCCTATATACAAGGGAAGGTCGAGAGCGAGATGCTGTCCGCCACTACCGTATTGCTATCAAGTTTAATCCTAATGATCAGAAAGCCCATAAAGCCTTAGCTTATCTTCATACCCAGTCTGGGAAATTGGAAAGTGCCATAAAGCACTTTAAAAAAGTAATCCGTATTAACCCAAAAGATCCTGAGACATATTCTAAGTTAGCTAGGGTCTACGACTTACAGGGAAACAGGTCAAAGGCAATCGGCATTTACGAAAGCATTGTAAAAGATCATCCAGAAGATTTAAAAACCCACGAACGACTTGCCGTGGCCTACGAAAAAAATCACCGCAGAATGGATGCGCTCCGTCTTTATGAAAAAATCAGCAAACTAGACCCATCAAACTCTTCTTTACATCGAAAATTAGGGCGGTTATACGAAAAATCAGGAAAAACAAACAAAGCTCTGAATCATTATAAAATGCTTGCACGTTTAAATCCTGAAGACACCAATACTCACCGTAAACTTGGTGCCTTATACGCCGCAAAAGATGAAACTCAAAAATCATTACGACATTACAACGTTATTACTAGGCTGGATCCAAACGATGCAAGCGCACACCGTATTTTGGCTAACTACTATGGAAAAAAAGGGGAGTCCTTAAAAGCAGCGCCACATTATCGTGAACTGGTTCGACTCGACCCTAACTTTGCCTTGGCTTATAACGAACTCCGGCAGGAAACTGGAAAATTTTCCATGATCGAAAACCCTATTGGACGTTATAACAATGCTTTAAAAATTCTACCTAACGATCCAGACCTCCACTTTAAAATAGCTTTATATTTTTTTATTGTCGACGATCTTAATCAGACGCTAAAGCATTTCAACAAAAGTATCCGACTGCAACCTGAGGAGGGGAAAACTCACTACTTTGCAGGGCTCATCCATCACTTAATGGGAAATGGTGTTGATGCTGTAAATCACATGAAACGAGCTGAGGAATCATTCGTGAAGCAAAAACAAGCTAAAAGCATAGCTGATGTCAGAAAACACCTTCGGGTGTACCAAAATCAGTACGGCATCCCCGGAATTCAAGGTGACGGTTCTTCTATCGCGAGAGTTACTCATCAACAGAAAAAATACAACTAATTTCTTCTTGCTGTCTGGGGTCTAGTTTCCAATCAAGTGCTTCAATATTTTCCTCCACCTGTTGCTCGTTTTTGACACCCAAAAGCGCTGTCGTCAAGTGAGACTGCGAAACAACCCAATTAATTGCCATTTGACCGCAAGTCTTACCTATTGATTTTCCCATAGCCTTAAGTCTGGCTACCTTCTCCATATTCTTTTCGAACTGGGAACCAGAAAAACATCCTATTATCCCTTTACCCCTCCAGTCACTAAACTTAACATTCTTATCATACTTGCCTGTAAGCAGTCCCGAGGCAAGCGGGCTATAAGCAATGATCCCAATTTTATTTCTCTCGCAGTAGGGAACAACTCCCTTTTCTATGGACCGATTGAGCAAGCTGTAGTCAGGTTGTAAGGATTCAATCTTCCCTGATTTCATTATTGTTTCCATCTGTTCAACTGAATAATTACTTACTCCAATGACCTTCACCTTTCCCTGCTCTTGGATTTCAAGCAAGGTCCCCATTGTTTCCTCTTGTGATGTTTCAATATCAGGCCAGTGAACTTGATAAAGGTCAATATAGTCTGTATCTAATCGTTTCAAACTCTGGTCGATTTCTTCTAAAATAGATCGCCGAGTTGCATTTTTAGTAATAGAACCCAATGATTTTTTTTCCCAGCGCAAACCACATTTTGTCGCGTAGACTACTTTATCGCGAAAAGGCTTCAGAGTTTTTCCAAGAAGTTCTTCAGAGTGGCCAAACCCATAGACTGGGGCCGTGTCAAAAAAATTGACTCCTAAGTCATAGGCTTTCATGATAGCGCCCGCAGAAGCAGAATCTCCCTCATTAGACCAAAATGGAGACCCGCCAATTCCCCATGCACCGAATCCAATAACAGACACATTAAGATCACTATCACCCAGCATTCTATATTCCATAATTAACCACTCCTGGAAAAAGTGAGACAGCTCTTATCTGAGTATATTGAAAGTGGCAGTCAGTTTAATTCCCGTCACTTCAGGCTTCATCTAAAACAATTTCTATCTGCATGATGAATTGACAATTGCATCCATGAAAAATATCATGAAGAACACAAGTTTTATAGTTCAAAACCATACTTCTCTAATTCCCGGTTTATTATGAAATCACTCCTACGTGTCCTTAGTTACCTCAAACCTTATAAAAAAGCAGTCTCGTTTACTCTCGGTTTTGCGACTTTGACAACCCTACTAGATCTTATTCCTCCTTGGATTATAAAAGTAATTATTGATGAACTAGTTGATGGGAAGGAGACTTCCTTGATCTACTGGATCGTAGTAGGGCTTATCGGGGTTTATTTTTTACGAAATTTTTTAAACTACCAGCGGATTATGTTCAATAATCGGGTCGAGCAAGATGTGGTTTTTGATATGCGCTCGAGTGTTTATAAAGCCCTAAACCAATTATCTATAAATTTTTTTGAAAATAGATCAACCGGTGAACTTATGTCGCGGATTAATGACGATGTCAATTATGTTGAACGAATTTTTATAGATGGCGTCGAGCAGGTAGTAACAGCTGCTTTGACGCTAACCGGAATAACCGTAATACTGTTTTACTTGCACTGGAAACTAGCATTGGTAGCTTTGCTCCCAATTCCGCTTCTCATATGGGGTGCCTGTATATACACAAAAAAAGCGCACAACCTCTATCACACAGTGCGAGAAAACGCCGCTAAAATGAACTCTCGACTTCAGGATTCCATTTCTGGTATTCGAGAAATATTTGCCTTCAACCGACAATTACATGAGGTATCACGCTTCGAAAAAAAAAGCAGGGAATACTGCAACAGTAATTTAGCGGTGATGTCACTCTGGGCTATTTATTCTCCAGCAATGATGTTTCTCGGTTCACTTGGGACAGCCCTCATTTTGCTATATGGGACAGGTCTAATTCACGCCGAAGAGATAACCATAGGTTCTTTAGTCGCTTTTATCGGTTATCTAGCCTTGTTTTATACTCCGATCAACCAGCTGCATTCGGTAAACCACATGCTGCAACACGCGTTGGCTTCTGGAGAACGTGTATTTGAAATAATCGATCGTCAACCCGATGTTAAAGAGGTCCCTAATGCCATATTGCCCAGCACCAATATGCAGGGTGAAATAGAGTTCCAAGAAGTAACCTTTGCCTACACAAAAGATAAGCCCGTCATAAAAAACCTTTCACTAAAAATTCCACCAGGAAATAAAATAGCTCTCGTAGGCCATACGGGAAGTGGAAAGTCCACCTTGATAAAACTTCTACTTCGATTTTATGATATAGACTCAGGAAAAATCACAATAGATGGGCATAATGTCAAAAACCTCAAGATATCCTATCTACGCGAACAAATAGGCATGGTTTCCCAAGATCCATATTTATTCAATGGCACTGTCGCTGAAAACATTTTATACGGTAATGTGGAAGCCAACCAAGAACAAATGAGAAAAGCCGCTATAGCGGCACACGCCGATGATTTTGTTAAAGGCCTTCCAAGGGGATACGACACCCGGATAGGAGAACGCGGGGTAAAACTTTCCGGTGGAGAAAAACATCGTATCGCCATTGCCCGCACACTTTTAAAGGATCCACCAATCTTGATCTTAGATGAAGCTACCGCCTCCGTCGACACAGAAACAGAACTAAAAATAAAGGAAGCTCTCACTTCTTTGATGGCGAGACGAACGACAATATTAATAGCGCATCGACTATCAACACTAGAAGGAGCCGATAGGATTCTAGTAATAAAATCAGGAAAACTAGTAGAGTCTGGAACACATGGCCAAATGATAAGCAATGAAACAGAATATGCTCAACTATTCCGCAATCAAATGCACCTATGATTAAAAACGATTTTATTCAACTAGTAGTTTTAAATCCAATGTCGCCAAGTTTTCGAAATTTTTCGTGGCGGTTTTTAGTTAGGGCCTCAGGCACTAGCTGAGAAACAGCCTGTAAATTATTTCGCAGCGCTTTTTTTAGCAAAATGGCAGCACGCTTATGGTGGCGGTGTGCGCCACCCAGAGGTTCTCGAACAATCTCATCAATCACACCAAGTTCCATCAAATTAGGCGCTGTCAGGCTTAAGGCATCGGCAGCCTGAGCTACCTTATCTTTATCTCCCCACAGAATGGAAGCACAACCTTCCGGTGATATTACCGAATAAACAGAATGTTCAAGCATCAATATTCGGTCACCTACACCTATTGCAAGGGCACCTCCAGAACCACCTTCACCAATTATTGTAACGATGATGGGAACATCAATGTCTATCATTTCTATCAAATTTCTTGCTATAGCCTCCGACTGCCCCTTTTCCTCCGCATCTATACCAGGGTAGGCGCCTGGAGTATCGATCAAGTTGATAATCGGAAGTCTAAATTTTTGCGCCAATTTCATTAAACGCAAAGCTTTACGGTATCCTGCAGGCTGAGACATTCCAAAGTTTCGTTTGATCTTCTCCTGCGTATCCCTTCCTTTCTGATGACCAATAATCAAAACTGAACTGTTATCGAATTTAGCTAATCCACCAACAACCGAGGGGCCATAGCCACCGCGCCTGTCTCCATGAAGTTCAATAAAATCCGTAAAAATATATTTGATATAGTCGAGAGTATAAGGTCTGTCCGGATGCCGAGCTACCTGAGTTTTTTGCCAGCCTTTAAGGTTTGAATAAACATCGTGCTTCATATGACGAACTTTTTTATGGAGTCTAGTTATTTCATGCGTGATGTCTCCGACACTGTCATACATATGAGAAAGCGAAACCATCTCCTGAATCTGATTTTCCAGCTTAAATATTTCTTGTTCGAATTCCAGTATTTGAATCATATAAAACCTAAATAAAAAGAAACGTCATAGCAATACTTTTCAAGAAAATCGCATTACAAAAGCCTATCATTTCATTCACTGGTTTATCACTAACTATTGAATATAAATAAAATAACAAACCAAAAAATCAATAGAATCCAAATATCGGGTGCATTAGGTTTACCAATGTATCTGACTCTTTAAGAGCCTTTGCACCAACTTTTCCCACTCGATTTTGCCCTAATTTTAAAGATTTGAGATTGGCTAGATAAGGTGACTTGGCGATAGCTCTAGCCCCTAGATCGCCGATAAAGTTAAAGTTTAAATTGAGTTTTTTTAGTTGACCAAGATTTTCCGAATCTGCCAACGCTTTGGCCCCAGAGTCAGTAATTCTATTACCTGAGAGATTAAGAGAAAATAGACCTTTAAGCCCCTCTGAGTTTGCAATAGCTATGGCGGAGCGGTCCGTAAGGTCACTATCACTAAGATCTAGATCATCCAGCTTTGAAATGTTAGAAAACCCCATAAGCGCCTCAACCCCTGAATCCCCGTGTATCAAACCACCAATCTCATTTATACGTTTAGAGGTTCCTAAATTATTAATATTCTGCAAAATATTAAATTTTTCAAGCACCTCGCGTCCAGCTCGACTCAATTGGTTGTACGCCAAACCAATTTTTTTTAATTGATTTAAACTAGAAGATGTTGTCAAACTCCGTGTACCCTCATCACCAACCTTGTTAAAGTTTAAGTTAATTTCTACCAAGCTAGACAAAGTATCTGATTCCGCAATCGCCTTAGCTCCTTTGTCTGTGATTTTATTTCGATATAGGTTCAAAATCCGTAGGTTTTTAAATGTTTTAGACGAGGCTATCATTCCGGCACCTCGATCGGTGATCTGATTGTTTTCTAAGTAAAGCGCTGTCAACTGAACGAGCTTTCTCGAATCAGCGAGCGCGCGCACACCTTCATCTCGAATATTCCCTTTGTAAATAATTAGTTTCTCTACACTTTCCAATAATGGGGACGTTGCTAAAAACTTTACTCCTTTATCACCTATCGACTTCTCATTGAGCCTAAGCACGCGATCATTTCGCTTAAGCTTTAATGCAATATACTTTTCTATTTGCTCATCAGTCATTGACGCGCTTGAGTTAGCCGCGAGACTTATGAAAAAAAAAGGTAACCACAGGGCTACCCATCTATTGCAAAACATAAAAACAAACTCACTGATTATTGATCAATGGAACGTATAACCTTTAAAACCATACTACCCACCGCTATGCTTTTTTTTAATATCATTTAATCGGTTTTCTAAGTCACGAACTCTACGAGCTAGGTCGGGTAGCTTGGGCAAAATCGTGACGCTCCGCTTCCAGACATTCAATGGAAAAGCCGGGATCCCCCCATAAATACTATTCTCCTTAAGATCACGTAGGGCTGCTGATTTCGCAGCTAGAGTTACATTATCGCCCACCGTCACATGGTCAGAAAGGCCGGCCTGCCCTGCTAAAACAACATGGCGACCAAGATTACAGCTGCCAGCAACTCCTACTTGTGCAACCAAAATACAATTCTCTCCGATCGTACAGTTATGGGCAACCTGAACCAAATTATCAATCTTAGTTCCTTTTTTTATCAACGTTGTTCCCGTTGCCGCTCGGTCTATGCAAGAATTAGCACCTACTTCTACGTTATCTTCAATCACAACATTTCCAATCTGATTAATTTTGACATGGGTTCCTTTTTCATCCACCGCATAACCAAACCCGTCCGAACCAATCACAACACCAGCGTGAAGAGTAACGTGTCTTCCTATAATTGAATTGCGATAAAGAGTCACATTGGAATGAATAAGAGTACCATTCCCAAGCTCACAGTTGTCGCCAATTACTGTTCCAGCGCAAACCACTACATCATCACCGATCCGAACATTATCGCCTACACATACCAAAGGAGCCAGTGCGACTCTCTTGCCTAGTACTACATTCGCTCCAAGTACAACTGAGGAGTGAATTCCTGGTTTTAGTTTTGGCTCAGGGTGAAAATGCTCAAGTAGTCTAGCAAATGCTAGCTCCGGGTTGGAGGAAATAACCTGGCTTATACCGACCTCTTCTTTAGTACCCACTAAAACAGCTGAAGCCTTAGATTCTTTAAGTTTGTCGATAAATTTTTTTCCTTTGGAAAACGTAATGTGCCCTGTTTTTGCAGTTTCTATAGAGCTCACGCCAATGATCTCTATAGAAGAATCTCCTTCGACCGTTCCATTTATTTTTTTTGCGACATCACCCAAGTTCATAAATTCACCTTTCAAAATTTGCCAGTTGGGTTTTTTTATTCGTCAAAAAACTTTCAAACAAAAGCACGCTTTTCTATCGGGTTAATAACACCGCCTACAAGCTCAACAACACGATTCATTTTCGAAGCAATTCGTTGGCTGTGCGTTACAATCACTACTGTTTGCTGAAGTTTATGATTGAGGGATTGAATCAGCTCTATTAAGGAGTCGCTTGCCTTTTGATCTAAGTTTCCGGTCGGCTCGTCCGCGAGTATGAGATCCGGCTTATTAATAAAGGATCTAGCTAAGGCCACCCGCTGGCTTTCCCCGCCAGAAAGTTCGCCAGGTTTATGGTGTAAACGGTCCTTGAGCCCAACCTGAACCAAGAGCTCTTCTGCCAGTTCGCGAGCTTCTCTTTTCTCAACCCTGCCAATCAGAGCTGGAAACATGGCATTTTCCAATGCTGTAAAATCAGACAGCAAGTTGAAAAACTGGAACACAAACCCCACTCTTTGGTTTCGAAAGCTTTCTAGGTATTCGCTTCCTTTAGAACAAATATCATCACCACGGAATAAAACCTGCCCCTTTTCCGGATGGTCCAACCCGCCAAGAACATGTAATAAAGTACTTTTCCCAACCCCTGAAGCACCTATAATGCCTAACATTTCCCCGGCTTTCAATTTAAGGCTGGCTCCCGACAACACATGGAGCAATCGACTAGAAACCTTATAACTCTTGTGCAAATTCTTGGCTTCAAGCAAGTGTGGAGTAATAATTTCTTTGGAATTTAAATTATTCATAACGCAATCCATCAACCAGGTCGAGTTTTGATGCCCGCCAAGCTGGATAGAGAGATGCGACCAAACAAATTACAATCGAAAAAATAATAATTAAAAAAGAGTCCATATACTGAATTTTAGATGGAAGGCGATCAAGATAGTAAACATCACTCGGAAATGCCACAATCCCGAAGATAGATTCTATCGCACTAACTATTTCATTTAAGTTGGGGACGATAACAAAGCCAGTCGCACAACCCAAGAATGTTCCCACAAGGCCAATAACTAACCCTTGATAGCTATAAATTTTCATTACACTGCTACAACTAGCCCCCATAGATTTTAAAATCGCTATTTCTTTAGCTTTTTCCATTACCAACATAAACAGCGTGCTTACAATATTAAACGCCGCCACAAAAATAATTAAGATCAGAATAATAAACATAACAATTTTTTCGAGTTTGAGTGCAGAAAAAAGATTTCTATTCATGCGCATCCAGTCACGGACAAGATAAGGAAAGCCTAATTCTTTCTGGATTACAGAAGCAATATTCCCAGCCTGCTCGATATCAGCAACCCTCACTTCTATCCCGGAAACACCGTTTTTCATCGAAAAAAATTTTTGCGCCGACTTTAATAGAATGAATGACAAATTTGCGTCGTATTCATACATTCCCGACTCGAACACACCAACCACTTTAAATAGTTTCATTCTGGGAATAAGTCCAACAGGAGTCACCCGTGAAACAGGTGAAACCATGGATACAATATCCCCAACTCCGACACCCAATCTACGGGAAAGTTCCTTGCCCAAAATTATTCCAGCGCGATTCTTTTTTCCTCTTACTTTTATATCTCCAGAAAAACTGGATTTTGTTTTCAGGTGCGTTACTGTTCCCGACACCATATTCTTCCCTAAATCTGAAACCGTCTCTTCTTTTTCTGGGTCTATTCCCCGCACAACAACCCCTGAAACTCTATCGCCATTAATTAGCATCACCTGATTCATGATAAACGGTGCCGCGGCTATAACCCCTTCGACAGAACGAACTTTTTTTATAATATCATCATAGTTTTCTACCATCGCCCGGTTCATATTTGACACAACTACGTGAGAATTGGTTCCCAAGATTTTATCACGCAGATCTTTACTAAATCCTGACATGACTGCTATCACCACAATAAGGGCCATGACGCCTAAGCCTACTCCGGCTATTGATATCCAAGTATTAAGAGAAATAAATTTTTGTGACTTTTTAGCGCTAAGGTGGCGAATGCTTACAAACAACTCGTAGGACATGATGAGTGGTGAGGTTGAGGGTTTTTAGATCGCAAACAAACTTTTCAATTCTATCAATGAAATTTTCAAAGGATCAATCGAGCTTCGCCTAGAAATACTATTCAGATGTAGTTTTATTATATCCAGTTAAGATTCTTTTTTTAACTGTGGAAATAAGATCACGTCTCGGATAGATTGCGAGTTAGTAAGAAGCATGACTAATCGGTCCACGCCTATTCCCTCTCCTGCAGTTGGTGGCAGTCCATACTCTAAGGCACGGATGAAATCTAGGTCCATCATGTGAGCTTCTTCGTCCCCGGCATTGCGGTCAGAAACTTGCTCCTCGAATCTTTGTTTCTGGTCTATCGGGTCATTCAATTCGGTATAAGCGTTAGCAATTTCCTTCCCCCCAACGAACAATTCAAAACGCTCGACTAACCCAGGGTCTTCCTCTTTCTTTTTTGATAATGGAGAAAGAGCCAAGGGATAGTCTGTTATATAAATGGGCTGGATCAAGTTGGGTTCAACAAAGTGGTCGAACAACTTTCCTAATACTTTTGCGTGGCTGTCTTTCTTTTCCAAGGCCACCTTGTTTTCCAGGGCATAAGAAATAGACTTTTGGCAATCGTTAATATCGTCCAATGGTATTCCCCCAATATCTACTAAAGACTGCTTAAATGTTTTTCTCCCAAAGGGTTTAGAAAAATCAATGACCTCATTTCGAGTGGCTTCATATTTACCACAAGTAAGGTCAAAGGTCATTTTACCGAATACAGTTTGACATATATGATGAAATAACTTTTCAGTCAGATCCATAAGGTCATTATAATCAGCATAAGCTGTATAAAACTCAACCATGGTAAACTCTGGGTTATGATCGGTAGAAATACCCTCGTTCCTAAAGTTTCTATTAATCTCGTAAACTCGTTCAATACCACCCACTACCAGTCTTTTCAGGTATAGTTCTGGCGCTACCCGAAGATAAAGGTCCATATCAAGAGCGTTATGATGTGTCTTGAATGGTTTTGCTGTCGCACCACCTGCAATGGACTGCATCATTGGTGTTTCCACTTCTAGATAGTCTCTCTGATTAAGGAACTCACGTAGCGCCTGGATAACTTTGCTCCTATAGATGAAAACATCTTTCACCTCTGGATTGACCATTAGATCAACGTATCTTTGGCGGTACCTAAGCTCAACATCCTTTAATCCATGCCATTTTTCGGGAAGCGGTAAAAGCGATTTCGCTAGCAAGGTGATTTTTTTTGCAAAAATTGTAAGCTCACCTGTTTTGGTCTTAGACAGCATTCCCTCCACACCAATAAAATCTCCAATATCGAAAAGACTAAATATCTCGTAATTTTCTTCACCAATTTCATCCTTGCGTATATATACTTGAATTTGTCCTGTACGATCCTTGATGTGGCAAAAAGTCGTTTTACCATGACCACGTCTCGCCATCATGCGCCCACCAACCAAGCACTGCTTACCTACTTCTTCCAGTCCCTCCTTGGAGTTCGCTGAAAACTCATCAGCCAATGAACTGATAGTATCTTTAACTTTAAACCTGTTAATATAAGGGTTGATGCCCTTGGAGTATAATTGCGCAAGCTTGTCTCGTCGAAGCTTCACTAAATCTGTTGACTCTTCCATTGAATTGAATAAGTTAATATTGGGAGATAAAAGAATCCGACTTAAGCTATTTTTAATTTTTCAAAAAAATACACACTGCAAATCAGAGTCTCAATTAGACTATTGGCTGGCTTTAACATGCGAGGTTCTTGGTTCAAACAGTTTAATGTTTCTCGTTTCCAAAAAATAATACGCCACAAAAAAAGTAGTATTAATGCGCAACCTCCGTAAAGCGAGTCTCTCTAATAACAGTAATTTTAACTTCTCCGGGATATGTTACTTCTTTTTCTATACGTCTAGCGATACTCTTAGCCAACATATTGGATTCCTCATCTGTAGCTATATCAGGAACAACAACAATACGAACCTCACGTCCAGCTTGAATCGCATAAGTTTTTTCAACGCCCTTGAAAGAATCTCCAATTTCTTCCAGCTTTGTCATTCGCTTCACGTAGGTTTCCAGCATTTCACGGCGAGCTCCTGGGCGAGAAGCAGAAATAGTATCTCCTGCTATAACTAAAACAGCGTAAAGAGACTCCGGCTCTATGTCCTCATGGTGTGCGCCAATAGCATTAACAACATATTTGTGTTCATTAAATCGCTTGGCAACATCAATTCCCAATTGAGTGTGCGTACCATCTGTTTGACGATCAATAGACTTACCAATATCGTGTAAAAGGCCAGCACGTTTAGCAAGCTGAACATCCAATCCTAACTCTGCAGCCAAAAACCCGCAAACTCTAGCAACTTCTTTAACATGTTCAAGAACATTCTGTGTGTAGCTTGTGCGATATTTAAGCCGCCCTAACATATGCACCATCTCTGTATTTATATTATCTATTTCCAACTCCATAACCGCTTGTTCTCCAGCCTTCCTAGTTTGGCTAGCGACCTCCTTACGACACTTGGCCACAACCTCTTCAATCCTTCCTGGATGAATGCGCCCATCAAGTATCAATTGCTCCAATGTAAGGCGGGCAACTTCGCGGCGTATCGGATCGAACCCGGATAGTATTACTGCTCCCGGTGTATCGTCAATAATAAGATCAATTCCCGTGGCCTGCTCAAGAGCACGAATATTTCTACCCTCGCGCCCTATAATGCGTCCCTTAATCGAATCGTCCGAAAGAGCCACCACAGAGACTGTACTTTCCGCCACACTATCAGACGCTAATCTCTGCACTGCCATGGTGATAATTTTTCTCGCCTCTTCCTCCGCATTATTCTGCGCATCCTCTTCAATTTTCTTTACTTGTTTTGCTGCATCCAGACGTGCTAAATCAACAACCTTCGTCTTAATTTCTTCTATAGCTTGTTCAGCGGTAAAAGAGCTGATGCTTTCAAGTTTTTTCATTTCCTCCTGAGCTAATGCTTCATACCGCGACTTTTCCTCTAAGCTCGACTGCTTAGTTTTTTCTGCTTCTTTCATCCTAACGGCTAACTCTTTTTCGAGGTCTACTAAACTCACCTTCGAAAGCCTTAACTCATCTTCTTTTTGGTGCACTCTACGTTCCTGATCTCGCAACTCCTCCCATTTAACCTGAACTTTTTTTTCGATTTTTTCCTTTTCAGCTAAGGCTTGCTCTTTTCCTTCAATAACAGCGGCTTTAAATCTATTTTGCACCTCCTGCTCTGCTTCTTCAATAATCCTGATCTTTTTGGCCTCAGCTTCCTTAAGCTGGTATTGACTTATTAGTTTGCGCAGGAAATAGCCAATCAAATATCCAACCACCACTGCCAAAAACATTCCTACAAGCAGGGTGGAAAAATTAAATTTAATAGCTGTAAAAATATGCATATCAATTACCTCGATAATATATTTAATTAAACCTCAACGCCTGATATGTCACGGCATCTTAGTGCTTTAGTTTCTGTAATCAAAAAGTGAACCGGTTCATCTAAATCTGAGTGTGGAACTAAATTAAAAAGTTGAAAATCATAACTCACCGCGACTCGGCTCACATCTCTGGTGATTTTTTTAAAAAATTTATCATAGAATCCCCCTCCATAACCAATTCGATTCCCGAAATTATCGAATGCTAAGCCAGGCACTACGACAAAGTCTATATTTGAAAAAGGAACTATATCCCGAAATTTAGGAGCAGGTTGTCTAACGCCATACTCTCCTACCACAAAATCTATATCCATCGAAGGAATACGACTTGCCTGTAAATTTTCTCCTCCTGGATCTAACAATGGAACCAAAACTTGCTTTCCCAACCGCAGGGATTCCCGAATTATCCTCTCTGTCTGCACCTCAAAGGAAGTCGAGAGAAAACAAAAAACAGTTTTGGACTTCTTAAATTCATCCATGCCAAACAATCGCTGAGCAATGGCAAGGTTTTTCTCATCTTTTTCTAGATCACTAAGCGCTTCTCGTTTTTGAATAATCTTTTTTCGAATCGCTATTTTGGTTTTGGCTACCGACTCCGAACTGACCGCTAACGTCATGTCAAACCTCATCAAATAGTCCCGCTCAATTTTCGTATCCAAAACAACCTTAATGCAGTCAGGCAAGCAAAGTTAGATCAAAATAAAATAAGTTCAAATCTCTAAAAACACAGGTAGAGCAATCTTTTATGCTGGCGAATCGCCGGATAACGCATCAAAGCGAGAGGTGGGTTGATTTAACACGCGACTGAATCAAGCAGGAAAGTCTCTTAAAAAATTAATTTATGCAGTAATATTACTAGACCGTCTTATCTTGACAAACAAAACAAGCCCCTTGCTTCGTTTGGAACTTTATCCAACCAAAAGGCGCAAAGAGAGAAAGCTCTAGACACCCACCACCCAACTTTCCTGAGAACATAAAGGGAATCAATTCAATCCTACCAAAAAGCACTTAAACCTCCCCGAAATGCCGTGTAAAAATTATTTTTTTGAACCTGTCAAGGACAGGTGGGGAATCTGTATACCACTTCAGGCTTCCTTCGAACTTGCGTCGCAAAGAAGGCTTGCACACCGTGATAGAAAGTCATCCCCATTTTCAAAACATTGGCTCAAAAAATAAAATTTTTACACAAACACGACAGGGAAGCGATAACTTAACATCCTTAAGGTGAGACTAACACAAAGGAATACATCTATCAAGGCTAGCAACTGTTAACTCTTTTTTTTTCAACAAGATCTAAAGATTTTTTAAGCTTTTGAATCATTCCATCAAGATGCTGATTTAGCTGTTCATTCTCGGATTTCCTGCCTTGTTTCAACTCTATTAATTCATGACCTAAATTGAGCGCAGTCAATACCGCCACATCCACCATGGATGTTTTGCTTTTGGCTTCCGATAATTCCTTCATCTTCACATTTACCAAAGTCGCTACTTCTTCCATAGATACCGAAGAAGATACCGGCTTGACAGAGTATACCTTACCGCAAATCGTAATCTCATTCGATGTCATAACTAGACAAAATCCATTTTTTCAATTTTTTGCAAAACATTTTTTATCTTAATACGAGCAGTAGAGCCGTCTTTTTTCAACTTGCGACGAGAGACTTCTAATTTCTTCATTTTCTCTAACAAATCCTTCGCCCTATCATTTTCTTTAGACGATGCCGCTTTTTCTTTTTCAAGTACTTGTATGCGCTGCTCAAGTCGACTGTTTTCGGAATAAAAATTATCTAAGCTCTGTAATACAGAAGAAACCAACTCTTCTAACTGTTTAATTTTTTCAGCGGGCATTGGCAAAGCCTAAAAATAGAATCTGATCATAACCATATGAACCATCAATCCTAATCCAAGCAAAGACTAACATCGTACAATAGGTGGGGTCAATCGACGATTTAAACAAAACCCAGAACAATAAAACTCATAAAGATCACTCTCTTAACATTGCACCAAGTTGACTTGATAAAGTTTTTACAATTTTTTCAAACACAGGATTAACCTCTTCATCAGCCAAAGTTCTGTCACTTGACTGAAATGCCAAAGCATAGGTAAGACTCTTTTTCCCTTCTTGAATTTTATCCCCCTCAAAATGGTCATACAGCTCTACCTTCCTAAGCAATGGCCCTCCTGCTTGATTGATTTTATCAATCACCTGACCTGAAGTAACTGCCTTATCGATTAGTATGGAAATGTCCCTAAAAGTTTCCGGGAACCTCGGGAGGGAAGAAAATTGGGCCAGCTTGGGCAAAGCATGAACCAACCTATCAAAATCCAGCTCAAAAACAACACAGTGTCTGGGTAATTCATATTGACGAACAATTCCAGGTGACAGTTCACCTAAATATCCACAATCCTGAGCATCTACCGTCAACCCAACGCTCCTGCTCTTTAACATAAAAGATCTTTCCAACTCAGGTTGTTCAATTAACTTTAACTTCAAACATCTACCTACAGAGTCCAAAGACCCCTTCAAATCAAAGTAGTCGTAACTTTTTCCAGTTTGCTCCCACACATTGTTTTCATGCACTCCTGAGACGAATGCGGAAACAACCATTCTTTCCTCCCGTTCGCCTTGTTTCCCACGCATAAAAACGTTACCAAACTCAAAAATCCTCACATGCTTTTGTCCCTTGCTAAAATTCCTTATTGCCGATTGGATCAATCCAGGTAAAAGGCTTGGGCGCATGATCCCCATGTCGGTACTAATCGGATTATTCAACGATATCGCATCTGCTTCGACCGCGGTAGAAAATGCTGATTGGAATTTTTTGGCACCTGCCGCATCAATAAAACTATATGTAATAACCTCAGAAAAACCCATGCCGCTTAAAAGGCTTTTAACACTGCAAACCGCAGACTGCTTTGGGGTAGACCGCACAGGGCTGATTCGTGCTGAAGGACTGGTCACCCTAATCTTATCAAACCCGTTTAAACGGGCCACTTCCTCTATCAGATCAATCTCTCTAGTAAGAAAAGGGCGAGTACTAGGAATCTCCACATCGAAGGTTTCATCATCTTTTAACGTAGAAACATTTAGCGCAAGGCGAGACAAACAGTCCTCTATTCGGTCAACGGAAAGGGAACAACCGAGAACTTCATTTAAACGCGAAACCCTCAACGATACATTCCTGATCGGTTGAGGGGTTGGGTAAACATCAATTCGTCCTTTTCGAATTGTTCCTCCTGCTAATTTTCTTATAAGAAGAGCTGCTCGCGCTTGGGCCGATACCACACCCTGAATATCCACCCCTCTTTCAAACCGGATGGAAGAGTCAGATCGCACACCATACTTCCTTGATCCTTTCCGCACCATCACCGAATTAAAACTCGCGCTTTCTAAAACAATATGCCGAGTAGACTCCGTAACCTGACTGTTAGCGCCACCCATGATACCCGCTAAAGCAACCGCCTTATTAGCATCCGCTATCACTAAAGCGTCTTGACCTAGCTTCAAATCGCTTCCATCTATACTTGTAAATGCCTCACCCGCCTTACCTCGACGCACTGTAATACTAGAGCCTTCCAACGAATCCTTGTCAAATGCATGCAAAGGCTGACCATATTCCATGAGCACAAAGTTTGTAATATCCACAACATTATTTACCGAACGAAGTCCTATCGCAGTCAATCGGTCCACCAACCATTTTGGAGACGGCCCCGGCTTAATGTTTTCAATAACCATTCCGGAGTAACGTAAACATAATGCCGGTTCACGGTTGTCCACATTAAGCACTTCTTCTACTGAATCCGTCCCCCATGATTTCTCTAGCTCTGCTTCATAGTCAGGGCGCTTAAACGATTTACCGATAAGCGCGGCAACTTCTCGAGCAACCCCAAAGTAATTAAGGCAATATCCTCGATTAGGGGTCACATTCAGCTCTAGAACTTCGGTTTTTGTCCCATCACTTAATTCCACTGTTTCCTGTGCCTCTATTTCGAGACCAGCCATCGTGAGCAGATGCCCCAATTTTTCGGCGCCAAGGTCGACGTCAACGTATTCTCTTAACCAGTCTAGTTGGATTTTCATGTAGTATTTTAAGTTCCCTAACCCATGTTATAAAACAAGTGGCTTCTATAGCAGGACAAGGTAGCGATTATATGAGAAGAGAAGGCAAAAATCAAAATCACTTCACTCCTTAACCTACCAACCTAAATCAAAAACATAATTTTCTCTTTTAATTGATTACAGGTAAAAACTTCTTTCATTTGTCGGATCTTTTTTGATTGCAACAGCACAGCACCTCCGAATGCGGAAAAGCGTCTTATTTATTTCTTCCCACGAAGTTGTCCATATAATTGACTTTTCAACGGCGCTATAACTATGATGTTTTTTATCTAATTAAAGAGGCTCAAAGTTTTCCACCTTTATCTTTTCAATAATATTTACGAATCCTGCCTTCCATTAGCTCATGACTCTGTCTAAAGATAGCATCTTGAAAAAAATTAAGAAAAAAACCGGCCGACCAATGAAGGTCTCTGAGTTGGCACGTGCTCTTGGGATCAGCGAGGTTCAACGACGACAATTTCGCAATCAAATCAAACTTATGGCAGGAGAAGGCACCTTAGTCCGGTTACGAGGTGGTCGCTACGGTCTTCCCGACAAAATGAACCTAGTAACAGGTGTTTTTTATGGTCACCCGAATGGCTATGGGTTCCTGACGTCCGACACAAGTGAACAGGAAGGAGATATATATATTAGCCCAAAGTGTACGGCCGGTGCCATGCATAGAGATAAGGTTATCGCACGCATCGAATCACATAATAGTTCAGGACGTCCTGAGGGTCGAATTATGCGGATTTTAGAGCGGTCAACAACCTCTTTGGTAGGTTTGTTTGAACCCCTAGATGGGAACGGGTGGGTCATACCGATGGATAATAAATATTTTTATGACATTTTTGTTTCAAGCAAACATAAATTCGGTGCTAAAACCGGGCAAATCGTTGTTGTTGACATTACTTCCTACCCAGAAAAACACCAACCACCCATTGGAAAAATTACGGAAATTCTTGGATATTCCAATGACCCAAAAGTAGAGTTAAATTCTATCTTCCGTAAATTAGGAACACGCATTGAGTTCCCACTTGATGTTAAAAAACAACGGCACACATCAACAACAAAGATTTAAAAAACCGGAGAGACTTAACAGACTGGACTATCTTCACAATCGATGGAGAAACGGCAAAAGACTTTGATGATGCCATCTCTCTAGATGTAACGGACGTAGGATTTAGACTAGGCGTTCACATTGCTGATGTGAGTCACTATGTAAAGAAAAACTCCTCTCTAGACAAGGAAGCCCTTGAGCGTGGAACAAGCATTTACTTCCCCAGCGGTGTCGTACCCATGCTCCCTTTCGAATTATCAAACGATATCTGCAGCCTAAAACCAAATGTAAAAAGATTAACACTAACAGCGCTTATCGATTTCAACCACAAAGGAGAGGTGGTCCATTCCGAATTTTTTACATCCATCATCAAAAGTCGTATCCGGTTTACCTATAACGAAGTGGCATCCCTTCTTGAAATAGGTGACATAGAAAAAAAATACACCGAAGTTATAGGTATTTTAAATAATATGCATCGGCTTAGCAAAGTCCTTCGCAAACAAAGATTTAAATCCGGAAGCGTTGATTTTCATGTCCCGGAACCAGAGATTCACATGAACTCAAAAGGAACTGTTAAAAAAATAACTAAAGCCCAACACAACGAAGCGCACGAATTGATCGAAGAGTTCATGCTTTCAGCTAATCAGGCAGTCGCTCGCCATTTGTTCGAACAAAAACTTCCTTCCATCCACCGTATTCACGAATCCCCCGACGAAAAAAAAATTAATGCATTTCAGGAGTTCGTTTCTGGGTTTGGCTTACGCTTATATACGACCGATAAGGTCCGCTCCACTGATCTACAAAATATTCTTAAAAAAGTTCGTGGTCGACCAGAGGAAAGAGTGGTCAACACCCTCTTACTAAGAACTATGAAGAAAGCTCAATATTCGCAGAAAGGTCCAGGGCACTTCTGTTTAGGATTCAAACATTACACCCATTTTACATCGCCTATCCGTAGGTATCCCGATCTAGTAACACATCGACTTCTTAAGGACAATTTGAACCAGAAATTCTCTGCACGCGAAAAAAAACTTCTCGCAAAAGAAATGATGGAAATCGCAGAACATTCAACCTTGAGAGAAGGAAAAGCAATGGAAGTAGAGCGGGAAATAACAGACCTTAGGCGTACGCAATATATGTCCGACAAAATCGGGAAATCCTTTACCGGAATAATTGTCAACGTGACGCAATTTGGTTTTTTTGTTGAACTGGTTGAGGTTTTTGTCGAGGGACTTGTGCACGTATCCAGTCTCGCCGATGACTACTACATATACATGGAGCAAGATCATAAATGGCGAGGTCAACGCAAAAATAAAGTTTATAAAATAGGGGACCTTGTCAAAGTACGAGTAGCACAGGTCAACATCTCATTACGCCGCATTGACCTTGCTTTACTGTAGTCATTTTAATGCGAGAAAACTCAACCCTTCATCAACAAGGAAAGATACTAACAAATGAAAAAAATTAGGTGTGACAAAAAATCCACCACAAAATACGTGCGTTTTAATCATTCTCGTTGACCTCGTATACTTAACTAGTCAAACCTTGATTACTCAGATCATATGTTCCTTAAACATAACAACCGGAGTGTAAAAGCCCATGTATGCGCAATATTAAAACAAGATCAAGGCCCACAAAGCTACCTTTCAGGTTGTGGTTTGAAATAAAATTTGCTATAAGATTTCATTTCCCAAGAAATTTATAACGAGGTGACTGGAATTTATGGCAACTTTGGACCAATTAAAAACACACATTGAAAAAGCTAAAACAGAATTTTCCGATGCAATAAAAAAGGCAGAAGACAAAAAAAACGACCTCACTTCTCGACAGAAGAGAAAAAAAGTAAAGAGACTAGAACGTAAGGTGGCAAAAATAACTGCAACTGAGAAAATGGCCGAAGAAAAGAAGAAACCAAAGAAGGAACGTAAATCAGCTACTGAAGCCTAATTCCCCCTCTATTTCTTTTCACTTACTTCCCAATGTCTGACAAAATCGATACCCGAAAGATCGCCAAACTAGCTAGACTGAAACTCACTGAAATCGAAAGCGACAAGCTAGATGGGTACTTAGAACAGGTTGTCGATTACATAGACCAACTCAATCAGTTAGACACATCAAATGTGCAACCAACCTCCCATGTTCTTCCCGTCCACAATGTTTTTCGTGACGATGAAAGCTCTAAATCGAAAAATATAGACTATTTGACTGGGGCACCATCCAACAATAAGGGGCATTACGAGGTTCCAAAGATTATCTGACTCAGGATTATGCATAGAAAAACTATTCTTCAAGCAAAAGAAGACTTGCTGCAGAAAAAATATTCTGCTGTAGAACTTACTAAAGCAGTCTATCAACGCATCGAGAGCGTAGAACCCAAAGTTCAAGCTTATGTTCATCTAACCCAAGATATAGCCCTGAATCAAGCTCAGGATGCTGACCAGAAACTAGCCGCAGGCCAAGACGCACCTCTTCTTGGCATTCCTATAGCTTTAAAAGACCTCATCTGCATGCAAGATACACGCACCACCTGTTCATCAAAAATGCTCGACCAGTTCATCGCTCCATACGATGCCACGGTGGTTAGTCGACTTAAAAAAGCAGGAGCGGTGATCTTAGGCAAAACTAATATGGATGAATTTGCCATGGGCTCGTCGACAGAAAATTCCTGGCATCACCCAACGATGAATCCATGGGACTTAAGCCGAGTTCCTGGGGGTTCAAGCGGTGGTTCTGCCGCAGCCGTTGCTGCCCACGAATGTCTTGCGGCTCTAGGAAGTGATACTGGAGGATCTATACGTCAACCTGCTAACTTCTGCGGAGTGACTGGACTCAAACCAACTTATGGAAGGGTGTCTCGCTTTGGGCTTGTTGCGTTTGCATCATCATTGGATCAAATCGGCCCCATGACAAAGACAGTTGCAGATTCTGCGCTATTGATGAACGTAATAGCTGGGAACGACCCACAGGATTCGACTTCTGCGGATGTAGAGCTACCAAACTTTATGAACAGACTGGAAAGAAATCTGTCAGGACTCAAAATGGGGATTCCAAAAGAATACTTTACCTCGGGAATTGATCCAGAGGTTGAAGCATCCGTGCAAGAAGCAATTAAAACTTTTGAATCACTCGGAATGAAAAAAGTAGAAATTTCATTGCCCCATCTTCAGTATTCAGTGGCGACTTATTACATTATCGCCTGTGCCGAGGCAAGCGCAAACTTGTCGCGATATGACGGAGTTAGGTATGGTTACCGTTCAAAAAGTTCAGACAACTTACTCGAAATGTATATGAATACCAGACAAGAAGGGTTCGGTGAAGAAGTGAAGCGTCGGATCATGCTAGGAACCTTTGTCCTCAGCTCTGGCTACTACGACGCCTACTATCTAAAAGGACAAAAAGTTCGCACCCTTATCAAACAGGACTTCGAAAATGCTTTCGAGCAATGCGATGTGATTATTGCTCCCAATTCACCAATAACTGCATTTAAACTTGGAGAACGTGTAAATGATCCTATCAAGATGTACCTTTCCGACATATATACCATATCAGCGAATCTTGCAGGTATTCCCGGAATTTCCATTCCATGCGGAACTTCAAAAATAAATGAAATGCCAATTGGCCTTCAACTGATGAGTAAACATTTTGATGAAGAAAGCCTGATTGCCGTAGGACATCAATTTCAGCTAAATACAGAGCACCACCTGAAACAACCTCCTCTATGACAAAAATTCTACCCCCCTAGCCAAGCAATCTTTATTTAAACTATTCAAGGATTTGGCAAACAAAATCTTATCAACATCACTTGCATCCTCTATTGATGAAGAAAAAAGGGATGCGGTCAAAGGGAAAAGTTTTCTACCAACTCAAAAAGTAAGACTACTTCTATTTAAAAAACTACGGGACCGAAGTAAACCATAAGCCGGGTTCTGTTCTTCTTCGAAGAGCGTGCCCCACAAAGAAGCGGTGATCATCAATCTAGGCCTGCCGTTGCCAACAGGCTCAAGCGATCAACCCGAAAGTTTTGGACGAGCCGCCCTCAAACACTTTCCTATTTGATCTTGCTCCGGATAGGGTTTGCCAAGCTACCTCTTACCTCACCATTTCACCTTTGCCGCCGAGGAAAAAGTCACCCTTCGTCTCGGGTTGGCCGTATCTTTTCTGCTGCACTTTCCTTGAGGTCACCCTCACTCCGCGTTACGGAGTATCCTGCTCTTTGGAGCCCGGACTTTCCTCTCTCTCGGCTCAAAAGCCGAAACAGCGATCACCCAGTTTACTTCGGAACCGCGCCTTCTTTTGTTTCTTCCCAATAAAGAATACGTGAACATTGTTCGCAATAAATTATTGTTTCTCCAGACTTCACGTCTATCACTTGCTGAGGAAGAATTTGTTGGAGGCATCCCTGGCATATATTTTCATGAATGGGTACCACAACCACACCCTCTCGCGCGTTAAAAACTTTCGTATAATGTTCTAGTAATTTCACATCAAGATTGTTCGCAGCTTGAGAGCGCCTTGGACGAATAACTTCTAATTCTTTTTCGGTGCGTTCCAACTCAGCTTCTTTTTTTAATTTATAAACATTAAATTTTTCTTCCTCTTCCTTGCAGTTAGCTTTAAGCGGGAGAAGTTCTCTTTCTTTCCCCTCAAGTATTTCCATTAATTCGAGCTCCCGATCTTCAAGAGCTAAAATTTTTTCTTTTACTGCATCGACTTCAACAAGAATTGCGCTATATTCTTTATTAGTCTTTACAGACGAAAGTTTGGTTTTAGTTTTGGCTGCATGATCGTTTTCTGCCATGCCATCTATTTCTAAATCTTTGCGCTCCTTTTGTAGTTGTGCAAGACTACTTTCTGCCTCTCTCAACTGGTTATGTTTTTCTTTAACCCCTGCCTTACCCGATTCTATCTGTTTAGGAATTGCGGCCTTCCCATGTTCCAACTCACCAATTTGGTTATCTATTGCTTGAAGCTCAATCAAACTTTTCAGTTGGGGGTTCATTGAAGTAATTGTTCTTGGTTTGTCAGGAAAGGTGACCTGATAGTGTGTTTAGCTGTGTATAGGATCGTCGAAAAATTTATCACGGCGTACAAGGGAATGCAAATTTTTAAAGGAGAGGTAGACTCTAGGGAACAGTTTCAAACACGTTTTTTAGCACTTCGACTTTTCCAATATACAAGAAAAACGCTGGCGATAAAAATTGAGGAGTAGGTTCCAACAAGAACACCTATCATCAGGGCGAATGAAAAGTCGTGGATGATTTCTCCGCCAAGAAAAAAAAGAGCAACGACCACTAACAATGTCGTACCAGAAGTAAGAATTGTCCTACTGAGAGTCTGATTGATGCTGGTATTAATAATATCCTTTAACGAGGTCTTTCCCTTGCGGCGCATATTTTCACGAATGCGATCAAACACAACGATAGTATCATTAAGGGAGTAACCAATAATAGTAAGAAAAGCGGCCACGATAACCAATGTAAACTCTTTGTCGGCTAACGAAAACACGCCCATGGTAACCAGCACATCATGAATAAGAGCAATGATCGCAGCGACAGCATACTGAAATTCAAATCGCCAGGATATATAAATGACAATCCCTATGATCGCGTAAATAATTGACAAAACAGCTTTCTCTCGCAAATCCTTCCCTACTTTAGGACCAACCATCTCCACGCGCTCGACCACAATACTATCTGCTTCATATCTTCCTATCAGGCTGTTTTTTATTTTAGTGCCAATATCTTCAAGTTTTCCCTCCGATCTTTCAACGCGGACTAATAAATGGTTTTTTGAACCAAATTCCTGAATTGTACTATCGCCCAAACCAATTGTTCTTAGTCCATCTCGAATTTCTTCAATCACTGGTGGATTTTTGAATTTTAGTTGGACTAAAGTACCACCGGCAAAATCAATACCGTACCTCAAGCCTCCATGGACCGCTACCGAAATGATTCCTATCAAGATAACGGCACATGATAACGTAACTGCCATAGTCTTTTTCGCCATGAAATCAAACTCGGTGACACGCTTAAAAATTTCCATATATAGTTTTCTTATATACTTAGATTAGCCACTTTTTTTCTACTCATGAAACTATCAAATATCGCCCGGCTAACAAATACGGCTGTAAACATACTAGCCGCAATACCAATACATAAAGTAATTGCAAACCCCTTGATCGGCCCGGTACCAAACTGAAATAAAACAACAGCTGCGATGAAAGTTGTTATATTGGCGTCCACAATAGTGCTCAAAGCTTTTGCGTAACCTGCATCAATCGCAGCACGCACTGTTTTGCCTACGCGTACTTCCTCTCGGATACGTTCGAAGATTAAAACATTGGCATCTATAGCCATTCCTACCGTTAGCAACATGCCAGCAATACCCGGCAGTGTCAGTGCTGCCCCGAAATAAGCCAGTGCGCCGAGTAACAAAACAAGATTCAGCATCAATGTGGTAACTGCTACCACGCCGGAAAGTTTGTAGTAAATGGGTATGAAAATGATGACTAGCAAGGCACCTAACAGAATAGACTGAACCCCCTGCTCAATAGAATCTTTTCCAAGAGATGGACCTACCGTCCTGTTCTCAAGAATCACTACTGGCGCGGGCAATGCCCCCGCTCTTAATATAATAGCTAGGTCACGCGCTTCTTCCGTGGTGAACTGACCTGTAATCTGCGCCCGCCCACCAGCAATCTCTTCTTGAATCACTGGAGCAGAGTAAACGTTATCATCTAGAACGATTGCAAGACGTTTCTTAACGTTAGCCCGGGTGACCTCCTGAAATATCATAGCACCTATGCTATTAAAGGTGATAGCAACGTAGGGTTCATTAAAATCACTATCGTAACGCACCTCGGCACCGCTCAAAGTTTCTCCGGTAAGAACAGTTCGTTTTTTTACAAGAAATGGCGTCTTAGTCACCTCACCCGATTCTCTTCACGTTTGTATAAAATCTCATCACCCTCAGGTATCGCTCCATTCAACGCGGTCTGGGGACTTACTGATTCATCAACGAGTTTGAAATCCAGTCGGGCAGTTTTACCAATCAGCTTAATAGCGCGATCAGCATCCTTAATTCCTGGTAGCTGCACAAGAATACGCCTTTCTCCTTGCGCTTGTATAGTCGGTTCGGAAACGCCAAACTGATCTACCCTATTGCGTATCGTTTCTAAGCCTTGGCTTACTGCATTTTGCTCAATTCTATTTTCTTCTTCTTCAGACAACCTAAATAGATACCCGCGACCTTCCCGCACCACCCCTTCATTTTGCAGATAGGCAGTATGATTTTTCATTATCTCTTCAACAGGTTTGAGGTCAATCGCATCGACCATAAGAACCGTTATCGTTTTATTTTCAATGTCGGCACGAACTCTATCTACCTCGTAGTCTTCCTCCTCAATTTCACGCTTAATATCATCTGCGATGCGTTCCAAACTCGCTTCAACGGCCTTTTCCGTCTGCACTTCAAGCACCAGATGCATCCCCCCCTGAAGATCTAGGCCGAGTGCAATCTTATCCTTTAGAGGATATGCCAAATAAGCCGATCCCAGAATAGCAAATAGAATCAAAGGAATTTTCCATTTAAGGTCTGTATACATTCTTAATTTTTACTCGACTCTCTATTCATTCCAATAGAGGAGCGATTAATTTTAATCCTTACATTATTATCTATTTGCAAAACCACAATATCGTCTTTTAATTTTTTAACTGTCCCATGAATCCCGCTCAAGGTAACCACGTTATCTCCTTGTTTCAAGTCATCAAGCATCTTGCGGGTTTCCTTTTGTTTCTTCTGTTGTGGCCTGATCAAGATGAAGTAAAAAATCAAAAACATCATGATCATTGGCGGCAAAAGAGAAAGAAGACCCCCTCCCCCCTGTCCAGCAGCTTCTGGTGATGGTGCCATAGCAAATGCAAGGTCCAACATAATTAATCCCCTAATCGAAAATGGTATCTAATTTCATTCAATTAACTATCTTAATAAGACCAGAACCCTAACAAGGCACATGCTCTTAGTTACTCAAAAAAAACAAACGGTTATCGGGAAGTCTCTACTTGCCATACCGAATCAAATGTAAAGGGTCGCTTCTACCAAATCCATGAAAATTTGTCAATTGATAAACAAGAAGTTGATGCATTCTAATCAATAGAACGCGTCTCTTTTTTTGGCATTTTCGACTTCATTTGTTAACTCAGCATATAAAGCCTGAAATTGTTGGGTATTCAGCTTAGGGTCCCTAAGTTTTTCAAGATCTTCCGGGTTAATCAAAACCTCTGATTGTTCATCCCAAGCCGAGGTAGCAATAGCAACATAATTGGGTGGATTTAACGGACGAAGAATTAAACGGTCAATTTTATCATTATATTTTATTGCAATGTCGATCATCAAACGTGCATCCGGCGCTTACCATGCTTCCAATCGCTATATTCGTGGGTGGATGACCGCCTTTGGGCTTCCAATACTGTATGGTGTGCCTCAGTACTTTGAGTTGTTTAGATTTTAAAAATTTTCGAATCTCACGGTTTTTCTTTTTATGCTTATGCGCCAACCATAGTTCTATCGTACAAACTGTAGTTTTATTTGTATCACAATTCGGCTTATAGACTCCTGATTCTGCGAACGCTGGCAATGAAATCAGGGTAAAACTCAATAGAAACAACACCGCCAAAGAAACTATTTTTTTCATATCTAATTACTCATCTTAGTAAAATTGAAGAAATTTAAATTACCAATCTAATATTGCATCACAAATAACGATTAGGCTAAAGCCTGAAAAATTCTCTTCTTTTTGTTGCCTCAGACCTTAACACCACTATCACTTGTAATACAATTAGGGGGTGGAACGCCTTCCCCAGTATAGATTCACTCTTTTAAAATAGCGATAACTGACTTTTGGTCAACCTGCCCCATCAACACCTTGGTGTGTTCTGCAAAAAATTTCTGCAATCGACCTACACCTACCGCTGTCGGCCCAAAATCATCAACGAGATTGGCATGGGTAAAGACAACGACCGGAATAAGAGGTAGCGACTGGTTAAATTGCCTCTCTAGGGCGTTAATATATTTACGGTTTTCCCAAAGGGGATTAAGTATCGTCTCGTCAACACCTCTTCCTCTTATCTTCCATTCTCGGGCATTTTTTTGTCCAGAAATTTTTCCAGCATGGTAACAACAGGCCAGAACAAAAATACCATAGGGAGAAACCACTACATAAGGAATGTGCGACATTCCTCTTTCTAAGTGAATGATCACATTACAAAACACTACGTAATTGTCGTCCAGTCGATCCAGTTCTCTTTTAACTAATTCCGCTCCAGAAATATTCGAATTTTCATA